>Ga0182742_1000372_pt1 | contig 75220 bp, 77 predicted proteins | sample eDN5th37CBELigMG_FD_128880 | JGI IMG/M metagenome (GOLD analysis project Ga0182742, IMG submission 128880) | Enriched Miracle-Growth compost microbial communities from Emeryville, California, USA - eDNA 5th pass 37_C BE-Lig MG (version 2)... ...
ACCAGTTGCCTGTCAGCTACGAGGCGACTTGGCTCTTACCTCGGTTGGACTTTCACCAACTAGCAATTAACGGCTTGCTGGGCGCGCTGGCCGCTGAATGCGTGTTCCGCCTTTTCCATTGCGGCTTGGTCAAGATCCCAAATGCCTTCGCTTTTCTCCTCTTTTTCCTCAGCCCGCTTTTCCGTTTGGATGAAGAATAAATAGTAAGCAAATAACCGGAATATCGCGATCAACGATAGTCCGGTTCATTCATGAAATGATCCTATTAGAACCCTTCTGTATTTTTCCTTACTTTCATCTTGAGACAAGTTAATGAAATTCCCCTTATGAATCACCTGTTTTTCTTACCCAACTCCGGATACCGCCTCCGGATCTCCTCGATCGCCTCAATTACCGCTTCCTTAAGCTCTGGCGGCGATACGACGACGACTTTCGCTCCGTAGCTGAGAACGACGGACAGGGCGTAATCCTTGGTATAAAACACTGTCTCCACTTCGATGTGTTCGCCCGCATAGCGGCACTGGCCTGCAAACTGCTCGGAGACGCGCGGTTCTGCAGTCTTGTCGAAACGCAGATGGGCATGAATCCCGATGGGGTCATCTTCAGGAGGTGTGGGTACAAGCTCCCTCGGCTGAAACTTCTCCCCCGACAAGTGAAGGGAAGTCATCCGTGAAACGCAGAACAAGCGAATCGCAAGGCGGGACAAGCAATATCCTTCCAGATACCAGACGCCGCGTTCCCATAACAGCCGATTCGGCTCCACTCTCCTGTCTGTCACCGTGCCGGACGCGCTTCGATAGGTGAACGCAATGACCTGTTTCTGTTGGATCGCGCGATAGACGACCCGAACGATCTCCTTTTCTTCCCGCGTCGACGAACCGAGATCCAACAGAAGGTCTTCCGAGTCATGATTGGACAGCTTCGGATGCAGGGTTTCGAGCTTATCCTTCAAGAGGGTGAATCTGTCACCGACTGCTCCCTCTACACCTCGAAGCAGCTGATAAATGGCGGAAAAATCACTGACCGTAAAGTGCTGCTTGGTCAGAAAAAAGCCATCCATAAGCTCAAACCCGCCATCTGCGCCGGTAAATGAAACGACCGGTATCCCAGCCTGGTTGATTAGCTCGATCTCCCGATAGATGGTTCGGGTGGAAACCTCAAAGCGTGCTGCCAGATCGGAAGCCCGTACGCGTTTTTTCGCCATAAGCTCCAAGGTTATCGCCAGCATGCGGTCCAGTTTCATTCTCTCACCTCAGTACGCAACATTCAGACAGTCTCCATTAGCATATCAGATGCTGTCGAATGCGTCGAAACCGCGCGTCGTGACCCTCGAAATGATTATGAGAGACGGCTGAAAAATTGACGAACATCCTCCACGAAACGCGACGGCTGTTCCATCGCGAAAAAATGGCCGCCTTTTGCTGCTTCCGTCCAGTGCGTGATATTGTGCTCCCTGTCAGCAAAACGTCGGATTGCTATGTCATGGGTGCAGGATACCAGCACACCGGTCGGAACTGTCCCTCGATCTTTCGGCATCCACGCCATCGGATCGTTCATGGCTTCGTAATAAATTTGTGCCGATGATCCTGCGGTTCCACTAAACCAGTACAAGCTGATATTCGTCAGCATACGGTCTCGATCAACCGCGGCTTCGGGCAAGGCTTCCTCTGGATCAGTCAGCTTCTTGAAGTGTTCAACGATCCATGCCAACTGGCCGACAGGCGAATCATGCAAGCTGTATGCGAGGGTATAAGGGCTCTTGGATTGAATTTGCAAATACCCATCATTGAAATTCTCCATCCGCTCCAAGCGCTTCTGTTCTTCCTCTGTCAAAGCTTCCCGTTCTCCTTCCTCGCCTGATGGAAAGGTAAGCAGTGCGTTCATGTGAATGCCGATCACGCGTTCCGGTGCTTGCCTCCCTATCTCCGGAGCGATGAAAGCACCGGTATCGCCGCCTTGTACGCAAAAGCGTGCATACCCCAGCCGATCCATGAGTTCAAGAAAGGCCTCGGCAATCCGAGCAGGAGTCCAGCCCGTTTCATTCAAAGGGACGGAGTAGCCAAACCCAGGAATGGATGGGATGACCAGGTGATACGCGTGATGCGGATCGCCTCCGTGAGCGCGAGGATCCGATAGCGGCCCGATGACATCTAGGAATTCCACAAACGATCCCGGCCAGCCGTGAATAAGCATCAATGGCCTGGCGTCCGGCTCGGCAGACCGGATGTGGAGAAAATGAATGTTCTGCCCGCTGATCGTTGTGATAGATTGCGGAATATTGTTTAAGTCACTCTCATGTCTGCGCCAATCGTATTCGTGCTGCCAGTACTCCTTCAATTCCTTCAGGTACGACAACGGCACGCCGCGATCCCACCCGGTATCCGGTAATACAGGAAAGCGGCTGCGGTCCAGTCGTTCCTTCAGATCTTCGAGCTCCCCCTGCGACACCTGGATGCGGAAGGGGCGAATTTCTTCATCGGTAATCATCATTAATTCTCCTTTCGATTGGGTATAGGAGAAAGATACCGCAGTAATTATGACATCATGTTTGTCATAATTACATTTTCCATGTCTGTTATAATAAGCAAAGCTAACCGTTTCAATATTAAGACAGGAGTGTGTACCATATGTGGAACCTATTCCAAGACCTCTATGGCTTCCTGCGAACTGCGCTTGTCTTCCTGGCTACTTTTGCCTTATCGAGTATCCTGGTTTTCCGCTTCTTCTACGACGGAACAAATGATGATGCAGTCTTCATCGTCCAACTGATTGTCGTTTTCTTGCTCAATCTGTTTTGGAACATATGGAAAGCAAAAAGAGCGGGATCATCATGATCCCGCTCCTCTGTATTTGCTGACTCCGAAGTTCCATACCAACACACCGATTGTGAAGAAAATCACACCCATGACTGGTGTCATCGCCGCGTAGCCGTACCAGGTCTCCTTGCGCAGGAAATACGCTGCCGGATAGACCCCTACGAAGGCGAATGGCAAGATGTAGGTGAGGACAAAGCGAATGACTTTGTTGTAGACGTCGACCGGATAGCGGCCGTACTGCTGGATGTTGTAGATCATCGGCGTAATCCCTGTCCGCGAATCGGAGAAAAAGCTGATAGCCGAGATTGCCGTGTAGACGCCGCCGTAGATGAGCGCAGCGCTGATCGACAGCCCGACGAACAGGAACGGATCGTACCAGGTAAAGCTCAGGTCCAGTTGATACGCGGCATAGCCCATGATGATCAAGCCGGAAATCACACCGAAAATGCGGTCGGGAGCGATGGACTCCAGGCAGACCTGCGCCAGATTGTGAATCGGCCGGGTCAGGATGCGGTCCATCTCGCCGCGAATGATGTAGCGTTCGTTAAAGTCCCAAAAGCCGAAAAACATCGAGAACAACGCATAGGGGACCAGGAAAAATCCGTAGATGAAAATAATCTCGTCGCGCGTCCAGTCCTTCATCAGCGGCACGTGGGAAAACACAACCACGATGAAGACCAGGTTGATCAATTCCGAGATGAGATTGGAGACGAGATCCCCCAGAAAGTCAGCCCGATAGGCCAGCCGAGTCTTGAAGTACTGACTCAGGTAGTCAGCAAAGATTCCGAAGATATGTTTGGCGTTTTGTATGCTTTGCATGTCCTACCCTCCCTGTACGACCAGTCTGTTTCGGGCCTTTTTCCACATAAACAGGATTGGCATCAAAAGTATCAGCATCCACGCGACCTGAAATCCGATCAGCTCCCAGGCGCGGCCTGTCGTGATTGCTCCGGTAAAAATCAGGCTGGGATAATAGTTCACTGCCTGGAACGGCAGAAATCCCATGGCTGTCTGCGCCCAACCGGGGAAAAAGCTGATCGGCAGCACCAGACCGGACAAGAGATCGACTACGACCCGCTTCGCCCGCATCATGCCGTCGTTGCGCAGCAAGAAGAACGTGAGCAAGCCCGTCACCAGATTGATCTGCGTGTTGATCAGGAAGGCAAACATCAAACTGATCAGATACAGGCCCCAAGCCTCCCCGCTCGACGGAAAATGAAACGGGATGATCAGGCTGATGAGGAAAATACCCGGACCTGCGAAAAAGAGAAAACGGAAAATCCCTTCGCCGAAAGCCTGCGCTGTCTTTACCGACAAATAGTTGTAGGGGCGAATCATCTCGATGGCGACCTTCCCGTCCCGCACATCCTGGGCGATCTCCATGTCGATGTTGTTGAAGTAAAACGCACGCGACATCCAGGCAATCGCCACATAGGACGTCATCTGCTCGACCGTAAGCCCGCCCAGCTGCTGCTGGCTGCCGTAGATCGCAGACCACAGGAAAAAGTACGCTCCGATGTTGATCCCGTAAATAATGATGCCGCTGTAGTAGTTGACCCGATAGGCCAGCATGGTTAAAAACCGCATGCGGATCAATTCCATGTACAGCTTACGCATGGCTGGCTACCTCTCTGTCCGTCGAATAAATGTTGCGCACGATGTCCTCGGTACTTGCCTCGAGAATTTTCACATCGCTCACTTCAAACGTAGACATGACCGTAGACAGGACAAATGGCAGCATTTCTTCGCTATGCGCCACCTTGACCCGCAGCATGTAGTCATTGACCTGCTCGATCTCACAGGGCATCTCGCCCAATGCCTGACGAAGCTCCTCGGCACGGGTGCGCTTTTTCATTTGGAAAGAGATCTCCGTGCCGTTGCCCCATCTGTCTTTCAGATCGCTGAGCAGCCCGTCGAAGATCAGCTTGCCTTTGTCCATGACCAGCACGCGCTTGCAGAGCGCTTCGATATCCGTCACGTCATGCGTAGTCAAAAGAATCGTCGTATTTTCCGTTTCATTGAGATTGAGCAGAAATTCGCGAATCTTCTGCTTCACCAGTACATCCAGACCGACCGTCGGCTCATCGAGGAACAACAGGCGCGGCTTGTGGATCAGCGAAGCCGCGATCTCACATCTCATCCGCTGGCCCAGACTCAGCTTGCGTACCGGCTGGCTGACGAAGGAGGTGATATCCAGCTCTTCGATCAATCGCTGCAGCCATTTCTCGCCTTCCACTTCGTCCACCTTGTAGACGCTTTTCAGCAGGCGAAACGACTCCAACGGGGATAGATCCCACCAAAGCTGCGAACGTTGCCCGAAGACGACACCGATCGAGCGAACATACTCTTCCCGCTGTTTGAAGGGGACATAGCCGTTGATGCGAATATCTCCGTCACTTGGCGTCAGAATGCCCGTCAGCATCTTGATCGTCGTCGACTTGCCCGCTCCATTTTCTCCGATCAGAGCGAACATTTCTCCTTCTTCGACCTGAAAGGAAAGATCGTCGACTGCCTTGACTACTTTGTACTCCCGACTGAACAAATCACGAAAAGCACCACCAAGTCCGGCTCTGGCCTGGTGGATGCGAAATTCCTTTTGCAAATGGTTAACTTCGATCATCGAAAACCGTCCTTTTTCAGCTCTTCGTTGAATTCCAACTGTAAGTGTATACGAGGCTATCCATTTGTGCAAAACTCAATGTGCTGGAAACTGTATCAGCGATATAAGTGCCTGCTATGATCGGGATTTCGGTTTCTTGTCCAATATCGAGCGCAGTTCCTTGATATCGTCCTCAGACAATGATTCCTCCTGAATAAATTGAACCAGCATCGTCTTCAAGGCGCCGCCATAGATCCGCTTCAAAAATGACTCTGTTTCGGCACGGCGGCATTCCTCCCGCGAATACAGCGGATAAAACGTATACACCCGCTGATTCTGATGAACACCGACCGCTTTTTTCTGGACCAGACGATCCAGCAGCGTACGGATGGTTTTAGGCTTCCAATCCGTTTTCTCCTGCAGGGCGGCAATCACCTCGTTGGCTGTAATCGGAGAAGTTTCCCACAGAACATTCATGACTTCCCATTCTGCTTCTGAGATATTTGGCATATTCATCGACATTTTGTCCTCCTTCCCACATGACGTGATACATCCTTAATAGATTCCTTTGTCCTTCAAGATCGCCAGTGTGATTTTTGCCGCCGTACTGCCATTGCTGTTATCTCCCTTTTGAATATTGGTTGCAAAGAAATACGTGTTTTCCTTGTGTTCGACATATCCGATAAACCAGCCGTTTTGGTTCTCGTTGTTCACTGTGCCTGTACCTGTCTTCCCGAAAAGAAGTTTGCCGCCATTCTCGCCTACTTGAATCGCATCTTTCACTGCTCGAAGATGATCTTCTTCAAATCCCCATTGATTGGTATACAAGCCTTTTAACAATTGGACTTGTTCTACGGGAGAGATTTTTAAGGATGACTCCAGCCAATAGGGTGTTGTACCGCCATTCAGCTTGGAGTTCCCGTACCCGATCCGTTTCAGATACGCTTGCCGTTGATCAGGAGGAATTCTGCGATCAAGCTCCTGAAAGTACCAATTCACGGAGCTTTTCATTGCCGTTTTCAAATTCTGATCCGTATTCCAGGCTTCATACGGGTAGCGAATCCCATCCCATTTGATCGTGGAATGGTTCATGTCTATCGCATTCGCACTCAACGCGAATAATGACAAAAAGATTTTGTACGTAGAATCTGGCGAAACCCTTTGGATGCTTTTTTCTTTATTGTAGATCTGATATTGATCCGCCTTCATGTCATAGAGGACAAAGCTTCCATCATATCCCGCAAAATAATCACTGAAATTCTCGTAGAGGGCCCGTTCAGCTTGAAAATGATAGCGCTGATTGTCGTCAGCCAGCACGGATACGAGCGGCATCTGACAAACAACAAGCATACCCGCAAGCATCATAATAACCATTTGGTTCCATTTCGACATCCGGGCATCTGTTGGAAAGGAGGCAATTTTTTCGATTCGTTTTTTGATCTGAGCTTTGGAACCATTGAGCTGGCTGGAAAAACGGAAGTTCCTAATCCGCATCTCCCTTTCAACAAAATGAATAATGGTATTCCCGTACTCCGTCTGGCTCTGCTCATCCAGACATTGCAGAACCGCATGGTCGCAGGCTATCTCCCGATCAAGCCGCATTTCTCGAACAGCGATCCAGATCAGGGGGTTAAACCAGTACAATACCTGGAAAAACGCCATCAGATAGTTGGTCCAATTGTCTTTATTTTTGAAGTGATACAGCTCGTGCAAGAGGATAAATTGGATTTCCTTCAGAGACAGCCATGTATCAAGCCGCGGCGGAAGCACGACGCAAGGCTTGAAAAGGCCGCACATCATGGGTGTCGCGACCCGAGGGGACTCCCCTACGTGAATCTTTCTCGATATATGCAATTTTTGTTTGCACTGTTCAAACAACTGAAGAACCTCTTGATTTTTCAGCTTTTGCGTACTGTTTTGCAAGCGCTTTGTCCGATACCAGGCCGTGATCATGAAAATCGTCAGCACGGCCATCCCGGCAATCCAAATACAGCCAATTATCGTATCCAGATAGGGTGGCGTAGAATCTTGGATGGAAATAGTCAGATCCTGAAGCCAATTGTTATTTTCACTCATACGCGATCGGATATCCATAGACGGATTGGCATTTTCCACGAACGGATTGCTGGACAAATGGTAAGAGATATGGAATTCAACGAACTGTCGAGGGATGAATGGAAGCAAAAGCGAAAGTGGCAAAAAAAACCATATGCGATACTGCCATTTTGCCGAAAGCTGTTTGCGGAACACCTTTTTGATCAGCATGATCACGGCTATCGTGAGAGAAGACACCAGCAAGCTTATAAGGAAATGATGAAACATGTTATTCTTCTCCCTTCGCTCAACCTTAACCAAAAAACACAAAGGCAGCACCTTCATTGATGGATCCCTGCATGAATTACAATTGTAATATCCAATTATAGCGACTGCATGGCCGTTTGGCAACGCAATGGCCTTACAGGCAAAAAAAGGAACCCCCCTTGCATCCAGACATGTTCGACAACGCCAACAGTCGGGTGTACCAGGAAGAATTCCCTTTCCTTCTCTTCATAATCTGAATCGATTCTATTTTTTGTAATACTCTTCCAATACGGGTCTGGCTTTTTTCACCACGTAACCGCTGCCCCCGCGTCCTTCTACACGTTCCACCATCATGGCAATCAAGAGCTTAGACTCCGCGGTATCGAAAGTGACCAACCAGCCATTTTCTTGCCCCTTCTGCTCTTTTTTGTTTTTTAGTTCTGCTGTCCCTGTCTTGCCTGCTAGTTCGATTCCTTTTATTCTTGCTCCGTAACCGGTACCACCCGGATTGTTTACGACATCTGCCAGCATGCTTTGGATGAGCTTGGCAGTGTCTGCTGAAATGACGCTGATTCCGGAAGACCCGACAGCCTCCCCCTCTTGATATTCCAATACGGGAGAGATCAGAACTCCTTCATTGAGAAATGGGGTGTAAGCCAGAGCAAGATGCAGGGGAGTCATGACGACCTCGCCTTGTCCATACCCGGAGTCAGCCAGCTGAATCTCATTCTTGATGCCATGATTGCTTAAGCTTGCTTTTGGAAACGGGTATTTGATATTCAGATTGTCGTTGCCGAGGAACTTGCCCGTTTCTTTCAGAAAAGCATCCGCACCCATCTCCAGCGCTTCCTGGGCGATATAGATATTGTCTGAATAGAGCAGGGCCTCCCTCAGATTGACCTTGGGACTGTCCTTCACGCGTGTTACATAATAGTTTCCCCAACTGCTGTCTTTGCTCCATCGCAAGCCTTTGATTTCCCGGGCTTTTTCAACATAGCTGACACCAAGCTCCAGACCGGCTGCTGCAGTAATCGGTTTAAAAGTAGAGCCGGGAGAGTATAGCTTGGTGAACCGATTCAGAAAAGGCTTATCGGGATTCAAATTCCACGCATCCCACTGTTCGTCAGACATTCCCGTGATGAATGCATTCGGATCGTATGCCGGACTGCTCACCAACGCCAAAATTTCCCCTGTCTTCGGCTGAAGCGCAACTGCTGTGCCGGCATCCTCACGAATCGCTTCGTATAACGACATTTGCAAATCCACGTCTATAGTCAAGCGAACGTCACGCCCGTTGACCGCTGCGGTTTCGGCTAACACTTCCCTTGTGTTGCCCGTCGAATCAACGATCGAGATCCGTTTGCCGTCCCGCCCCCGCAGCATATCTTCATATACCTGTTCTGATCCTGCTCTGCCGATCAAGTCGCCTGGCCCGTAATGGCGGTCTGATCCCGCTATCTCTTCCGCAGTCGCTTCCCGGATGTACCCGCTAAGATGGGCTGCTGCTTCTCCCAAAGGATAGACACGGGCTTTTTCCTGCCTTCTCAGGACACCTGGCAAATCGCTATAGTCGATGTTCGCTTGATTTTTACCCAGGTAGGCGATGGGAACGAATAGATCATCCTTGACCCAGGAAGCCTGCAATTTTCGGTTTATCGCTTCCTGGGTCATTCCCAGGCGCTCGGCAAGAACTGCTTTTGTTTCCTCGGCATCCTCCCCGAGCTTGCCCGGGACAATTCCGATCATTTCCATGAAGCCGTTAATCGCAATTCCTTGACCATTGCGGTCTTTGATTTCACCGCGGGACGCTTGCAAGGTTTGCACCCTTACCGTGTCGCCGTCTTGCATGCCGGGAAAGATATAGGAGGGGGTCATATGTACTCTCCACTCTCCAGCCTCATCCTTTTCCAGTTGAAGCTTTCCTTTTGCCTGAATCACTCCAGCAATCGTATCCATCTTGATTTCGTAAGGATAGAGCCTGGTGCTATCCGCATTATTGTCGCTTTCCTCCGGTACGGATAGAGGAGTAATCACGATATTGCGGGCCTCAATTCCTTCATAAATTTTGCGAAAACGATTTACAAAATCCTCTTTTGTCACTTCTTTTGTGGTGGAAGCCAGCAACATCTCGTACATTTCTTCGTACTGTGCCTTTTGCCAGGAATCCAGATAGCGATTCAAGGTGTCTTCCGGATTACTGGTCTGTCCCATACATCCTGTCAAAATCGAGAGTATCATGCAGAATCCAAACCAAACTGTTTTTTGCAATCTATTCCTCTCCTATGCCGCCTATTTTTCCTGCTGCAGCTCGAGGGAGTCCAGTACAACCTTGGCGGCCTTGGCAATCAGCGCATTATCGTAGCTTGCATCCTGCTCCGTTCGGCTGGACAACACAGCCATGACAATCGGTGCCTGATTGGGCGGCCAAATAATGGCGATATCGTTCCTCGTCCCGTAGCTTCCAGCCCCAGTCTTGTCGCCGACTGCCCAGCCTTCCGGGACCGCTGCCCGAATCAGTTCATCCCCGGTCGTATTCCGCTTCAGCCAATCGACGAGAACTTCTTGCTTCTCTGCAGGGAGCACCCCATCCACAGCAAAAGCCTTGAGTGTTGTAGCAAGTGCTTTTGGCGTACTGGTGTCGCGGATATCTCCAGGAACAGCTTCGTTGAGATCAGTCTCGTACCGTTCCGGCTTCGTAATGGGATCCCCAATCTCTTGCAATACCTTCTCCAATCCCCCAGGACCGCCTAATTCCTTCAGCAAGAGATTCCCAGCCGTGTTGTCGCTGTAGCGAATCGCAGCGTCGCTGATTTCCCGAAGGGTCATTCCTTTTTCCACATGTTTTTCGGTTACGGGGGAATAGGTGACCAGATCTTCCTTCTTGAATGTGATCACTTTGTCCAGTTCGTCGAGCGACTTTTTGAGAAGCAACGCACCTGCGGCTAATGGTTTGAATGTAGATGTGTAGGCGAACCTCTCGTCAGGTCGATAGGAAACGGTTCTTCCTGTCCCCGTATCGATGGCGTAAATACCTAGCCGGGCATCATATTCCTTTTCCAGTTGGCCCAACTGTTGATCTGCATCCACTTCTGCTGCCTCCTGCACCACCGTTGCTGCGGAATGGGCATTTGTATCTGGTGAACCCGAGCACCCCGCTAGCGGATACAGGGAGAGTAACAGCAATGGCATAGCTAATTTTATTTTTTGTGTATAAAAGTTCATGTTGGATAACCTCTTTCTTTGATGTTGTACTTACACGAAACAGCTTTCGTCATCACCTTCCCACTCCTCCTGATTACGATCGTAGTACAGTATTACATGCGTAGTCTATCCGTGTCAACCTCCCCCTTATCGAGACATTGACAGGGCATGACTTTTCACAGTTGTGGTAAGATAGGGTTGACTTTTGGGAACAGAAAAGAGGGAAAACGATGAAAAATCGTGAACGATCTGCACAACTGCATGAACAGGCCATGGATGTCATTCTGGGCGGCGTCAACAGCCCGTCCCGTTCCTTCAAGGCTGTCGGCGGCGGCGCTCCGGTCTCCATGGAGCGTGCACAGGGCGCTTACTTCTGGGATGTAGACGGCAATCGATACATAGACTATTTGGCGGCATACGGACCGATCATCACGGGTCACGCGCATCCGCATGTGACCCAAGCGATTACCGAAGCCGCAGCGAACGGCACGCTGTACGGCACGCCTACCCCGTGGGAAATCCAGTTCGCGACGATGATCCGCGAAGCGATTCCCTCGATGGAGCGCATCCGCTTCAACAACTCGGGAACCGAAGCCGTGATGACCTGCATTCGCGTCGCTCGGGCCTATACCAATCGCGTGAAAGTCATTAAATTCGCGGGCTGCTACCACGGTCACTCTGATCTGGTGCTGGTAGCGGCGGGCTCTGGTCCGTCCACGCTAGGCATCCCGGACAGTGCCGGCATCCCGCAAAGCATCGCCAATGAAGTGATTACCGTTCCGTTCAATGATATCGACGCCTTCGCAGAGGCGATCGAAAAATGGGGCAGCGAGACGGCATGCGTCCTCGTCGAGCCCATCGTCGGCAATTTCGGGATTGTTGAGCCGAAGCCCGGTTTTCTGGAGGAAGTGAACCGCCTCACCCATCAAGCCGGGGCATTGGTTGTGTACGACGAAGTCATAACCGCTTTCCGCTTCTGCTACGGCGGCGCTCAAAACTTGCTTGGCGTCGAGCCGGATCTGACAGCCTTGGGAAAAATCATTGGCGGCGGTCTGCCGATCGGTGCCTACGGCGGACGCCGGGAGATCATGGAGCAGGTAGCCCCACTCGGCCCTGCTTACCAGGCCGGGACTATGGCAGGCAATCCAGCCTCGATCCGCGCGGGCATCGCGTGCCTGGAGGTACTGGCGCAGCCTGGCGTCTACGAGGAGTTTGAACGCCTCGGAGCCATGCTGGAACAAGGCATTCGCGCTGCTGCCGAAAAACACGGCGCGCAGATTCAGCTCAACCGCGTCAAAGGCGCTATGGCCGTATACTTTACGGATCAGCCGGTCTACGACTACGACACCGCTCAAAAAGCAGACAGCGAAGTATTCGCCCGCTTCTTCCGCCTTCTGCTCGACGAAGGCGTCTGCATTGCGCCATCGAAGTATGAAGCCTGGTTTATCACGACCGCTCATACCGAACAGGACATCGCAGACACGATTGCGGCAGTGGATCGCTGCTTTGCTGCCTTGTAGACAACTGGAAAAGATTTCGCCGGACGAGAGCTGCGGTTGCGGACATACTAGGAATGTTCGTTTTCCAAATCAGCGGTTCCGAGGGGGAGCTTTATGTCTAAAGGCGAAAACACCTATCCAAAAGCACCTGAAAAAACCATGGATCCCAAAATGAGTTCCAAAATGATGGAGGTCGTGGGCTTCCAGAATCCGCGAAAAACCGAACATCACAAAACGCAAAACCACGACCGCTAAACCGCAAAGACGGACGTACTCACCATCTGGTAAATGGTGGGATACGTCCGTTTTTTTCTTAATAGAATCGAGCATTCTTATCGATCGAAAACATTTTATTAAAATTAAAACGCTTACAGTCACAATTTTGCCTTTCCGCTTTCTTGTGCAGTTTGTTTGTTCGTGTTATTCTTGATTCCTACATTATTTAGAAGTTTCAGAATTCTTTTTGTAGGAGGTGGATGGTCAGCATCGACTGACCGAAATCATGCTAAACAGAGAAAAAAAAGAAACCATGGAAACCTTTCGCAATTACCACCATATTGAACACGACAGCTGCGGCATCATCTGTATCGTCGAAAAAAACGGCACGCCGACGCGCCACAACCTCAACGAGACCATCCGCTCTTTGATCCAGATGGAACACCGTTCCGGTTTTATTGATGGCGAAGGGGATGGCTGCGGCATCCTGACCGACATTCCCCGCGGACTTTGGTCCGCCTATCTTGAGGAGGCAGGTCTCGACAGCGGCTTGAGCGTCAATCCCCGCTTTGCCGTTGCCCATCTGTTCGTCCCGCGTACCGGGCATGATCCCCAGCAGGTTCAGCAGCAGATACGCACTCTTTTTGCCCAAAACGACATATCCATCCTGCTGGAGCGTGAAAATTGTGTAGATTCTCAGGTATTAGGCAAAAACGGCAAACGCGATGAGCCAATCTTCTGGCAGCTTGCCCTTTTGGCTCCAGAGGGATTGGCGGATGCTGACTACGCCAGCCGCCTGTTTGAGGTTCATACGTCGATCGAATCGGCTTGTCATGTCCACGTGGCTTCCTTGAGTCCGTATACCAGCGCCTACAAAGTGATGGGTGCAGCCAATATATTGCCTCTTTACTTCCGTGATTTGGCAGATGAACGCTTCCTCTCCGCAGTAACGATTGGTCACAACCGCTACTCCACCAATACCTTGTCCAACTTTTTCCGCGTCCAGCCGTTTTCCTTGCTCGGACACAATGGAGAGATCAATACGATCAGCAAGCTGGAGGAAGAAGCCCAGATGCTGGGAGTTCCGCTCGTCGATGGCGGCAGCGATTCGCAGAACCTGAACCGGACGATCGAAACCTTTATCCACCGCTATGGCCTCAGCCTGTTTGAAGCGATGGAAGTGGTGTTCCCTCCGATTCACCATGAAATGAAGAATCTCCCTGCACATCTGCAGGATCTCTACGTCTATCTTCGTCAGGCTTGGGGCCATTTTGCCCAGGGTCCTGCGGGTATCGTCTCCCGCCATGCTGACGAATGCGTCTTCAGCGTCGATGCGCTCGGTCTGCGTCCGCTCTGGATGGTAGAAGGTCCGACCTCCCTCTACTTCTCTTCTGAGCAAGGCGTCATTTTGGCAAATGAAATGGCGAGTGAGCCCAAATCTCTTGCCCCGGGGGAAAAAGTAGGGGTGCGGCTGCGCAAGGGTCAGGATGTCGAAATCATCCCGCATCATCAGCTTCAGCAGATGGTTTACGAGCGTTTTGCACAGAAAATTCAGCCGGAAGGAGCCAGTCAGCATCTGCATTTCTCCTACCAGCTCGAATCTCTTGCTCCCGAGCCTGATGCGGCAGCTCCTACTGCCTCCGTCTACAGTGCATTCGGCTGGGATCGCGAGCAGGTGCAATTGGTGGAACAGATGGCTTCCAACGGAGCGGAGCCGATCCGCTCGCTGGGTCATGACGGACCGCTTGGCGCCCTATCCAAGGAGCGGCAAAACCTGGCTGACTACATGAAAGAAAGCGTAGCCGTTGTAACCAATCCGGCCATCGACCGGGACCGTGAGATGGAGCATTTCTCTACTCGCGTCGTGATCGGTTCTCGCGTGCCTTTGGCCAGCCGTGACGCGAGCGGCAAGCGCATGGAGCTTCCTTCCCCGCTGCTCATGGAGGGCAAATCCTTGCAGGAAGCCGCGAAAAAGCAGGGAACGCATTCGCTGGAGCAAGTCATTCACTATTTCCACAACCATCCGCAAAGCATCGCGATTCTGTCCACGCATTTTACAGAAGAAGACGGCCTTCAGGCAGGTCTGGACAGGCTGCGCGAATCGGCTTTACACGCAGTGAAGAACGGTGCTATTCTGCTGATTTTGGATGATACGGAGACCCATCGCGAAGGAAAATACTGGTTCGACCCGTTGCTTGCCATAAGCACTGTAGACCAAGGGCTGAAAGCGGCATATGACGAGCAAGGCAGCAGCCTAAGACGCAAGGCGAGCATTGTGTTGCGCAGCGGAGCCATTCGCTCCCTGCATGATCTGGCTCTCTCCATCGGCTCTGGTGCAGACGCTGTCTCCCCTTATCTGATGTTTGCGACTGCATTCGCCAAAGACGGAGAGGTATCGGCCGTCAATCTCTACTCCGCGCTGAACAAAGGGCTGGAAAAAGTGACCTCGACCATCGGCATTCACGAGCTGCGCGGCTACGGCAAGCTGTTCTCCTCGATCGGACTGCGCCAGGATGTCGCTCAATCATTGGGGATCGTCAATTTCTGCGGTTCTGCGAAAGCCGGCCTTTCCTTTCAGGATCTCGAGACGGACAGCCTGCAGCGCTATCAGGATTACAGCAGCGAGTCGGCACGCGAATCCAGAACCTTCCACATTTTCCCGCGGCTTTGGAAAGCGATCGGGCAGATGGCGGCAGGAGATATTCCGTATTCCGACTACGCGCTGAAGGTAGAGGAAAACGAGCGCGAGAATCCGATCTCGATTCGCCACGTCGCCGATTTTGCCTTCGATCAGGCGCAGAAAAAAGCAGACCCGCAGCAGGTAGACTTGAGCGTAGGCAATCACTCCCTGCCGTTCCTCATCTCCTCGATGTCGTTTGGCTCGCAGAACGAGACGGCATTCCGCGCCTATCCCGAAGCAGCGGATCAACTCAACATGATCTGCATGAACGGAGAAGGCGGAGAGATCAAGGATATGCTGGGCCGCTACCGCCATACGCGCGGAATCCAGGTCGCGTCGGGCCGCTTCGGGATCAATGTAGAGCTGGCCAACGCCGCCTATCTGCTGGAGATCAAGATCGGACAAGGCGCGAAGCCGGGTGAGGGCGGTCACCTGCCAGGCTCCAAGGTAACAGCCAAAATTGCGGCTGCCCGTAATGCAACAGTCGGCTCGGACTTGATTTCGCCATCCAACAACCACGACATTTATTCGATTGAAGACTTGGCTCAGATGATTACCGAGCTCAAGACTGCGAATGATAAAGCGAAAATCTGCGTCAAGGTGCCAATCGTGCCCAATATCGGAACCATCGCTGTCGGCGTAGCCAAGGCAGGCGCTGATTACATCACGCTTTCCGGCTTTGACGGCGGTACGGGTGCAGCCCGTGTCCATGCCTTGCAACACGTCGGTTTGCCTGCGGAGATCGGGGTGAAAGCAGCTCATAACGCCCTTCTGGAAGCAGGCTTGCGCGACAAGGTGGAGCTGTGGGCAGACGGCGGCGTGAGAAGTGCCGCGGACGTCGTGAAATTGATGCTGTTGGGAGCCAACCGAATCGGCTTTGGCACCCTGGCGATGATCGCCGTAGGTTGTACAACCTGCCGCGGCTGCCATCTGGACACCTGCCATGTAGGGATCGCCACCCAGATCGATTCACTGGAGGAAGCGCATGAAAAAGGCTTGCGCCGCTTTGTCCCCCGCCAGACGGATCTGGCTGTATCCGGCTTGAAAACCTTCTTCACCCTGTTTGGCGAAGAAGTGCGCCGCATCACGGCGGAGCTGGGCTTTACCCGCACGCAGGATCTGGTCGGACGCTCCGATCTTTTGGTGCAGACCCGTTTGCAGGAAAAAATCGACTTGTCTTCCCTGCTTGCCGTCCACCCGCTGTACAAGGCAGGCAGCATCGCCACAGCGGCAGAAGTAGCAGAGGAGCGTGTTCTGGTAGCCGCCGGTTCGGCAACCGCCGCGAGCGACACCCGTTACTTCAGCCCGGATCGCCCGATCAAGGAGACCTTTACCAGCATCCTGTCGGGAGAACGCGTACTCGGCAGCCGCTGGGCTGGAGCGCGAGTGGAAAATCACCTGGACGGCAGCTACTCCAGCTTGCCGGAGGTATCGCTTGACTTCGTGGCAGGAAGTGTCCCAGGCAACGGTCTGGCAGCCTACAACGTAGCAGGCGTCAACATCCGCGTCGAAGGCGGAGCGCAGGATGGCGTCGGCAAAACGAGCTTTGGCGGACGCGTCTCGATCCTGAAAGCAAAAGGCGCAAACGGTGCCTTCGTCAACGGCTCGGTCGGGAAAAGCTTCTGCTATGGTGCGCAAAAAGGCTTGTTCATCGTACAAGGAAATGCCGATTCCCGCGCCTGCATCCGCCTCTCCGGAGCGGATGTGGTATTCGGCGGAGAAATCACAGAGCCGATTCGCGACGAGCTCGGCGGCATCGGTGCTCGCGCCAACCTGAAAGGCTTTGCCTTCGAGTACATGACCAATGGCCGTGCTGTCGTGCTTGGAGATCCAGGCCCTTGGATTTGCGCAGGGATGACCGGCGGAGTGGTCTACGTCAAGCTGAACCCGGAAATGGGCTTTGACCAGGCTGCTCTGGAGCGGCGCATCGCCAAAGGCGCAAAGGTATTCCTCTACAAGCTGGATGACCAGGGCCAAAACGATGTGGCAGAGCTGCTCGGCGCTTACAAGGAAGAGCTCCTCGCCACAGAACAGTACGAGACTGCAAGCCGCGTCCAGCAATGGATCGACGATGCTGCGTCCCACTTCATCATGATCACGCCGAAGAAAGAACAGGCTGATCCGTCTGTGTCGACTGAGTAAGAATAGGATAAAAGAAAACAGCGGTGGACTAGGACGTGAAAAGTGTCCTGGGCTGCCGCTGTTTTTGCTTGCTCTCTCCTGGAATCAAGGGTTTTACTGATTCCTAGGAGTTGAATGTGTCCATGCCTTTAAGAATTTTGGTGTGAGGCAAAATGGGAGCCGTGCACATGATTTCCACCACCGAGGTTGTTCGCGAAGACAGAGCGTCGCGAATGCTTTGTTCCAGTTCTTCAGGCTTGCTCACCCGAACGGATTGTGCCCCGCACGCTTTCGCCAGAGCCGCATAATCCGGATTGGGAATTTGGGAACCAAGCGTGTGTAATCCTTCTACCATCATTCTGTTTTTTTCCATCGCATAGGACTGGTTATTCATGATGATCAATGTGAGCGGCAGATTATTGGCAACTGCGGTGATCAGCTCGATGATGGAGTATGCCACCCCGCCATCACCAGCCACGCTTACCACCTGACGGTCCGGCTTAACCAGCTGGCAAGCGATTCCCGCTGGCAAGCCAAAGCCAAGTGTCCGCCACGTCCCAGAGATGATCAGCTTCTGGTGCTTATATTGAAAAATCCGTTCAAACCAGACAGTGTGGTCCCCTACATCAATGGAGATGATCGCATCATCGGCGACACATTTCTGCAGGACAGCGACAGCGTAAGCCGGAGATATGGCATCAGTCGGGGACTCCACTTGCGACTCTTGCTGGATCCTTTTGTTCCACTCCATTTTTTTCTCCGCGATCTCCGCCAGATACTGCTCGTTTCGCTTTTGCTGCACGATCGGGATAAGCTGAGATAAAGCCGTTGTCATCTCTCCGACCACAGGCGCTGCTACCGGGCAGCTAGAACCGATATTTTCGGCCTTAGCGTCGATTTGAACCATTTGAATCGTCTGTGGCACATAATCCGCAGGCCACCAGGTTGCCCCGAGTACAATGCAAAGATCTGCCTTTTCCAATAGCTCCCGCGATATTTCTGTACCCGCATGGCCAAGACCACCCACAAACAGCGAATGATCATTGGGAACAAAGCTTTTCGCCGGCATGGTTGCCATCAGCTGCGCCTGTATCTTCTCCGCAAATTGAAGGGCGTAGTACTGCGCGTTTTCGATGCCGCGACCTGCTAAAATCACCGGACGTTTCGCCTTGTCTATCAGTTGGGCCGCCTTTTGTATTTGTTCAGGGCTAGGCACGGGTGGCCCGGCTTTTACCGGCAAAGGAAAGAAGCCTCCTGATACCGGAAGCTGCCAAATCTCCTTCGGTATGGACAGATGGGCTACACCGCCTTTATTCAGCGCTGTCTTCACTGCTTTGTTCAGCAGCTTTGGAAAACCATGACTATCGGCAACCAATGAACTGAAATCAGCGAGCGGTTGAATGAAAAGCTGCTGATCAATATCCTGCACGCCGCCCAAACCTATTTCTGTACTTTGCACTTGTCCGCTAATCACCAGTACAGGTACGCGATCCGCCCAGGCATCAGCCAATCCATTGATGATCGAGGCCAAGCCGGGGCCGCTCGTGCAGGTGCAGACCGCCAGCTTCCCGGTCAGCTTCGCTTCTGCGGACGCCATCAGCGCTGCGTTCGTCTCATGACGGCATGCGATATATGTAATCTTTTGCTGTTTTCCCAATTCATCGAGCAGGTACAGATTTGCATCTCCAATCACACCGTACACCCGTTCCACTCCCCAGAGTGTAAGCTGCTGTACGAAATGCTGGGCGACATTCCGTGTCATGGCATTGTGCCGAATCTCGCTTGTTTTCGCTTCTTTTTGCGCTACCGCGTCCATTTTTTCACCATTCCTTTCCCCGCTTACTATAAGGAACGGCAAAAGATTTTATACTCGAAGTCAAATACCTTTCCCTGATGATTATCATGTAATTAAAGTGCGACTCCAAATCCTTACATAAAGTCCAAGAAATTTAAAAGGAGGAAAGAAGATGATCCTTAGATTTGAAACAGATCGATTATTGATTCGACTTTTCGAACAATCTGATGCCAAAATGGTTCAAGTATTGGTTGGGGACGAAAAAGTAGCACGCACAACCCTCTCCATTCCGCATCCTTACCCCGATGGAGCGGCAGAGAAATGGATTGAGAGCACTCATCAATCCGTCGAAAAAGGAGAGAGTTATACTTTTGCCCTGGTAAAAAAAGAAGATAAAGAGTTGATCGGATGTATGCTCCTGGATGTTACCAAAAATCATCTGCGTGCCGAGCTGGGCTATTGGCTGGGTCATCCTTTTTGGGGACAAGGCTTTGCAACAGAAGCTGCCAAGAAAATGGTTGCATTTGGATTTGAAAATTTGGGGTTAAACCGTATCTTCGCAGCTGCGATGACCAAAAACCCAGGTTCCTGCAAGGTCATGAAGAAAATCGGGATGAAACACGAGGGCACCTTCCCCCAGCATGTATGGAAGTGGGGAAGCTTTGAGGATATAGAGCTTTATGGAATGGTCAAATCTGATTATGGTAAAGCTTTGCAAGCTTGCGGGGATGAATAGGTTATAAAAAGTGGCAGCTTCGAATGGATGTTCCATGTTCCCAAACTGCTACTTGTTATTGCATCCTCCTTCTATGTGGTCATGTCAAGTGCTATCAGATAGATCAAGGGAATGGCCGCAAGCAAAATCTGGATTGATCTGCGGATTACCAGAGTGTGGACAAAGAAAAACACAAAAGTATTTACGAGACAAGTAATTGCTACGAAAATCGCCAAATCCGGAAACCGGAGAAGTCCTGAAATGACGACCCCTGCAGTAATCGTAGCAGCCAGTAAGTAGCCGAAAAATCTATGCAGGTTGCGCGAGAATCGGAATGCATCCACCAGACAGGTTAAAAGCGCTCCGAAAATCATAAACGGCAACGCGTACGTGGTCATGATCATGCCCAATCCATAGTAAATCTTTTTCATATCAGTTTCCGCATGTGCAATCCATTTGAACAAAGCGAAGCAAATCATGGTCACAAAAAAGGAGACTCCTACCGCTGCTAATTTTTTCAGAATCATGAATGCCTCCTGTTGATCCGACTTGATAGCTACCTTTCAGCCCCACTTTTTTAGATTACCAGTTATTTGCAGTGAATACGATTATGCTTTGCCGTCTTTTAGTCGAGAAATATGACTGACTAAGGAAGTTAGTCACGGATGATGGTACAATATTGCGAAAGCTATCGGCATCACAGTAAAAAATTTCTAACATCAACGAAAAAGGTGATACGAATGCCAAATATGAATTGGGCTGTGCTTAACTCATTGCAACTCGGTAAATACGCTGAATATTTCGCCAAGATGGAATTCGCCTCTTATGGACTTGAGGTATTTTCATCGGAGGTCGATGACCGGGGAATTGATTTCATTGTAAAAGATACAAAAGGACGTTTCTCTGAAATCCAAGTCAAATCCTTACGGGGATCTGGTTACGTTTTTGCCCAAAAGAGTAAATTCAATATTAGCAACCCCAACCTGTACATGGCTCTACTGATTTTCAAAGAGGGGCAATTGCCAGAAATCTTCTTAATCCCTTCCCAAGCGTGGGAAGTCCCTAACGAGGTTTTTGTAGACCGAAATTATGACAAGCCCGGACAAACAAGCAAACCCGAATACGGAATTAACATCTCAATGAAAAACTATGACATCCTAAAGACCTTCAAATTTGAAGTAACCATTCAAGACTTTTTATCTTCTTCTGTGAACTAAGGTATAGAACAAAAACTTCCCGGACGCCCACCAAAAAGCTGGCCGAGGAAAAAAGGAAGAAAAGCGAAGGTATTTGGGATCTTGACCCAGCCGCAATGGAAAAGGCGGAACACGCTACCAGCGGCCAACCCTGAATCACTCCCTGGAATCGGCTGCTTTTGGCCGCGGTTCCGCCTTTGGAATGGAGGCGGCCAGGAATGACCCACGTAGAAGATCCCACCCCACCTGAGCGTTCTTCCTTTTTTCCGCCTCTCCACTGAAGTTGGTGAACCACCGACCCCAAAAAGGTTTTGGGGTGTTTTTTTACATATAAGCCACCGTTTATATTGTCAAAGTTGGTCAGGGATTGTACAATAAAAGATGAAACTGATATGCTGTTTTTTCGTAAACTTGATTAGCAAGACCTTCAATATCGATGCATTCAAGAAGTTGACATACACGAAGGAGTGATTTTGCGTGATCCTGTTTCACCCGATGGACTTTCTGATCTTTATCGCTTTTGGTCTGTCTTTATGGGCCCAGTTCCGCGTCAAAGGGACCTTTAACAAATTTGCGGAAGTCCCTGCTTCCTCCGGCATGACCGGTGTTGAAGCCGCCCGCCGCATGCTGGATGCCAACGGACTGACCAATGTCGCCGTCGAGCACATCCCTGGCACACTGACGGACCACTACGATCCGACGTCACGTGTAGTGCGCCTGTCTGATCCGGTCTACTTCGGCAATTCGATCGCAGCACTCTCTGTCGCTTGCCACGAGGTCGGCCACGCCATCCAGCACAAGGTATCCTATCCAATGCTGGTCGCGCGTCACAAGATGTTCCCTGTAGTCAACCTGGTGTCTGGCTCTGCGCCTCTGCTCTTGCTGGCCGGATTCTTCTTTAAAATGTCGGGACTGCTGCTCCTGGGGATCATCTTCTTCTCCGCTGCAGTCGCTTTCCAACTGGTAACCTTGCCAGTCGAGTTTAACGCCAGCAGCCGTGCGAAACAGCAGATGGTCAAAATGGGCTTCATCCGCAATACGGAGGAAGGCGGCGCAAGCAAGGTACTCGGTGCCGCAGCGCTCACTTACGTAGCCGCAGCCCTGATCTCCGTCCTCGAACTGGTGAAGTACATCATGATCTTCCGCAGTTCAGACGAATAATCGATAGAATGACGAACAAGGTACAGATTCCTCCTGCTGGGGGACTGTACCTTTTTTTCTTGTGCTGCGCTACAATATTTTAAGGAGGTGTGACTATGAAAATCGGAATAATCGGACTTGGCAGCATGGGCCAGATGCTGGTCACGGCCTTTTGCAAAAGCAAAGCAGTGTCCCCTAAGGATCTGCTCGTGTACAACCGAACGCGTGAAAAAGCGGACAGAATGCAAGAGACCTATGGCGTGACAGTCGCTTCTTCCGCTGAGGAAGTCGGACATAGCGCTGACTTGCTCTTTGTCTGCACCAAGCCATTGGATCTGCTCCCGCTCGTGAAAGAGCTGTCCCTCCCCTCTCAGGTTCATCTCGTATCCGTAGCGGCTGGTGTCAGCTTAGAAGATCTTGAAGCAGTACATACAGGCCCCGTGAGCAAAGTCATTCCCACAGTCACATCACAGGAATTGCGGGGAGTTTCTTTGTATACATGCAGCAGCAGACTGACTGGGGAACAGCAAAAACAGTTCGCCTCCCTGCTCTCATCGATTGGGACAGCGCAAGAGGTTTCCGAGCAGGAAATCGAGACGGCGACGATTCTGACCAGCAGCGGACCGGGACTGTTGGCAGGAATCATGGAGTCCTTTGCCCAGGCTGCTGTACGCAAGTCGCCGGGACTTCCCCTCGATACGGCGAGAAAGATGCTGGTGGAAACGATGCTGGGTACTGCCCAGCTGCTGCAATCCGAACAGCTTGGCTTTGACCAGCTGATCGAGCGGGTGGCCACCAAGGGGGGCATCACCGAAGAAGGACTTCGCGTGCTGGAAAAAAGACTGCCTGCCGGATTCGACGAGCTGTTTGACATGACCGAGTCCAAGCATGCGCTGCTCAAAGAGCGGGTTAAACAGCAGGCTGCAAACAATTAAGAAAAAGGAGACTAGATGATATGAAAATCGGTTGGATAGGTTTGGGAAACATGGGAGTACCGATGGCAAGCAATCTGCTGCAAGCAGGCTACGAATTGTATGTCTGGAACCGCACTCCGGAAAAAACGGCGGTGTTGTGCGAAAACAGGGCCAAACGCGCTGACTCGCTGGAGCAATTGGTAGAGACTTGCGATGTACTGTTTACGATGGTAAGTGATGATGCAGCCGTAAAGGAAATCTACACCGGTACGGACGGGATCCTCGCTTCTTCTGCTGTTCGCGGCAAACTGGCTGTCGATATGAGCACCATCTCACCGGATACCTCCCGGACCATTGCAGAGCAAGCCAAACAAGCCGGTCTGCGTTTCCTCGACGCGCCGGTCTCGGGAAGCGTCGGGCCTGCCAGAGAGGCGACTCTCGTCATCATGGTTGGCGGTGAACAAACGGACTATGAAGAAGCCAAGCCGATGCTGGACAAGCTGGGCAAAATCGCTTTACATATGGGTCCGAACGGGGCTGGAACATCCGCCAAGCTGGCGATTAATCTCTTGCTGGGCATTACGGTTCAGGGCGTTTCCGAAACCCTGCTCTTTGCCCGCTCGCTCGGGATCGGCACGGAGCAGATGCTGCAAATCATCTCGGAAAGCGCTGTCGGCACTCCCTTGATCCGCGGAAAAGCCGCATCGATTTTGGCTGACGACTATCCTGCCGCTTTCGCCTTGAAGCATATGACGAAGGATTTGCGCCTCGCGCGCGAAGCAGGTGTTTCCACTCCTTTGGCGGAATCGGCAGCAGCCACTTACCGCCACGCCTTGGAGGAAGGTTTGGGAGATCTTGATCTGATGGCGATCCTGCGGTATTTGGATAGCAGCAAGTAGAAAAAAAGGAGAGCATCCAGTGTATCCTCTGGCATGCTCTCCTGCTTTTTTACGTGAGTTGTGCTTTCAGCCGTTCATTGAGCAGCTTGGCGGCGGACAATGCCCGCTGATCCTGCAAAATATCCCCGGGCTTGTTCCCTTCCCCGATGATGTAGCCTGCGAAGGGCATCCCGACGAACTCAAAAATGTACTGGAACTGCAAAATGAGGGGCAAGCCTTTGATATGGGGCTGATCCCCGCCTGTCGCGATCACATACGCTTGTTTTTGCCCAAGCGCTTCCTTGAAGGCATAACGCTTGTCTCGCAAGCTCTGGGACCAGCGATCGACGAAGTTTTTCATATGGCCCGACATGCCGTACCAGTAGATCGGTGTGGCAAACAGGAGGAAATCATGAGCAAGAACTGCTTCGATCACCGCATCGTACTCATCTTCCACATCCACGAAGCCCCCTGGTTCATGCCTTTGATCCAAAATGGGCCTGATGTGCTTTTCCCGAAGACGAATCGTCGTATGCGGAATCCCGGCCAAAGTCAGGTTGGTCAATTCCTCTGTATTGCCATGGTCGCGAGAGCTTCCTTGCAAAACCAGAATGTTCATCCTGCACTCCCCCTGTTTCTCAACTCGATACGTTAACAGATTTTGCAGAACGTGCCTGATGAATGCGCAGGGCAAGGAAAACAGCTCCTGCCAGCAAAACAGCAGACAAATAATAGACTGCCCGCGGTCCCTGCCACTCTGCAAAAACTCCCATCAAGAGCGCAGACAGGCCGAAGCTGAGCGAATCAATCGTATCTTTGGCCGACATGACGTACGGAAGCGTCGATTCCGATGCCTCTTGCTGCAGCACCGTCTGCTTCGCGATCAGCTGCATTTGAAAAACCGGTCCGAGCAAAAGGGAGAACAGCAAAGCTGCAAACGGGTCGCTGCTGCCAGCAAATAAAAAGGTAAGGATGCTTGCGCCGATCGTACCCAAAAGAATCCAGCGGGTCAAGTGCTGCTGCATCCGCTGGGCAGCCGCCATCAAAACGGAAACGCCGATAATCGAGCCAAGCATGTACCCCGCATTGATATACCCCCACCACTCCTCGCCTTGTCCCAGAACCTTCCGAACAAACGGCAGGATGATGGCAGCGATCCAAACTCCGCTCGACAAGCCAATCAATACATCCATCACGACGATCAGGCGCAGCCTGCTTTCCCTACGTATCCACTTCCAGCCCGTCATCCAGTCTGTTTTTTCCGTCTGCTCTTCCATCTCAGAGCGCGGGACATATCCGATTCCCAGCATGGCCCATGCAGCCAAACCATACGCGCCAACCGTTCCCCACAGCACGTTGTCAGCACCGAGCATGACAACCGCGATGCCTCCAGCTGCCCAGCCAGCGAAGTAGACCGTCTGATCAGAAGCCGCAAGCAATCCGTTGGCCCGAAGCAGAACATCGCGGGGGACCAGCCGTGGTACCAACGCATTTCGTGCTGGTGTAGCCCAGCCGTCCAGATACGCTATCAAGGCTATCAGAACGAATAGCAGCAATCTCCCTTCCTCAGCCGCTGCAGCAGCGATGACAAGCAATGCCGTCTTTACAGCCTGCGAAGCAAACAGGATGCGCTGCAGGGAAAAACGGCGAAACAACAAGGGTGCTGTCAAACTCCCGGCCGACCTCATCGTAACATTCACGACCGGCACCATCGAGGTAAAAAAGATCGAATCCGTCGCCGTGTAGATGACGGTAATCACTGCAACAATATAAAAAACATCCCCCAGATTGGCCAATGACTGACCCGCCCAGAGGAATAGAAAACGTTTATTCCACATGCCATGCAACCCCCTGTCGGTTCAGAACTTCATTTTTGTTCTGTTGCAAAGGAAATCTCATTTCTGACCGACATCTTCTTACAATGGAGTTGCACCTCATTTTCTTTCAAGTAGCCCCATTATATTCCAGGTTCCGATTCCTGTACAGCGCGTTTGCCAAAAAAGCTGTAGTACACCCAGCCTGCATTGATCAGCAGAAAAGCGCTGGTCATCCAGAATACGCCGCTGATGCTGATATACCCCGCAACGAATCCCCCGATCATCGGCCCCAGCATGCTGCCGATGCTGACGAAGCTGTTGTTGTACCCATAGACGCGGCTGATCATATGCGTAGGGGTAGCCCTGCGCAGCAAGGCGTTCACAGAAGGCAGCAAGCCACCGAGCGACAGGCCCAAGAGGAAGCGCAGCAGCACCAATTGCCATACGGCGTTTACGAAGCCTTGCGGGATAAAGAGCACGCCTGCCATAATCAGCGATCCCAAAAGCACTTTTTGCGAGCCGTAGCGGTCTCCGAGCTGGCCTAGACGCGGGGACGCTGCTACGTTGGCAATTCCCATCGCAGCCTGCACGATCCCTGCCCACAATGCCACCTTCGTTCCCTCTGGCCCAAGCAATTGGGATATGTAAATCGGCAATACCGGAACAATGCTGAACAGTGCGAACTGGATCATAACCGTCACGAAAAAGAGTGCAGGCAGCTTTTTCGAGGAAAAAATCATGTCAAAATCCTCGCGCAGACTCGACTGGTTGCGTTTTTCCGGCGGCGTAAACTTCTCATGAACGGTAAACGTAATGACCAAAGTAGCGAGAAACAAGATGCAGCCGGTAAAGACGAAGATCATCCGAAAGCCGATATAATCCGCTAAAAGTCCGCCAAACAGAGGCCCCATTATCGTACCGGCTGTGATGAACGATTGGAGCAGCCCTTGTGCCCAGCCGATCTTCTCCTTCGGCACGGAAGAAGCCACCAACGCGGTGCTGGCAGGAATGATCCCGCCCACAAGACCGTTGACCAGGCGCAAAGCCAATAATTGCCATAAACTTCCTGCAAAGCCCGTCAAGGCTACGGTAATGGACATAAAATAACCGGAGCGCAGGATCATGATCTTGCGCCCGTGTTTGTCAGCCAGATTTCCCCAGATCGGAGAGACGAGACCCGCCGTTAAAAAGTTCGCTCCAAAAATAATACCTGCCCACATCGTGACCTCATGCGGGTCCTCGATTCCAAAATCCTGCTGGATATAAAGGGGCAAAAAAGGCATGACCATGCTCATTGCGACCATGACGAAAAACAGGCATCCACATAAAACGTATAAATTGCGCCGCCATGTTTCCACCCATATCTCCTCCGTTCCACTGCCTGACCTAGAAGTTCCCGCTTGCCTCCTACTGCGTTTCGGGCGCAGCCCCCAGATCTTGGACATGCCACAAGGTGTGATACACGCCTTTTTGCGCAAGCAGTTCTTCGTGCTTCCCCTGTTCGACGATCTTGCCTTCCTTCATCACGACGATTTTGTCCGCGTGCGTGATGGTCGACAGGCGATGGGCGACGATGATGGTGGTTCTTCCTTTGGTGAGCCGAGCCAAAGACTCCTGGATCATATGCTCCGATTCCAGATCGAGGGCTGAAGTCGCTTCGTCCAGGATCAGAATGCCGGGGTCACGCAAAAAGACGCGTGCAATGGCGATACGCTGTTTCTGTCCGCCAGACAGCTTTACGCCGCGCTCGCCCAGCTCCGTCTCGTACCCCTCCGGCAGCTCCATGATGAAATCATGCGCATTGGCGGCCACAGCCGCACGCTCGACCGCTTCCTGGTCGGCGTCCGGATCACCCATCATAATGTTCATTTTTGCCGATTCACTGAACAAAATATTATCCTGCAGCACCATTCCGATATGATGGCGTAGATTTCGCTGCTTCACATCGCGAATATCGATGCCGTCGATCGTGATTCTTCCCTCCGTCACATCCCAAAAGCGAGGCAGCAGACTGATCAGCGAAGATTTTCCTCCCCCGGACATCCCGACCACTGCTACAGTCTCTCCAGGGTTGATCGTCAGGTTGATGCCGTCCAGCACGAGAGGTCCTTCCTCCCGATAGCGAAACGAGACATTTTCAAACCGGATCTCGCCGCGAATGCGTCCAGTATCGGGATCGAGGGGCATTTCCCGCGCATTCGGCTTGTCTGTAATATCATACGCTTCGTCGAGGAACTCAAACATCCGGTCCATCGACGCGATCGATTGGGTCAAGACCGTAGACGAGTTGACCAACCGGCGCAACGGCGTATACAAACGGTCCAAATACACGTAAAAGGCGACCAATGTCCCTACGCTCAGCCCCCCGGTTACCACCTGGTAGCCCGCATAGGCGATGACAAGCAGCGGCGCGATGTCCGTCACGGTATTGATCACGGAAAAGGTTTTCGCATTCCAGCGGGTATGCGCCAAGGCCTTTTGCAAAAAGTGGTTGTTCTCTTTGGCAAAAATCTTGCTTTCATGCTTTTCCAGTGCAAAGCTGCGAATCAGGGACATGCCGCCGACCCGCTCATGTAGATGCCCTTGCAGATGGGCCAACGCTGCCGAACGGTCTTTGGTCAATTGGCGCAGACGCTTGTAAAAATATTTGACTGCAAAACTGTATAGCGGAAAAACGATAATGGCCACAATCGTCAGCTCCACGTCCATGTAAAACATGACGCCGAGCGTAAGAGCAATGGTAATCAGGTCGAGCCAAAGATTCATCAATCCGGTCTCGATAAAGTTTTTGGTCGACTCCACGTCATTGATGACCCGTGAAATCACTTCGCCAGTCTTGTGGTTGTTGTAATAGCGCATGGAGAGGCGTTGCAGATGGCCAAAAAGCTGATTGCGGATGTCGTATAAAATGCGGCTGGAGACCCACTGGGCGTAATACTGGCGGATGTATTCGACAGGAGCGCGAACCACCGTAAACAGCAAAAATGCCCCGAGCATCAGCCAGAACAATTGACGAAGCTTCTCCCCCTGCGGCAGCGGACTGGGCAAAAGATCGTCAATCACGTATTTGATTAAAAGCGGAAGCAAGAGAGGGATCGCAAATTTGACAATGCCAATCAAAATGGTGCCGGCGATCTGCTTCCAGTACGGCTTCACATAGCTCATATAACGCCGGATGCTCAAGCAAAAGTCCCTCCTTCGCAAACAAGGAAATCCCTCCCCCGTACCTCGGGAAAGGGATTATTCCTCATCATCTCGTACCAATTGGTAACGGTCGTACCAACGCTGAACAAAGCCACTTTGAAACGGTCCGCGTCGGGCACGCACCCACTCTACAACCTCACGCAACGCAGACTGTACGCGCTCCACCACAAATGGAGGGTAATTCATCTGTTTGCTGTGCAAAAGGAATTCCTCTTCATCCAGGATGGAATACGTCATGTCCGGATATACCTTGACATCCAGATCATAGTCTATGTAGCTGAGCAGTTGACCTTTCATGCTGAATGGCGAACCAATATTACAGTAATAGTAGATTCCGTCGTCGCGGATCATCGCGATCGTGTTGAACCACTGACCGCGACCGAATGTACAAATGGCCGGCTCGCGCGTACGCCACTCCCGCCCGTCTGCCTCTGTCACCTTGACCCGATCGTTGCCTCCAATCACTACCGCGTCACTGGTATGAATCAACGTCGTTTTGTCCCATATGCGGTGCAACGAATGGTCATGTTTATAACTTTCAATGCGGATATTGGAGCCTGGAGTTGGCGACATTGACTCTCCCCTTTCTTCTCTTCTCTATCTGATTGGGGACAAGCCTCCTTCAAGAAGAGAGCTTTTTGGAAAGTGTAACATATTTTTGCACTTCATAACCTAGCGAATGGTAAAAAGGAAGCACTCCGGGATTGTTCTGGTTGACCATGATCAGAACGCGATTAACGCCTCTTTGTTTAAAACGCTTTTCAATCGCTTCCACCAGTTTGCGGCCAATCCCGCTTCCCTGCATGCTGGGTAATACAGCCAAGCGGTGGAAATAGGCACGAGCACCATCAATCGTCCCTACTACCACGCCGACAACCTTGCCTTCCTGTTCTGCTACCATCACCAAATCGCTGTCCCACGCTAGCTGTTGAGCCAAATCGTTTAACGACTCCGTTTCCGTTTGGTCCAAGCCGGTTTCTTGCCAGATACTTGTAATCGCCGAGTAATCACCGAGTCGAAACGGACGAATCAGCATGTTATGCCTCCTTCGTAGCCTTCTTCACCTATTGTACACCAGATGGACAACTTTGTCTTGCCTGTCAACAACCCAAAATCTGCTTCGATCCCCTACCTGGTACCACTTAGGTTAACAAAGAGATGCCCCCGTCGACAATCAGTGTTTGACCGCGAACCATCCATGCCTTGTCCGAAAGCAGGAACATGACTGCGTTTGCCAAATCCTCCGGCTCGACGATGCGGCCTGCTGGCGTACGTGCTGCCGAGCTGCCCAATAATTCTTCGCGGTTGGGAAAATGACGCAGAGCATCCGTATCCACTGCACCTCCGGAAACTGCGTTGACCACGATATTATGTGGAGCCAGTTCGACTGCCAGATAACGAGTGATCGCTTCTACCGCTGCTTTGGACACACCGACTGCTGTATAGTTTTCCAATACGCGGATGGAACCCAGACTGGACAAGGAGACAATCTTCCCGCCGTTTCCACCCTTGATCATTAGTTTTGCCGCTTCTTGCGCACAAAACAACAGTGCCTTGCTGTTAATTTCCATGGTCCAGTCCCAATGGCTCTCTTCCAGCTCCATCAAAGGACGCAATACGCCGGACGCCGCATTGTTGACCAGCACATCCAACCGGCCAAATTCCCGGTCGATCTCCACAAACAATTCCTTGATTTTGGCAACATCGCCGACATTTGCTTTGACGAGATGCACACGGGCTCCTTTTGCTTCCAGTTCAGCTGCCGTCTCTCTCGCTGCGCTTCGATTGCGCAAATAATTCAACACGAGATCATAGCCTTGCTCTGCCAGCTGCAGGGCGATTGCTCTGCCAATCCCGCGTGTTCCACCTGTTACCAGTGCTACTTTATTCCCCGTATTCAAATGAAATGCCTCCTATCACACCAACTATTAGTATCTGGTACTAAATTCTAAAAATCACTTCATTATTATACCTCTCTCTATTCTGTTTTGCCACCAGATGCATTCGTGCAGGATGACTGCAATTCAAATTCCAAGCCATACTAAACATGCAAATGGTCGCAGACCCGAACAGATAAGACGCATTGCCACATGGAAAGGAGACTCATGACATGTACATAGGAAGGGATTTGTCGGAACTAACGATGATCTCCATGAAGGACTGGGAGACGACAGAGCTGCTGTACTTTCATCATGTGTGTTCCCAATTGGCTCCCTATCTCAGTGCAGAAGGAGCTTCCCTGCACACGAAAATGATCCGGGAGCTGGAAGACCGAGGTCCGGTAGGCGGAGACAGCGGCGGATGGGACCACTCCTCTGCCCCCATCTTTGATTAGACCAGGCGGATCCGCAAAGGAGGCGAGCAAATGACGACGAAATCCAATTCCAGCCAAGTCTGGACCATTGTCGGGGTTGTAGCATTCAGCGTGCTGGCCATGATCGGTTTGATCTACATGTTCTGGTAGAAAGCTGGCGGTTTGCCCGCCTGCTATCGCGCATCATTATCAGAATAAACTTTCTTTTTTAAAACAGGCAAAAATTGCTTTACATCATGAAAAAAATACCATATCCTATTTGTAAGATTCACACACTACAAAGAAGGAAAGGAGGCTGCGACAACATGATGACCACTATGCTTACTATGACTGATCGTACATGGGATCTTCTTGTTGCTCCAACTTCATATGGCAGCGCCTCCTGGACCGACGAATTGTAGTTTAGACACAATACGTGTCTTCCTTATTCCTTACTCGTCAGATACCAGACCGCAGGCGTGTGCTTGTGGTCTTTTCGTTCCCTTTTTCGTGATGAAAAGACCGCAGAGCTTTGCCCGCGGTTTTTTTGGTTTCCAAATTTTTGAAAGGAGGTGATTGGTATGGTACTGAACTTTCTCTATTTCCAGGTCAAGATCGAGCGCAAAAAGGAAAGCGTCGAACAGCGACTCGCAAAGGTTCAACAAGAAAGCTACCTGGAAAAACGCGCAGAAGCATACGCTCTGGAAGCGGCTCATTTGAATGCGCGCATCTAATCACGGCAATCATTTTTGAATTCATGAGGAGGGATTTTGTATGAACAACAAACGTAGACGTCAGATGATGAGATTGACAGGAGTCAAATCGATAGAGGGGCTCTGACTGCACCGGAATTGTACGGAAGGGAGGCGTATATAGGATGTACATTCCCATGATTTTTTTCACCATTACGATCGAACGGCGGAAAGTGACTCCTGAGCAAAAATGGGCCAGATACCAGCAAGAACAAGCCATTGCTCAGTGGGAAGATCAGAAGCACCAGATCTACACGCAGTTTCCTGAATACTGTATTCGCTAAGGAAACGGCTTGAATAAGGCACGGTAATCGAAGGAGGCTATCCCATCGTCTGTTGGCATCGGGATAGCCTCCTTTTCCTTATTAGTTTGCTTTGTTTATTGGCTGCGGCTTCCACAGATGAATGATCGGCCAGCCATCCCAATCCCGCGCTACTTTCAACGCTCCATCGACTCGGATCACATCCATTTGCCCATCGGCGGGAATGATCAGTGCGGGAGCGCCATCCAAATATTCCAGACGAATCTCCATTTTATAGTGATACGTGACCGAGCCGTCCTCATTTTCCCGGATCTTGTTAAACTCAGTGATCGCCACCTGAATATTTGCCTTCTCTTGGACAGCGACTTGGTAAGCAAAAAAAGCCTCGCGATTGTTCATATAATCCTGGTATACCTTTTCTGTCGCGTATTCCTTTATCTGCTGATTTCTCTGATTGATAAAATCCTCCAATACCTGGTCTATATCTGCTTCTGTCCCGGCATCCTTGATCTCGATCTGGTACTGAACGTTTTTAAATGCATCTGCCAACTTACGGGCTTCCTCATCTGCATCAGGACTTGAACAGCCAAACAGCGCCAGTACCGCCATGCACAACAGGATCATTTGTTTATACATGCCCCCACCCCCCATACCATATTTTAACATATATTCCACCCATTTCGTTGATTCAAAACAAAAAGACATGCTCGATCGCTGCCGATAACATGCCTTTTCGTGTAGTTATTTGTTTATCCGTGAAGCATCGCCTTGATTTTGTGATGCGCTACAGGAAAGGTGTAGGCATCCAATTCCTCGACGGCGGCAAAGCGAGCTGTCGGAGGAAGCTCCTCTCCCTCGATCCAGTCGCAGAGCCATACTTGCATATTCCATTGCAGATGGGAAAAGGTATGCTGCACTTCTCCCTGCATCTCGCGAACCTCCACCTCTACGCCAAATCGCTCCTGCATTTGCTGGGTCAGCAGGTCTTTTTTGGCTGCCTCTCGATCCACTTCCGTCTCCACCATAGGGAATTCCCACATGCCCGCCAGCAGTCCCTGTTCCGGACGCTTGTTGATCAGGACGGCTCCGTCGCGCACAATCAAGGCTACCTGGAGATAAACGGGACGCGGCGGCTTCGCCTTGCCCTTGTTCGGCAGCTCTTCCTGGACACCTTCCCGGCGGGCGATGCAGTAATCGAAGACCGGACAGGTGAGGCATTGCGGAGAACGCGGGGTGCAGACCATCGCGCCAAGCTCCATCAACGCCTGATTGAAGTCTCCAGCTCTGCCTTCGGGAATCACCTGGCGGACCAGATGCTCGATTTTGATCCGAGTGGCTGGCTTGGCGATGTCATCGGTTAGGTAGAGAAGTCTGGAAAAGACGCGCATGACATTGCCGTCTACCGCAGGCTCCGGCTTTTCGTAGGCGATGCTCAGAATCGCCCCGGCTGTATAGGGGCCCACGCCTTTTAGCGTGCGAATTTCTTCCGGGGTGTCAGGCACGATTCCGCCGTAGTTCGCCTGCACTTCCCGTGCGGCTGTCTGCAAATTGCGCACCCGCGAATAATAGCCCAAGCCCTCCCACGCCTTCAGCACTTCGTCCTCGGGTGCTTCCGCCAGTGCCTGAACCGTCGGAAACTTCTCCATAAAGTTCAGGTAGTACGGCTTTACGGTCTCGACACGCGTCTGCTGCAGCATAATCTCCGATACCCAGACCCGGTAAGGATCCCGATTGATTCGCCAGGGCAAGTCCCTTTTCTGGGAATCGTACCAGGCGAGCAAATCGCTCGAAAAACCAAACACATGAAATTCTTCCGGTAATGTATAACGCATGCTGATCTCCTTTTGTTTACGGTCGAACAGGAGCAAATGCCCAGATGTTCAATTTATTGGCTCCGCCTGCGATGCAGGCACAGAATGCTTCATCTTCCAAGCGCCACTGCTTGATCTGTTCGTACTGCTCCAAACTGTCCACCTCGAAGGTTTCCACGAACAGGCCCGGCTGATCGCATCCCTCCAGACAGCGGTACTGACGCGCCCCCAGCCCGCATGACACAGACTCTCTTTCGGCCAGAAGGGCAAGTGTCTCCTCGCGCTTTTCCAAAATGAGCTTGTATTCGATAAATACCGTTATCATCTGGTCGATTCCTCCCTTGCAAGACAACTCCACTTCATCATACAATCCAGGTTAATAGGGAACAAGCGGACAATTTTTTTCAATTTCGTAAGGAAAATCTTATCGCCGGAACGTTATAATAAATACAAACAGGAGGCCAAGGCCTGGAAGGAGGAAAACAAGAGGTTCATGGACACTGCTACTCACTTTGCCATGGGTTTTGGACTGGCGGGACTCGCGCATCTGGACCCAATCGTGGCATCGACACCAGGACTGATGGAAGCTGTCATGCTAGGCACTGTCATCGGCTCACAGGCACCTGATCTGGACGGCCTGGTCCGCATCCGCGGCAGCGCTGCCTATATACGCAATCACCGGGGCATCTCCCACTCTGTGCCCGCAATCTTTCTGTGGACAGGAGCCATTTTTGCCTTCATTCAATTGTTCATGCCCCAAACCAATTGGCTTCATCTGCTAGGCTGGATCTTTTTCGCTGTCTGTCTCCACGTTTTTGTAGACCTCTTCAACTCCTATGGCACCAAGGGCTTGTATCCGTTTCGGGACAAGTGGATTGCATTCAACACGATCTTTATCTTTGACCCTTTGATTTTTTCCGCTCATCTGTTGGGTTTTATGCTCTGGGCATCAGGCCTTGATCCCGGCAAGGTGTTCCTCGCGATCTACCTGCTGATCGCCTGCTATTACTATTGGCGATTTCAGGTGCAGAAGCGCACCACCGAGTTGGTCCGGCAAAAAATCGGACGCTCCGGGACGTACACCATCATCCCGACCATGTCATGGACACACTGGACCTTCGTCGCGCGTACCGAGCAGACCTGGTATGTAGGGGAAGTCAATGCCGGTGAAGTCATCGTGCTGGACACCTTCAAGATCAAATCGGAAAATGAAATCATCGCCGCCGCCAAGGAATCGTTTCGCGTCAAATCCTTCCTCGCTTTTACGCATCATGTACATGTAGAGACCAAAGAGCGCGACTTCGGCTATGAGGTGAAGTGGATCGATCTGCGCTATCGCTCCCGCTACCAGGGAAAAAGCCATTACATGTTCGTCGCGGTCGTCTACCTCGACTATGAATTGAATATTCTCGATTCATTCGTCGGCTGGATTCACCGCGGTGAAGAACAGTTGAACAAAAAGCTCGATCCTGACAAACAACTCAATTAAAGGATAATACCCGCTGCTCGTATCAGCAGCGGGCTTTTTCTTGCGGTATCTGACCTGCATCAAATGATAGAATTTGCACCTTTTAACCAAGTCAGACAGCAGATACGATGGTGCTAACCTATCTTTTGCATGAAGGAGAATGATCCCATGATTCCCATTCGCTACGCCAAACGAACGATTACTGACAAAGAACAAATCGATCAGTTCCTGTCACAGGCCAAAACCGGACATCTGGGCATGACGAACGGCATCGAACCGTACATCATCCCATTGAACTTCTGCTGGCTGGCGGGCAAGCTCTACTTTCACGGAGCGGATTCCGGACGAAAAATCGAGATGATTCAAGCCAACAACCGGGTCTGCTTCAGTGTTTGTGAAGAATACGGGACCATCGCCGATCCCGTCCCTGCCCATGTCGATACCGCTTATATGAGCGTTTTGTTGTCCGGCACGATCGAGCGCGTGCAAGAACCGGAGGAAATGCGCGAAGCCATGCAGGCAATGCTGGACAAATACGTGCCAGGCTATTTCTCAGAGCCTTTGCCATTGCAGCATGTGTTGAAGTATCGTTCCAGCATGGGGAGTGCCACCGCCGTGTTTCGGATCACCCCCGATACCATCAGTGCCAAAGGAAATCTGGCTGGCGAAGAGAAAAAGTTTTATCACGGCCGAAAAGTAGAGCAGGATGTGTAGCTCGAGTAAAAGCATGAAAAGACACGCCCATTCCGTGATGAACAGGCGTGTCTTTTTTCCTTTTTTGAGCAACCATTACAAATTTGCCGGAGCTGTCATCCCCGTCGTAATGGCCAGTCTGTTCCAGCAGTTGATGACGTTAATCGCCATAATTAGCGAGACGATCTGCTTCTCTTCAAAATGTTCCCTCACTTGCGCATATACGTCCTCGGACACGCCGCGTTCTGCGATGAGAGTCACCGCCTCTGTCAAAGCGAGGATGGCCCGCTCCTCCTCGCTGTAAACATCTGCTTCCCGCCACGCGTTCAGCAGATAGATACGCTGCTCGGTTTCCCCGAGCTTTCTTGCGTCCTTCGTATGCATATCCAAACAAAAGGCGCATCCGTTGATCTGGGAAGCTCGTATTTTGATCAATTCGAGCCACTTGGGCTCAAGACCGCTCTCTCTCACAAACTTCTCCAGCTGGCGCATGGTTTGAAATGCATCCGGATTTGCTGCTCTGTAATTCATTCTGGTTTTCATGAAAATCCATCCCTTCCCGTCTAAAAATATGTTGCCGTACTCATAGACGAGAAGCCCCGCGGTTTTGTGACCGCATTTAGAAAAGATGTTTCACTTTATCGGGATTGAGCAAAATGTAGATTCGTTTGATTCGCTCCAGGTCTTCGTCCAGGACGAAACTGATCGCTGTCGGCCGCATCTCCGCTCCATACATCAGAATCCCCGGCTGGCCATTGAGCGAGCAAATCTGCTGGATACCGCTCCATTTTCGGGAGACCCCCAGCAGGAATGCAACGACATTCTTGTCGGGACTGATCGGGCGAATAGCTGCCCGGGTCTTGCCGCCGCCATCCGAAATGAGAACAGCGTCCTCGCTCAACAAGCGGATCAAGGCTGCAGCATCCTCTTTTTGAATCGCATCGACAAACTGCTCCACCAGCCTTTGGGCGTGCGCGGGCTGGACGTCCACCCGCATCTGAGCGGCTTGAATCTTTTGCTGCGCACGGCTGTACAGCTTGCGGCAAGCCGGTTCTGCCCGTTCCAGCATCTGCGCGATCTCACGATATTCATAGCCCAGCGCCGATCTCAGCACATAGACGGCACGCTCGGACGGCGACAGGTTTTCCATCAAAACGAGGAGCCCGTAAGAGATGGCTTCCTCCTGCATCAGCGCGCGCAGGGGATCACCTCTGCCGTCCACATCAGGCAACGGCTCCGGCAGCCACTCGCCGACGTAATGCTCCCGTTTTCTCCGCGCCGATTTCAAGAAATCCAGGCAGCGATTGGTCAGCACCTTGCACAGATAGCTTTTCATATGGTGAATGTCTCCGATGTCGTCTCGTGCCAAGGTGAGAAAAGTCTCCTGCACAATATCCTCCGCTTCGCTTACGGTTCCCAGCATGCGATACGCGATGGAAAACAACAATGGTTTGTACTCGAGGTACACATCCTCCATTTGCATGCTCATCATTGCGGCGAACCAAACTGCCAGATCGTATGGCTCAGGCTGTTGTAGCGAAAGCTGATATGCAAGCGCTCCGCCGTACGCACATCGTCCGCAGCTCCCATCGCATAGATGAGCGGAACAAAATGCTCGCTTCCATATACCGGAACCGCCTTCTCCGCATGCGGCGCCAAGGAGCGGTAGTTCGCGAGGTCTTCCACATTCCAAGATGCCAGCGTATCCTTGAGCCAGTCCTCGAACTCCACCGCCCACTCATAAGCTGCTCCGGAGTTCTCACGCATGTTGATATAGGAAAAATTGTGGACCGTGCCGCCGCTGCCCAGAATCAGGACATCCTTGGCACGCAAGGGGACCAGGGCACGACCGATCGCATATTGCTGCTCCACGGTCAGCTGCGGATTTACCGACAAAGAGATAACGGGCACATCAGCATCGGGATAGATCATGCGGAGCACGACCCAGTGACCGTGGTCCAATCCCCGCTCCTCATTCATTCGGACGGGCACACCTGCACGCTGCAGCAGCTGATACGTCTCCTCTGCGATTTCCCGATCTCCCTTGGCAGGATACTGAATCTCATAGAGTTCGCGGGGAAAACCGCCAAAGTCGTGAATCGTCGGGTAGACATCCATCGAGCCTACCTCCTGCAACGAAGACTCCCAGTGTGCCGAGAAAATGACAATGGCCCGAGGGCGACGCGGCAAACGTCCAGAGAGCTGATTCAAGGCTTGCGTATAGCTGTTATCTTCAATCGCGAGCAAAGGGGCACCGTGTGCGATAAAAAAGGATGGCATCATGTGTCAACAAATCCTTTCTTTTATTAACCTAGTTACTTTTAGTAAGTATTATTATATCGGAAAACGAGCACCATTACTATCCTTTCCAGAAAAAATGATTGGGATATGCATATTCACTTATCTGAAAATAAACAACATACACTAAATTCTATCAATTCATTGACTGTCTTTGACGAGGGACTGTATAATTTGCAAAACAATGTTTTCTAGTTAAAAACAAAGTGAGGAGTTGCTTCTATGAAAACCAACCATTTCACCTGTTTGCTGTCGGTCCCGATGTCTGCTGCACTCGTCGCCTGTTCTTTATTCTTGCCGATGCCGTCTTTCGGAGACGGCAAAGCATACGCTCAAGCAACTGCGGCGCAAGCCAATCAAGCACCTGCTATCACTGTTACTCTTTTGGGAACTGGCTCTCCACTTCTCAGCATGGAGCGTTTCGGTCCTTCTACCCTCGTGGAGGCTGGCGGGGAACGTTTGCTGTTCGACGCAGGGCGCGGTGCGGCACTTCGACTCAGCCAACTTTCCATCATGCCGGGGGAAATAGACAAGCTGTTCCTCACTCACTTGCATTCCGACCATACGATTGGCATCCCCGATGTCTGGCTGACAGGTTCTCTGCCTACAGCAGGAAAAAGGGCGACTGAATTCCAGGTATGGGGTCCCCAGGGCACCAAAGAGATGATGGTCAACTTGGCAAAAGCCTACGAGGAAGATGTAGCCGTCAGAAAGGAAAACCAAAATGAAGTTCTGAAAGGTTTGGATGCAATTGGACACGATATCGAGGAAGGGGTCGTCTATGAGCACAACGGCGTTCAAGTCGTTGCTTTTCTCGTCGATCACGGCCCCATGGAGCCAAGCTATGGCTACCGGGTGAATTACAAAGGGCACTCCGTTGTCATCTCCGGTGATACGCGCTACAACGAGAATTTGATTCAATACGCGAAGGGAACGGATTTGATCATCCACGAGGTAGCGGCGGCCAAACCGGATGAGAAATCGCCGGCGATCCAAAAGATCTTGGACATTCATACCACCCCTGAGGAAGCGGGAAAAGTATTCAGCCAGGTACAACCGAAGCTGGCCGTCTACTCGCATATCGTCCTGCTCGGCGGCTTGACAGATGCGAATGCCAACCTCGCTGTGAGAACGAGCAAGGTATTCAACGGCAATGTGGTAGTCGGCGAGGATTTGATGTCTTTCCACATCGGCAATGACGTGCAGGTGAAAGAACCTCAATTCAAATATGTAAAATAAGTGTAGGGAAGGATCTCTGGGGGCAAATTCTAGCCAGTTCCTATTGGTAAAAAAGGCTTGTCGCCTCAATAAGGGACAAGCCTTTTCTATTAGAAGAAAGCTATTATTTCGCAGCAGCGAAACGCTTGCTTACTTCATCCCCGTTTACAACGTTCCAGAAAGCAGCGATGTAATCCGCATGTTGTATATCAGAAGAACCATCCCCGTACAAAAAGATAAATTTAACTGTGAACAGCATTTACTTCCTTCTGATTTGACCTTGAACGGGGAAGGGCCAGGATTGCTGCAATTGCCACTGCAACCCCCAATGCTCCCATCCAGGTCACCGAAGCGAGCGATATTTTTTCTACGGCAATACCGCCAATTCCCGCACCAGCTGCCATGGACAATTGCATCATGGATTGATTAAGGCCAAGCAAAACTCCTGAGGATTTCGGTTCGAGCGTCGCCAAATGATATTGTTGGGTTGGTCCGGATGACCAAGCAGCGAATGACCACAGGATAAGAATAGCGAATACTGCGGCTGTTGAATTCGTTACTACAGATAGGAATATCAGCATCATGATGTGAAGCGCCATTCCCCCGATCAATGTAACAGCTACTCCCCATCGATCCGTGCTATAGCCGCCAAACTTGGAACCAACGAGGCTGGCGATCCCAAAAATCAGCAAAGCTGTGCTGAGGAGATCACTGCTGATCCCGGAAACGGTGAGCAGATAAGGAGTCAAATACGTATATGCAATCGAATACCCGCCTAACCAGAAGAAGGTAATGGATAATCCAATGGCTACTTTTTTCTTTTTCAGAAGGGCAAGTTGTTGAAGCAAAGGTACGGACTCGTCCCCTTTTGTACGCGGTATCGCGATAAAGATTACAATCATGGCAATGATTCCGAACAAAGCGATTCCACCAAAGACAGATTTCCACCCGAATGATTCTGCCATCATTCTTCCCAAAGGAACACCGACAATTAATGAAGCGGTGAATCCCATGATAACGGTTGCGATGGAGCTAGCCTGCTTGCCGGAAGGAGCGATTTTTGCCGCAATGTTCAGTGCGGAAACAACAACCATACCAGCGCCTAGCGCCATGATCATGCGAGCAAAAACAAACCATCCATACCCGGGAAGTGCAAACGAAAGAATGTTTCCCAGAACGAACAAACCAAGAGCGTAAACCATCAATTTGCGTCTATCCATACTTGCCGTGAGAGTCATCAGAATGGGGGTTCCAATCGCATATACAAGCGAAAAAATAGTAATGAGCTGACCTGCTGCAGCCAACGTAATTCCAAATGATTGAGCAATCTTATCCAAAATCCCGGATATGATGTACTCTGATGTTCCGACTAAAAAGCTGACGATGGCCAAAAGGTATACTTTCCATGTGTTCTCCATATTCATCTCTCCTACTCTTGCTTTTATATAAACACATATCGCGATATGTCGATATGATAAACAAAAAAACAATTCGCAAATTGTCGATTCGTTTGGTGAAAACGAAACCGAACCCCTGTAAAGGAATTCAGTTTCCTCTCCTTACAGCTCTTCCTGAAAAAAATGAGCTATGGCGCGAATAGCCTCCTCATCTCTTTGATAATAAGTAAATTTGCCGATACGCTTCGTTTTGATTAGTCCGGCTCGTTGAAGGATGGAGAGGTATTGTGAAGCCGTTGATTGCGTCATGTTCAACTTATCCGTGATTTGGCTCACACATACCCCAATTTCGTTCATATCTATCCCTTCGTGAGGAATAAAGTGACGTTCTGGTTCTTTCAGCCATTGCAGGATTTGCAGTCTAGATTCGTTGGACAGTGCTTTAAAAATATCCATTGGTTTCATACGCATTATTATATCGTTAATTTTCGATATGTCAATATCGATCCAGGGAATTCAAAATGACACAAAAAAGGCTTGTCGCTTTTTGAGGCGACAAGCCTTTTCTATTAGAAGAAAGCTATTATTTCGCAGCAGCGAAACGCTTGCTTACTTCATCCCAGTTTACAACGTTCCAGAAAGCAGCGATGTAATCAGGGCGTTTGTTTTGGTAGTTCAGGTAGTATGCGTGCTCCCATACGTCCAGACCCAGGATTGGCGTTTTGCCTTCCATGATTGGGCTGTCTTGGTTTGGAGTGGAAGTGATGGCTACTTTGCCGCCATCAGCGATCAGCCAAGCCCAACCGGAACCGAAGCGGCCAGTCGCTGCTTTCGCGAATTCAGCTTTGAAGTTGTCGAAGCTGCCGAATGCTGCGTTGATCGCGTCAGCCAGTTCGCCTGTTGGCGCGCCGCCGCCATTTGGAGACATAACTTCCCAGAACAGAGTGTGGTTTGCATGTCCGCCGCCGTTGTTGCGAACTGCTGTGCGGATGCCTTCTGGCAAAGCGTCGAGGTTGCTGATCAGCTCTTCTACGCTTTTGCCTTGCAGGTCTGCATGTCCTTCCAGAGCTGCGTTGAGATTGTTCACGTATGTCGCATGGTGACGTCCGTGGTGGATCTCCATAGTTTGCTTGTCGATGTGTGGTTCCAGCGCGTCGTGCGCGTATGGCAATGCAGGAAGTTGATGTGCCATTGTAACATTCCTCCTTCAAATTATGTATGGTTCAAGCCACAACCTTATTATAGTTCAAGAGATACACTTTTACAACAAATCGGTATGCAAAGTATCGTAATCTAGCAAGTTCAATGAATATTTTCCATCTTGCAATCAGAAATGAGAGTGCTAGACTTGGAGTATTCCTTTTACTTCTCAGAAACTCAGGTGATAAAACAATGGAAATGGACTTATCTACGATTCTGATTCTCGCTATTTTTGGCTTTATCGCCGCCTTTATCGACAGCACGGTCGGAGGAGGCGGACTCATCTCCCTGCCTGCCTTGCTCGGCTTGGGCATGCCTCCTTATCTGGCGTTGGGAACGAATAAGCTGGCGGGCACGATCTCTTCCGCGACCAGCTCCTTCACCTTTATCCGCAGCGGCAAGTTTGACAAAAAGCTGATGCTGATCCTTTTTCCCGTCTCCCTGATCGGCGCCTTTTTTGGAGCAAAGGTCGTTCTCTTCGTCCCGCAGGAGCTCCTGAAAGTGCTCGTCATTGTGATGATGGGACTGATTTTTGTCTACACACTGTTCAACAAACGGTTTGGCCAGGATACCCAATTCAAGGGGCTGACTCGTTTTTCTCTCGGACTAGGGATTCCTCTTACTTTTCTCATCGGCTTCTATGACGGTTTTTTTGGCCCTGGTACGGGCTCGTTCTTCGTTTTCCTGATGGTGTTGTTGTTCGGCTATGATTTTGTCATCGCGGCAGGCAATGGACGGATTCTGAATCTGGCGAGCAATATAGCAGCACTTACCGTTTTTATCGTCGAAGGGAAGGTTATCTTCCTGACTGGTCTCGTGATGGGTGTTGCGATGCTGCTCGGCGCATCCCTCGGGGCTCGGGTGGCGATCAAAACAGGCGTCCGCTTTGTCCGCCCGCTCTTTTTGATCGTCTCCGTTGCGCTGATCAGCAAGATGGTGTATGAATTGGTACTCATGCCTTAGTTAGTAAGAAAGACGCGGGGTCACTTCCATTTGAATGAAGTGACCCCGCATTTTTTGGTTGGTTGTGCTCAAGCTTTAGCGGTGGAGAGGAAAAAGGGGGAAACGCTCCAGCGGGTTGGGATCTTTGCTGGGGGTCATCCCTGGCCGCCTCCCACTCCAAAGGCGGAACCGCGGCCAAAAGCAGCCGTTCCCCAGAAGTTGATTCAGGGTTGGCCGCTAAAACCGTGTTCCACCTTTTCCGTTCCGGCTTGGTCAAGATCCCAAATGCCTTCGCTTTTTCCCCCTTTTTCCTGGACCAGCTTTTTCTGGTCTCCCAACCTTCTTTTGAGGGCTGCGCTCAGCCGATCGAAGCGACAGATGACTTACGCTGCTGCAACTGATACATCTGGTGATACTTCCCGCCCAATTCCATCAGCTCTTCGTGCCGTCCGCGCTCTACGATCCTGCCGCGGTCCAGGACGAGGATGCGGTCGGCATTTTTGATGGTCGACAACCGATGCGCGATGATGAAGGTGGTCCTCCCTTTTTTCAGCACCTCCAGAGCCTGCTGGATGAAGCTTTCCGTCTGCGTATCGATGCTCGCTGTCGCTTCATCCAGTACCAGGATCGCGGGATCGAAGGCAAGCGCTCTGGCAAAGGAAATAAGCTGTCGTTGTCCTGCCGACAAGGTGCTTCCCTTTTCCAGCACTGGCTCGTCAAAGCCTTTGGGAAGAGTATGCAAAAGCTGATCCGCTCCGACGGCATGCAAGGCTTGCTCTACTCGCTCCCGGGAGATGTCAGGATGATTCAGGCTAACATTGGATGCGATCGTGCCGGTAAAAAGAAACGGGTCCTGCAGCACAATCGCCATATGCTGGCGCAGATGCTGTTTGGGAAGCTGGCTGATGTCCCGCCCGTCAATGCGGATCGTTCCCTGGTTGATCTCGTAAAAGCGGAACAGCAGATTGATAATCGAGCTTTTGCCGGATCCCGTATGCCCTACCAGCGCCACCGTCTCGCCGGGCATGGCTTCAAACGAGATGTCCTTCAGCACGTCCTGATCCTTTTGATAGGCAAAGGAGACATTCTCGAAGCTGACCTTCCCCGTAAAACGCGGCACACTCCCCGTCTCCACGTCCGCCCCCGGCTCATCGAGCAGCTCAAAGACCCGGTGGGCAGCCACGCGCGCCTGCTCAAAATTGGCCAACTGATTCATGATCTGCCTGATCGGCTGGAACAAGCGGGTCAAATAATCGACGAATGCGTACATGACTCCGAGCGTAAACAAATTGCCCCCCGTCAAGGAAGCCCAGCCCGTGTACCAAATGAAACAGACAAAGCTCAGATTGCTGAGCAGCATGACCAGATTGAACGAGACTGTCGCATTGAGCCGCAGCATCTTATTCTGATAGGCGAAAAGATTATCGTTAAGCTCCGCGAACTCGCTCATTGCTTCCTTTTCTTTGCGAAACGCCCGAATGATCGGTATCCCCTGGATCGACTCGTTGATCATGCCGTTGATGTCGCTGATGAGTGTGCGGATCACGAAGTTAAAACGGGTGGCAAACTTGCGGTACACCGCGATCCAGACGAACATGACCGGCAGGATGAGCAGGCAGACCAGCGCTAGCCGCGTGTCCAGCAGGAACAACGCCGTAAAGATGCCGACCAGGTAGATGGCGCTGGTAAAAAAAGAAGCCAGCACATTCGCAAACAGCTCACGGATCGCTTCCGTGTCATTGGTGACGCGGGCCACCACCTTCCCCGCCGGCAAATGGTCGAAATAGGTGACAGGCAGACGCTGGATATGGGCGAAGACATCGATGCGCAGCTTTCGGATCACCAGGTTGGCCGCTTTTTGCAGCATAAATTTTTGCCCGTAATGCAGCACCGACGCTATCACCAGCAAGCCGCCGTAGAATGCAGCCAAGACCAGCAAGCCCTTCGTCTCCGGGCGAAAGAAGGCAAACAGCTCCGGGACACTCAGCTTTACAGCCGGATAGACTGCCTGCTCGCTGCCCTTGATGATCGTCAGCTCGCGATCTGTCGCCGTACGCTCGCCGTCAAAGGAGATCGGCTGATCGACAAAATAGTAGGAACGCCCCACCTGCAGGATGCGAACCTCTTTTCCGGGCTGGCCGCCCTCCTCCTGTACGTGATCCTGACGTGTATACCACCGATCCTGATACGGTACGGCAAATGGCTGCTCTGCCGTCTCATACCAAGGCAGTTCAATTCCCATGATGTGGGTGTCAATCATCTTCTTCGCCAAAAAGGGCCCCGTCAGTTCCGCAGCCACCGCGACGGAGAGCATCAGCAGCGCCAACAGGATCGTCTTTTTAAACTGGAGCGCGATATGGAACAATCTTTTGCCTGTACTCATGGCTTCACCTGCCCTTCGTTCAACAGCTCTTCTGCCTGCTGCCGTTCATATTGCTCTTTGTACCAGCCACCCTGCGCCATGAGCTGCTCATGCGTCCCTTCCTGCACGATTCGCCCTTCATCCAGTACCAGAATCCAGTCGGCATGCTGGACGGCAAACATGCGGTGGGTGGCGATCAGCGTCGTCTTTCCTGCCCGCTCCTGCCGAATGCTTGTGAGCATCTCCGCTTCTGTCTTCCCGTCTACGGCAGACATCGCATCGTCGAGGATCAGGATCTCCGGATCGATCATCAGCGCGCGTGCAATCGAGACTCGTTGTTTTTGTCCCCCGGACAGGGCTACCCCCTTTTCCCCCACCAAAGTCTCCAGCCCATCGGGAAGCCTCTGCACATCCTGGGCAAACGAGGCGAGCTGCAAGGCATGCTGCAATTCTTCCTGCGTCCCTTCCCTTTTTCCGAAGAGCACATTTTCACGCACGGTTTTGGAAAAGAGTATCTGTTCCTGCGGCACGTATCCAATCCAGCGTTTGACGTTGTCCAGCGCGATTTTTTCCAGCGGCTGGCCGGAGATGGCAATCCTCCCCTCCCCGAGCGGATACTCGCGCAATAGCTGCCTTAGCAGGGTAGTCTTGCCGCTGCCCGTTCGCCCTACGATCCCCAGCGTCTGTCCGCGCTGCAAGGTGAAGGATACGTCTTTCAACTGCTCGCCACGGGCGGAAGGATAGCGAAAGGTCACACGGTCAAAACAAATCGCTGTCGGCACCTCGACAGCAATCGTCTCCTGTGCGTCCGATACATCCGCTCGATACCCGAGAGTTTCATTGACGCGGTCCAAAGATGCGTTTCCCCGCTGCAAGACGTTGATCAGCTCCCCAAGCTCGAACATCGGCCAGATCAGCATTCCGAGATAGACGTTGAAGGTGACCAGCTCGCCCAAGGTCAGCTTCTGCTGAAAGATCAGATACCCTCCGTACAGGATTCCGATCATATAGCTGATGCCGATCAGCAGCTTCACAGTAGGCTGGATCAGGGAATCGATCCGCGCCACCGCGATGTTTTTTCGATAGACGTCATCCGTCATTTCCTGAAAGCGTTGTTGGTCGGCTGTTTCCTGCACATAGGCGCGAATCACGCGAACACCAGAGACAGATTCCAGAACCTGATCGTTCAACGCCCCGAATGCATTCTGTGCAAGAGAGAAGCGCTCGTGGATCTTGCGGCCATAGCGATTGATCGCGTAGGCCATGATCGGCAGCGGCAGAATGGCCATCAGGGTAAGCTCCCAGCTGATGAAGACAAACATCGTCAGCAGGATCATCGCTGTAAAGCTGACGGTCTCCACGATCGTCATGACCCCGAAGCCTGTAGTCATGGAGACGGCTTTCAAATCATTGGTCGCCCGCGCCATCAAATCCCCCGTGCGATTGCGCTGAAAAAAGGTGGGCGTCATCCGCAGAAAATGTCTCATCAGCTTGGCACGCAGCGTACGCTCCGCCAGATAGGCGCCCCCGAACAGCCTGGATACCCAGAGGTAAGTGATCACATAGATCGCGAAGGCAAGAACGGTAAAAAAGATCAATATGCCGATGAGTCTCTCTCCCGTCAAAGTACCCAGATACATCTCATCGATGGACATCCCGATGATTTTGGGCGGCAAAATTTCCAGGAGGCTCCCGGCCATGAGCAGGACTATCGCCAAGGTATATCGCTGCCAATTTTCTTTAAAAAACCAACCCATTTTCAGAAAAATCGAAAACATCTGCTCACTCCTCTCTCGTTGCCAACCTGAAACGCTGCCCCTTCCCGATTTGCGAAGCGAAAAAGGCATACCGCTTGTAAGCAATATGCCTGTTCTCATGTTCGATATAGGAAAGCGAAAAGGGCCGTTGAATGCGGCCGACGCCTGCTGTATCACGTCTCATTTTATGGAACGATGGGAATACTTTACCACCCACTATTCTCTCTTGTCAATATTTCGCATATGGCCTCGCAGTTCTTGAAGCGTACAAAAAAAGAGGTGCCTGAACTGCTGCTTTTCACTTCAATTTTGGCTCGATGGCGATTGGCGACACTGTAGCAGACAGCCAGCCCCAGGCCTGTTCCCTTTTCTTTGGTCGTGAAAAACGGCGTCCATATCTTTTCCAGCAGCTCCTCCTGGATGCCCGTCCCTTCGTCAGTCACCTCGAGGACCACCTCCCCATCCTGCTCGTAGATTTTGATGGTCAAGGTCTTTCCAGGCGGCATGGCTTCCAGGCCATTCAATGCGAGGTTCAAAAACAGCTGGCGAATTTCTTTGCCATCCAGATATACTTCCGGGCACTTTTTCCAATCAATATGCACATTTTTCCCGCTTAATACTGCTTCTGCCTGAATCAATGGCAGGAGAGTTTCCAGCGCATCCTCCAGATGCTGCCTTGTCATTTCATTCGTCTTGTTCTTCGCCAGCGTCAAAAACTCGGTGATGATGACATTGGCGCGATCCAGCTCTGCCAGCATCAGATCGACGAACTGAAGCGCTGAGCTGTCCCTGGAATTTTTGGCTAATTGCAAAAAGCCTCGTACCGTCGTCATTGGATTGCGGATCTCGTGAGCAATTCCCGCTGCCATCTCCCCAATCAGGTGCAAACGGTCCAGGCGAGCCATTTCTTTCTCCAGATAGACTCGTTCGGTTATATCCGTGATGACGCTCAAAACGCTTCTTTTGTCTTGGATGTAGATAATTTCTGTAGACAGCAAGCCTTCGCGCAGCTCGTTGGACTTGGTCAAATATTGAATCTTCTCATTGCGCACCGCTTCCTCCAGATCGAGAGGGCGCTTGCGCCAGCTGCTTTCCCTGGCCAGGATCAGCTTGTCCTCTGTAGAGTCCTTCACTTCCTCGTATGTATATTGCATGATGTCGATCCAGCTTTGGTTGACGTCGATATAGGCGCCATCCTCACAGGAACGGATCGCGATCATGCACGGGCTGGATTGGAAAATCTTCTGAAATTGCTCCTGCGACGCAGCCAACTCCTTCGTGCGTTCCCTTACCAGCACCTCCAGCCGGTCGTATTGATGCTTGCGTTCAATCTCCAACTGCTTTCGCTCGCTAATATCACGAACCGAACAGACGTAGATATCCCGCTGCTCGATCGTCGTTTTGCCAAGCTGGATTTCGACCGGAAAGCTGCTTTGATCCTTGCGCACCGCTACCGTTTCCACAATTTTGTCCAACACGTAATCATCCGAGTGAAACGGCAAGGCAAGCAGTTGATTGATGGGCTTGTTCAACACCTCATGGGGTCTGTAGCCGAACATGGGCCACACTACTGGATTCAGCGAAAGAATCAGGCGGTTTTCGTCAAATGTGATGATGGTATCGACGGAGGTGTCTACGATCGTTCGCGACAGTGCCTCGCTTTTGATCAATTCCTGCAGCGTCCGCAAATACCGGTCATTGGCCTCCTCCAACTCCATGGTGCGGGAGTGAAGCATCTCCCTTTGAAATGCGATCTGCTGCTGTTGCAGATAGAGCTGCACGAAGCCCTCGACCTTCATCACCAATGTATCGGGATGAAAAGGCTTGAAGATATAATCAATAGCGCCGGCTTTGTAGCCTTCCAGGACGTGTTCGGTGGCTTTGCTGATCGCCGTCACGAAAATGATCGGAATGTTTCTTGATTTCTCTCGCTGCTTGATGAGCTTGGCTGTCTCAAATCCATTGAGGCCGGGCATCTGGACGTCCAAGAGAATGAGGGCAAATTCTTCTTTCAAGACCTGACGCAAGGCTTCTTCTCCCGACTGTACAGAGACGAGCCGATAACGCGGGGAATCCAGCACGGCCTGTAAAGAAAGCAGATTTTCCTTTCGATCATCTACCAGAAGAATATTTACCTTTTTATTCCATGCCCAATTCTCCTGATGTTCAGAGTCCTTCACCCAATTCAGCCCTGCATCATTTGACTTTTCGGTAGAATTTTTCGGTTCCGTCCACTTCTTCATAACAGCTTGCATGGGTTGTGAATACAACTCCTTCCTTGTTGCCGAGTCCAAGATAACCGTCCGTGCACAAGCTTTCATAAATCAGCTGGTGCACGTGATTCTGCAGTGGTTCATTGAAATAAATCATGACATTGCGGCAAATGATGACCTGAAATTCGTTAAAGGAGCCGTCTGTAACCAGATTGTGCTGGGCAAAAACCATATTGTCCTTTAAAAAAGGCTCGAACTGGACCACTCCATTTTTGACCGTATAGTATTCCGAAAAGGCTCGCGTACCGCCAGCCTGCATGTAGTTTTTGGTGTACAGCTGCATTTTTTCGATCGGAAAGCTGCCCATCTTCGCTTTCTTGAGGACATGCTCATTCATATCCGTCCCGTAGAGTCTGCTCTTGTGCAGCAGCCCTTCCTCATGGAGCAGGATGGCCATCGAAAAAACCTCCTGCCCGGTCGAGCAGCCCGCATGCCAGATGCGGATGAACGGAATCTTTCGCAAATGGGGGACGATGGATTTGCGAAATGTCAAAAAGAAGTGCGGGTCGCGAAACATCTCGGTTACATTGATGGAGAAGTCGGAGAAGAGTTTTTCCATCATCTTGGGTTCATGCAAGACTTTTTCCTGCAGGCCGGAGATGGTTTGCAGCTTTTCGATCCGTATTCGATGCCAGATTCGGCGCCGAATAGAGGAGTAGGTGTAGTTGCGAAAATCATGCCCGTATTGGTTGTAGATCCCCTCTAGGAGGAGAGCGATCTCAATTCGCTCCAGATCATGCTCAAGCTGGTCCTCGCGCTCCCCCGCTTCTTCGTTGTTCTCGTAAATATTTCCTCACTCCTATCCGTACAGCCATACCCGCATCAGCGAGATGAGCTGCTCCATGTTTACCGGTTTGCTAATGTAATCCGAAGCCCCCGCTTCGATACATTTTTCTCTGTCATGCTTCATGGCCTTCGCCGTTAAAGCAATGATCGGCAATTTATGGAATTCCGGAATACTGCGGATTTTTTCGATCGCCTCGTACCCATCCATCTCCGGCATCATGATGTCCATCAGCACAATGTCGACATCCTGATGTTCCTCCAGCATCTGCAGGCCTTCTCTGCCGTTCTCGGCAAAAATGACCTGCATATGCCGTTCTTCCATGGCTGCTGTCAGGGCAAAGATGTTGCGCATATCATCATCGACGATCAGCACTTTCTTCCCTTTCAATCCTTCATCCCAGTCTGTCGTATCGGCCGGCTCTGCACCTGCAGCCAAGGACGCTGCCGCTTCCTGCAATGCCAACACTTCCGGCTGAACGATTTCTCCTTGCTCCAGCGGCAGGACGAGGGTAAAGGTGCTTCCCCGCCCTTCCTCGCTCTCTACCAGAATGGAGCCTCCCAAGAGATTCGCCAGCTCTCTGCTGATCGACAGACCTAAGCCCGTCCCGCCGAACTTGCGGCTCGTCGTCCCGTCAGCCTGCTGGAACGCATCGAAGATCATCTGCTGTTTTGTTGACGGAATGCCGATCCCCGTATCTCTCACAGCAAACGCAATTCTTTGGCCCAACTCGGACGGCAGCATGGAAATGTCCAGGCTGACGCTGCCTCTGGCGGTAAACTTGCATGCATTGGAGAGCAGGTTGGTGATAATTTGCTGGACGCGCTGTTGGTCCGTCTCAATGATTTCCGGCAAGCCCGGCCCCAGTGAAATCGTAAAATGCAGTCCTTTTTGGGCGGCGAGAGGCTGGATGTTCTGTTCGATATAGGACACGATCTCGCGTATCGGAACCTTGGAGATCAGAATGTCCATTTTGCCAGACTCGATTTTTGAGAGGTCCAGGATATCGTTGATCAGACGGAGCAAATTATTGCCCGATCTATGGATCGTCGCGGCGAACTCCACCTGGCGCGGTGTGAGATTGCGCTCCTTGTTGTCCGCTAGGATTTGCGCCAGGATCAACAGGCTGTTCAACGGAGTTCGCAGCTCATGGGACATGTTGGCCAGAAACTCGGACTTGTAGCGGGATGCCAGCTCGATTTCAACGGCGTTTCTCTCCAGCTCTTCCTTTGCCTTCTCCAGTTCCCTGGCTTTCTGTTCCGCATTTTTATACTGTTCCTCCAGCTTTTCATTGATGCTGCGCAACTCCTCCTGCTGGAGCTGCAGTTCTTCGGATTGGCTTTGCAGCTCCTCGGTCAAGGTCTGGGATTCCTTCAACAGGTTGCGGACCTGCATATGGATGTAAATGCTGTTCATAATGGTCCCGATATCGTGGATAATCTCCTGCAGAAAATCCTTTTGCAGCGGCGTAAAGCGTTGCAACGAAGCGAGTTCCAGCACCCCGAGCACATGCCCTTCATAGGAAATCGGCAAAATCATGATCGCAACCGGACGAGTGCTGCCAAGACCTGACCCTACCTGAATATAGTCATCCGGGAGATCAACCCGTTCGATCGGCTTGTTCTCCAAGGCAGCCTGACCCGCGAGCCCTTCTCCGAATTCGATGGCCTTTACTTGCAAATCCTGAGCATCAAAGCCATACGTTCCCGCCTTGACGAGCCTTTGAGCATCTACGTGCCCGTCGCGTACAAAAAGAACCGCGTACGAGGCTTCGACGATCGGGGTAATCTTGTTCACAATGGATTGGGCCAGCTTGGTCACATCCTGAATCCCTTGGCTGCTGGAGGTGACCTCATGAACCTGTGTCTTCAGCCAACTGTGATCCATGATCGCCCGCTTGTACTCTTTCTCTTGCTCGGCGTGCAGCTCCAAAGTCTCTGCCATGATATTGAATGCCCGCGCGATTTCGCCGATTTCATCCCGCGTGTTGATTTGAATGCGGGGGTAGTTTTCCTCGGAACGATATGTAGCCATGGTGATGACCGAGCTGATGCGCCTCAGGTTATTCGCAATGTTGCGGATCGTCCAGGCTGCTACCAGGCCTCCGACGACGAGTCCGAACACAATAAATATCTTGCTGATCCTGTCTATGAAGAGGTATTGTTCATTGGCTCTCACATAGGCTTCCGCGAGCAGGCCTTCCTGAACGTTTTTTAACTTTTCAATACTTTGCAATAATTTGTCGCGTACCACGGCCGCTTCCTGTACGATCATTTGCTTGGCTTCGGCTCTTTGTCCCGCCTCCGCGCTCTCGATGACGCTTTGCGCCTTGCTCTCAAAGGAGGAGAACAGCTTGATGGAGTCCGCCAGGTATTTTTGCGCTTCCTCTGTCGTGACGAGATTTTGCAGAGAGTTCAGCGCAAGATTGGCCTCATTGGATGATTTTGTATACTTTTCCCTGGCTTTGAGAATGCTTTCGTAGGATTCCTCAAGGACGATATTGTTCAACAGGCCGCTCATGCGATTCACCTGATTTTCCACATCACTCGCTACTTGTACCTTGTGGAAGCGATCATCCACGATTTCCGTGACGTTTTCGATCAAGCCGGCATGAATGCTCGTCGAAATGGCCAAGAGAGAAAACAACAGCACCATCATTGTTGAGAATCCGATCAGGAGAATGGTTCTATATCGCATATTGGCTCCTCTCACATGATATACTGGCTATCCCTCCTTTTTTCGATAAAGCGACCCGGCTATCCTTCCAAATCGTGCAAATCGCCCACGAAAAAAAGCCTGGCATATGCCAAGCTCTCTCTATTCCTTGCTTCCCTTTTGCTGTTTGATCCGAAGCATGATGCCGTCAAGCAGCAGGCCGATGCCCGCTCCGTAAAAAGGTGCTGCGAACCGAATTCCCTCCGACAAAGGCAACTCTTTCAAGTACACGACAAAGACGCCGAGTATAAAGCCGAGCATCGTGTAACGAAGACGGGTCGGACCCATTCCGACATCCCTCCAGTCATCCTACTTCCCTAACTTGTTGGGCATTTTCATATTTTTCATCGTACGGCTCATTTGCTTTAATTGTTTTTGATTTAAATTCATTCCCATTGAACGAGCCATCGCTTGCAGTTGCTTCTCATCCATCTGCATGTTAGCCATTTGCTTTTTCAAGTAATAGGTGGCTCCGTAGAAGCCTCCTGCGAGGCCAACGAGCAGTGTAACGATGGGGATTACCCAGTTGTACCATGCCATCTATGCATTACCATCCTCTTAAATAAAATAATGAGCTCTTTTATTGTACCATAGTTCGATTCCCTGTACATGGCGGGAACGAAAATGGTGTTACTGCCTCACGCATGTTCTCACTTTTTTTCATATGCTAAGAATAGAGGTGATGAAATCCATGGCTCCTATCCTGATCATTGACGCCGGGCATGGCGGGATTGACCCTGGCGGAGGAAACAATGCGCAATTTACAGAAAAGGATATGAACCTGAAGATCTCCCTTTACCAATATCGGCGATTCCAGGAATTGAATATACCTGTTGCGATCACACGAACCACAGATATTACCTTGACGGCAGAAGCTCGAACGGCAAAAGTGCGTGAAAGCGGGGCACGCTACTGCATTTCCAATCACATCAATTCCGGCGGAGGACGCGGGTCCGAAGCGATTTACTCGATCTACAGCACGCCTACCTTTTCGCGCATCATCGCCGAAGAGCTGAAAGCAGCGGGCATGCCCAATCGCCGTATCTTTACTCGCACCTTGCCCAACAATTCCAAGCTCGACTACTACTACATGCATCGCGAGACAGGAAGCGTAGAGACTGTCATCGTGGAATACGGCTTCGCGGACAACGCGCAGGATGCGAATAAGCTCGCCTCCGACTGGGAGGGACTTGCGGAAGCGGTCGTTCGCGCCTTTTGTATCTACGCCAAGCAAAATTATCGACCGCCTTCTCCCCCGCCGCCAGAAACGAAGCCGACACCCGGTCCGACGAAACCTGAAAGCGGAGGTGGCAAACCAGTGCCTGAATGGAAGCATGAAGCGATCAACTGGCTGTATGAGCAAGGTTTCTTGACTGATGAAATCTGGCGCCAGCAAATGGACCAGCCATTGCCTCTGTGGGCGGAAGCCCTGATCCTCAAACGCATGTACGAGAAACTGAGCAAGCAAGGGCAATAGGCGTCAGTCCTGATGCTCCCTCAGATAGCGAGTGAGAGGCGTCTCCTCGAGTCCAGAGTAGTTTTTCTTGGCCGGCACACTCAAAAGCTCGTCCTCGGGAAAGCGGTACGCGGTCAACATGCCGCCAAATACGCATCCCTGGTCGATGTTGAGTGTGCCGTTCAACCGTTCCGGCTTCGGACGCGGATCGTGGCCCCAGACGATCAAAGGCTGATTCGTTTTTCGTTCCTGCGCCCAGTCCTTGCGTATGGGCCGTCCATCCGGCCCGATCCCGGCGACGTCTCCATAGCGGCAAAATGTATGTACAGCAGGCGATTCCATGCCGATATAATCGTCCCGAATCCCGGCGTGGACAGCGACGGCGACCAGCTTGTCCTTTTGCCGAATCATCATGTGCGAGGGGGATGAAAACAGCAGGCGACGGCTCTGCTCCTTGAGCAAGGACGTTTTTTTCGGCCCGAATTCCATCTGGAACTGCCGAAACTCCTCATCCACTTTTTCGTCTCCGTGCGCCAAGGTGACGGGTCTGCCATCGAGCCAACGGGCGATCTTCCATCCGTGATTGCTGTCTACCATCTCGGCCAAGCCTGCATTGATATGACGGATAAAAAATTGCAGCATCGCGATCGAAGCAGGCCCACGGCTTGTAATATCGCCAAGCGACAAGAGCTTTCTTCCCCCGGGATGGCGGTAAGTCCCGTCCCGTCCGCGCTCATAGCCCAGGAGGCCCAGAAGCTCGAGAAACTCGTCGTGACAGCCATGCACATCGCCTACAAAATCCACTCCCTGATCTGCATTGAGGATCTTGGAACGCGTCTGTGGTTTATGTCTCACGATCCGCTCCTCCCTTCCAATACGATTACTTACTATCTTTACCACATCTGCAAAAAAAACTCACCCCTCTATTCTCGGGTGAGTCCGGTAGTGCTGTCAACCAAGGTTGTGGGTATGGACGTAGATCGCGGCCTGCGTCCGGTCCTCTACATCCAGCTTCGCCAGGATATTGCTCACATGCGTTTTGACTGTTTTGATCCCGATGATCAATTCGTCGGCTATTTCCTGATTGGATTTTCCCTTTCCAATCAGCTTGAGCACCTCCAGCTCCCGCGGGGTGAGCTGCTCATGCGGCTTCGCTTCCTGACCATGGCGAAAACGGGCCATGATCTTCCCTGCCACCCTGGATTCCAGGACGGGCTCGCCGGCAGCGGCGGAGCGAATTGCCTTGGCGATCTCCGAAGCTCGCGATGTTTTGAGCAAATAGCTGAATGCACCCGCCTCAATGACGGGATACACCTTTTCATCGTCGATAAAGCTGGTCAGCACGATAACCTTGCTCGCCGGGCATTTTTCGCGAATCCGCCGCGTCGCCTCTACTCCGCCTATGCCTTCCATGACCAGATCCATCAGGACCACATCCGGCTTCAGCTCGACAGTCAGCAGCACTCCTTCTTCGCCGCTTCCCGCCTCTGCCACTACCTCGATATCATCCTCTGTCGACAGATAGGCAGCCAAGCCCATTCTCACCATCTCATGGTCATCTACCAGTAACACCCGAATCACGAATCACCCTCAACTCCTTCACGTTCCGATTGTGAAACCAAGGGAATCCGCACTTCGATTTGGGTTCCCTTTCCTATCGCCGAATAGATCTCCATCGAACCGCCCACCTCTGCCACCCGCTCGCGCATGCTTTGCAGACCGTACGAGGTCAGCTTTTCGCCATCGGGGTCAAAACCCACCCCGTCATCGACAATGCGCATCCGGACTTGTCCCTGCAGCGTAAACAGCTTGATGACAATCTGATTTGCTTTGGCATGCCGCAGCGTATTGGACAGCGACTCCTGAAGAATCCGGAAGAGGTGGTCCTCTATGCCGCTGGGCAGCCCTTCGACATCCTCGATTTCCCAATGGATGCCCATGCTGTTCTTTCGCGTGAGTTCCTCCAAAAGATCCAGCACCGCTTCCTTGAGGCTTTTGTTTTGCAGTGTCGCCGGCCGCAGATGAAGCAATAAAGCCCTCATCTCAGCCTGTGCAGCAGCAGCCATTTCCTCCACCAGCTCGATTTGCTGGGCGGCCCGCTGCGGATTTTTTTCCACGATCCGCTTGAGTGCAGCAGTCGTCATCGCAATTGCAAACAACTGCTGACTGACCGCATCGTGCAGCTCTCTGGCCAAACGCTGCCGCTCTTCTGTAACGGCCGTGTGCTTCAACTGCTCGGCCAATGCTGCGTTGTGGTTGGACAAGCGCTGCAGAGAAGCAACCTGCTCCTCCCACTGGGACGCCAGCCGGTTCAATTGCCACCCTAACTCGCCGACTTCATCCGTCCCAAGCTCCGGCACGCGGTAGGACAAGATGCCTCGTCCCAAATTCATCGCCGCCTCCCAAAGCACATTCATCCGCTTTTTCAGCAGATTGCCGTAGATATAGGAACCGAACAGACCGATCACAGCACCTGCAGGCAGGGAGACCGCAAAAGCGACGACCATCACCAGCCAATCCGGTTCCTGTGGCAATTGGAACGGCATGTAATTCTCCATAAATTCCGTCACCGTCGGATCATGGACCCAGGCAACGTACCATTGTTGGATCTGCGGGTCATTCATCCCCACAAAATACAAGCTGAAAAAACAAGCAAACGAAACCATGATGACGCTCACTGTCATCATGAGGCCGTGCCGAACACTTTGCCATTGCAAACTCGCTAATCTCTGTCGTCGCATTCGCCAGTACCCCCTAGATGTACTTGACTTTAATATCGCCGACGAGCAGCGAGATTCGTAGAAGTACCTTGTTGGCAGCCGTGTCGTAGTGATCGGAACGCACCACGATGCAACGGCTGATGCCGCCTTGCCGATGACCAAAAACCTCCAGATCGCCGACGCTCACCTCAGCAGATACCGACGCCGCCAGATCGATCGGCACGTAGATCGTAACGTCTCCGATCCAGCCATCGACAGACAGCATCGCTTCTTCGTGCATCAGCACCGCCCTGGACAAATCGATCACTACATCACCAATTCCATGCCAGACATGCAAGTGGTTCAGTTCAAACCGCCCCGAGGTCAAGTGAAAATCGCCGATCAAGGAGCTGCGCGTTTCCATCGGCAGCAAGATCCCGCCGGATTGCGCCCTCGCGGATTCCGAAGCAGGTCCCGTCTCACGTCTCCCCCTCCAGCGATAGCGCTTTTCTTCCTCCGGCTCCCGTTCCTGCCGGGGAGAAGCCGTCTCCTCTGCCGCAAAAAAATCATCATCCAGCGAGGGGGACTCTTTTTTCTTGAAGGTTCGTACACTCTTGCCGCGAATCAAACGATAACCAAAGTAGATAAACAGCAGGGGTACGCCGATTTTAAACAGGTCTTCGATTCCGATTCCGAGCCACATCTCCAGCGCGATCACGATGCCCAATGTGGCCAGAATGCCGCCGCTGATTTTTTTATTGTCGCTCCAGAGGCGAACGCCGAAATAGACGAGCGCCAGCGGCCAGAGATCAAACAGGCCGAATGAAATGATACCAAAGCTGTCTAACAACAGCCCGATGCCCGTCAAAAGAATCAGGACACCAGCCATCATTTTGTGCAAGCGGGACAATTTCACGGAAGTCTCCTCTCTTACGCCCCATGCAGGTTGTCTTCACGTACTTGGTTGCGACAGGTATAAATAAATGCCGGGGGAATATTGAACAGGGTGAAATCAGTCTCGACCCAGGAAAACCGCGCTTGGAGCTCAGCTTTAAGCTGCAAGGAATATTGAAACGTGACAAATATGCCGTCCGGCGCCAAAACGGATTGAACCTGGTCCAGAATGGCTGCTCGCTGCTGGGCAGGGAAATTCGCGAAGGGCAGCCCCGATACGATGACATCCACTTTGTCCAGATGCAATTCCTCCAGATAGGTGCGAAGCTGTGTCGCTTCCTCCCGAATCGTCAGGTCGGGAAAGCGGGAATGAAGCAGGTTGCGAAACTGCGGGTCTCGTTCCACCAACAAATAGTAGGCATCCGGTTTTTTATATTTCGAGATGGCCTGAGTAAATGGCCCCGTACCGGGTCCGAGCTCAAAAATCACATCTGTCTTGGACCAATCAATAGAACTAAGCATGTTATGACAAAGAAAACGGGAGCTGGGGATGACGCTCCCAACCTGTCCGGGCTCTGCTATAAAACGACGTAAAAAGGCCAAAAAGTCTGCCAAGTAACTGTACCTCCTAGGGGAAAAGCAGCCTGTAGGACAGGCTGCCTTACTACCACGATCTATTCAAGTGTCAAGCTCGATCAGGCTTTTTCTGCCTTCGCTGTCTCGCCTGTTTTTTCTATCTTATCCCCTTTTTGCTCCATTGCTGCCTTGATTGCAGCCAATTCAGCATCCAGGTCATCTTTTTCCAGAGCGAGGAGCGCATCTTCCAGACCGACGCTTGGTTGACGCCATTTTCCGCTCAGTTGTGCTTCCGCTTCCATGCGGATTACCTTTTCTTCCATGCGGGCAAATCCGCGTCCGGCTGTCTGTGTCCCGATGCCTGTCACAGCTTGATTCACTTGCTTTTGCGTACGGGCTACCTGTGCACGTGCCATCAGCGTAAAGCGTTTCGCTCGCATTTTGTAGAATTCTTCCTTCAGTTCAGTCAGCTTTTCCCGCATTTGGGCAGCGGCTTCGGAAGCAGTGCGGTACAGCTCCTCGTATTCCTGCGCACGAGCTTCAAACTGCTTCTTGTCCATCAGCGCGCGGCGGGCCAGCTCATCCTCTTGCTCCACGAGTGCCAGCTTGACCTGGCGATCTCTTTTCTCTACCAGAGCGGTCGCTTCTTCCCATTGCTGTCTGAATTTCTTTTCAAGCGCTACTTGACGGGCTACGGCCACCTCGACCTGGCCGATCTCCACTTCCATGTCTCTCATGTATTGATTCAGCATCACAACTGGATCTTCCATCGAATCCAGGGCATCATTCACCGAAGCTACAGTCAGGTCACGCAATCGTTTAAAAATACTCATTTTCTTATCCTCCTCATCATATCACATCAGATTGTCCATCCAAAATAGTTCGTTCAATGCTGCTTACCTTTTTTCCCAGCGATCCAAAGAGTCTTCCTGCAGTACTTTGCGAGCCCATTGGCGCTCCCATTCAGGCGGCGCTTCCTTGGGGGCATCCTGACGGCGAATCAGCCGATACCCCAGGTAGATGATCCCGATCGCCAAGAGACTGGTAAACAGCAGATTCAATTTGCCAATCAGCATCAGGAAGCCGAACAGAAAAATCAGAATGCCCCAGAAGCGAGACCCGGTCGGCCCCATGATCTTGCGAGCCCCGTAAAACATCAGCACGCCGGATATCAGCACCCCAATCATCTCTCCGCTGTCGATGCCGATCTGATCGAGCAAAACCATCCCACCAATGAGCAGCAGAACCAGCCCGAGCAGAATCTTTCCTGACCGTTCACCCATCCTAGCCCTTCCCTCCTCTCTACACCCCGTGATGCAGATGTGAATCTCATGGCTTTATTCTAGCCCCCGCACCCTTTCCTCCATAACGGGCGAGCGGTTGGTTTTTGTCTCCGCCCTTGGACGGATACCGTTTCCTGCCGCAATCGGACGAATCCGGTGACGAATACAGGCCGACGCCGTCGATCCGATTTCGTTACACGTTTTGACAGAAAAATGTGAACAAATTGTGAACAAATAGGCGAAATAAAGGAAATCTCGGATCGAGATGGAATACGTAGGAGGTGTTCTTGTAAAAAAAGATCGAAAAAGCCGAGTTCCGCAGATCGGAAACGGGGGAACCAAGTTTTTGGGGTGAATGGCTGTCCATGTGGCAGTCTAGGGCGTCCTTTCGACCGAACCCTTCAGCTAACCTCGTAGGCTCACGAGAGGAGCAGTTCTTTTGCGTAAGGTGTTCGCTTCATTACTGATTGTAGGTATGCTTGCGATGGGAGCTGGCGCTGCACATGCGGAAGAAAAGGCAACAAAGCTTCACGATGTTGTCAGTGATCTTTATGGCGTCCCATACAAAACTGCAGGCAAGACCAAAAAAGGATTTGACTGCTCCGGTTTCACACACTACGTCTTTGAAGAACTAGGTGTAGAATTGCCAGCGAGTTCTGCCGCCCAATACAAAGTGGGCACCGCCGTGGACAAGAAGGATCTGCAGCCAGGTGATCTGGTCTTCTTCCAAACCAACGGACGCAGCATCTCGCATGTCGGCATCTACATCGGAGACGGAACCTTCGTCCACTCCGAGTCAGGCCGCGGCGTCGTCAACACCAAGTTGAACGATCCGTACTACTGGAGCAAGCGCTATGTAGGCGCCAAACGTATCCATGTACCAGCTCTGGAAGAGAAGGCAGCAGAAGAAGCGCCAGCTGCACCAGTGGAAACGGTACAGGAAGCACCTGCCGCTCCAGACAAGGAACAGGCGGTGCAAGCTGCATCACTGCCACAAAAGTAAACATCCATTTGCATCATGGAAGCCAGGGATATCGAATCTCTGGCTTTTTCTGACGGAAATTAGGACCAGGTGTCAGGACGAGACTACAGCTATCGCCTATTTGTCAGAAGATGCTTTCTTTTTCCCTCCCACCGTTCCAGGCATGGTATGATAGTTAGACAGATATGCTTAGGTATCATTGGTTCAATGAGGAAGATAGAAGATACTGGGGGTAATGTTGGTGCATGACCATATTCTGATCGTCGACGACAATCTTGAAATCATAGAGTTGTTGGAAGACATCCTGGAGAACGAGGGATTTCAGGTCTCCTCTGCAGAAAATGGAGCGGAGGCCTTGATGAAATTAAAACGCGGCGAGATTCCCAACCTGATCCTGCTCGATATTATGATGCCCAATATGAGCGGCTACGAGCTTTGCTCCCAGATTCGCCGGGAGTGGGACCTGCCGATTTTATTCTTAAGCGCCAAAGGCAAAGCGGTAGACAAGGTAGTCGGCTTCGAGATCGGCGCAGACGATTACATTACCAAGCCTTTTGATACCGAAGAACTGCTCGCCCGCATCCGCGCCCATCTGCGCAGATACGAGCGCATCCGCAAGCACTCGGAAGAACAGCCGGTAAAAGAAGCGTCCTCTTCGTCCATCACCATCCTGAAATTCAGGGGCCTGGAAATTCACAAGGAGACGTACTCCGTCTATGTAAATGAGCAAAAAATCGAGCTTTCCACCAAGGAGTTCCAGCTGCTCACCTTCCTGGCTGAGAATGCAGGCATTGTCTTTACCCGCGAGCAAATCTACGATCGTGTCTGGGGGTATGGGTACGGCTCACTCAACACCGTCACTGTCCATATTAAGAACCTGCGCGAAAAATTGGAAGCAGATCGCCAGTTCATCAAAACACAGTGGGGGACGGGTTATGTCTTTATCGGGGAGAAGCTCTAGATGAGCTTGCGCAACAAACTCTTTCTTTCCTTTATCGCCCTGATGGTTCTCAACATCCTGCTGTTCAAATTTGTCTTTGAGGATATAATCGTCGAACAATTGAAGAACGACCGGCACAATCAATACCAGTACGAAAAGGATACGGCCGAAAAAGTACGGCTCATGCAATTGCTCCGCACGCTCAATTTCAAAGACCCGACCGAGCGGCTGGAGCTGGACATGAACAAGAATCTTCCCGAGGATCTGATGTATCGCATCGTTGTGCAGGATGCACGGGGGAATGTCATCTACTCCAAAACCTCACAAGCCTATGACTTGAAAATGCTCCCGAGAAATTCTGAGACAAACGGCAGCCTGAAGGTCGTAGGCGAATATCATTTCCAGCAGGAGCCTCCCAAGGAAGGCGAGACCGTCATTTACTTTTATACGGACGAATACGACATCATGGCTTCCAAAGGCGTCTCGATGATGCTCTGGTTTATTTACGGCAGCATTACGCTGGTCGGACTGGTCTTGATGGCCCTGTATGTCCGCTGGATCTTGCGTCCTGTCAACGAGCTTACCCGTGTTACACAGGAGATTCGCGATGGCAAACGGCTCGTCTCCTTCTCCTATCGCACGCACGACGAATTCGGCCAGCTATTCCAGTATTTCGGCGATATGGTGGACGAATTGCGTGTGTCCGAGGAGCGCCAGTCCGAGCTGATCTCAGCTATCGCCCATGATTTCCGCACACCGCTGACCACGATCAAAGGCTATGCCTCCTATATCGGCACCGGTCGTGTCACTGATCTCGAACGAATTCAGAAACAGATGGGCAAAATCGAACAAAAGACGTCCGACCTGGAGAAGCTCCTGGATGAATTGCAGGATTACAGCACGCAAAGCACGGAGGTCCGCCTCAATATAAGCCGTATCCACGTCAAGCAGTTCATGAAAGGAATCATCGAGGACTACCTGGTTCGGATCAAGGATGCAGGGCTGTCCTTCCAATGGAAGCTGCGCGTCTCCAACGAGCTTTACATCGAGGCAGACGAAGCCAAGCTGCGCCGGGTGATGGAAAATCTGATCAACAACGCGATGACCTACAACAAGCCAGGCGGCTCCATCCTGATTACGTGCGACCAGCGGGAAGGCCATGTCCTTTTTTCCGTCATCGACAAGGGAGAAGGGATATCGCCCGAGGACCAGACGAAGATCTTCACCAAATTTTATCGTGTGGAAAAATCGCGCAACCGGAACAACGGCGGCACCGGTCTTGGCCTGAATATATGCCAAAGCATCGTCCGTCGCCATGGCGGGGAAATCATGGTGACGAGTGAATTGGGTGTGGGTAGCAGTTTTTCTTTCACCATTCCGTTCTATACAACTTAATTTTATTTCACTTTATGTTTATTTTACGGTTTCTTTATTTTTACCTGCTATATTTAGAAAAGTAAGCATGTGCTTTCAGTGATAAATAACCCCCAGTTCGGTATCTGACACCAGCGGCTTTCCGCCTCGTGATAGATGCCTTTTTTTTATGTACGCCAGCCAGCTGTGGGGGAGGAAAAAGGGGAAAACGCTTCGGCGGGTTGGGATCTTCGATGGGGGTCATTCCTGGCCGACTCCATTCCAAAGGGGGAACCGCGGCCAAAAGCAGCCGAATCCAGGGAGTAATTCAGGGTTGGCCGCTGAATGCGTGTTCCCCCTTTTCCATTGCGTCTGGGTCAAGATCCCAAATGCCTTCGCTTTTTTCCCCTTTTTCCTCGGCCAGCTTTCCTGCATATTCGCCTTCATAAAAAACCCGTACAGTTTTCCACCGTACGGGTCAGGCAAATAATTATCCGTTCTATTCCCTTTTTTCCAATCGCATCGGCAAGCCGTTTTTCGGACGGAGGGTGACGACCGGCTCCAGCTCTACCTTCTGATCGGGTTCTGCCAGACGCAGTCTGTAGCGCTGTGCGATTGTCGACAGGAGCAAGGCCGCTTCCATCAAGGCGAAGTTGTTGCCGATGCATACGCGCGGTCCTCCGCCGAAGGGAAAGTAGGCGTAGGCGGGAATCCGCTTCAGCAAATCCCCCGCAAAGCGCTCGGGACGAAATTCATCCGGATCGTCGAAGTACTTCTCCTGGCGGTGCATGACATACTGGCTCATCATCAGCGTGTCCCCCGGCTCATACGTATGGCCGCCGATCTCGACTGGTTCCACCACCTCGCGATTGATCGTCCAGGCAGCAGGGTAGAGACGAAGCGTCTCGGAGATGATCAGGTTTACATAGGTCAGATTGGGGATATCCTCGACTGTTGGCAGCCTTCCTCCGAGGACGGACTTCAATTCGTCATGCAGCTTTTGCTCCGCCTCTGGATGGGTCGCCAGCAAATAAAAGATCCAGGACATCGTATTGGCAGTTGTCTCGTGACCCGCCACAAAAATGGTCATGACCTCGTCGCGAACCTGCTCATCGGTCATGCCCTGCCCATCGTCCTCATCCCGTGCAGCCAAAAGCATCGCCAACAGATCGGTATGGTTGCCCGTGCTTTTGCGCCGCTCCTCGATCAAGCCATAGATGGTCTTGTCCAGCACTTCGCTCGATTCGACGAATTCCCGATTGCTGCGTGTCGGCACAGACAGCGGGATGTCGATAAAGGAAGTGGCTTTCGTCGACACGTATTTCAATCCGACGTCGATGGCATGACCGATCTTGTCTGCGCCTTCCTTGACGGTTTTGCCGAACATTGTCTCTGTGATGATCGCCAGCGTCACCTTCATCATGTCCTGATGAATGTCCCGCACCTCGCCATCCTTCCAGTCCTCCATCAGCTCGACACCCTGACGGACCATGGCATCTCCGTACCCTGCGATCCGATCGCGGTGAAAAGCCGGCTGCATCAACCTGCGCTGGCGGATGTGCTTTTTGCCTTCACTCGTCAGAATGCCGTCGCCGACAACGGCCCGTGCCACCTGCAAGCCTTTTGCCTTGCGAAAATGCGCTTGCTTGGTGACGAGCACTTCCTTGATCATATCGGGATTGTTCAGCATGTAGACATGGCGTTTGGGTCCAAATCGGAAATGAACGACATCTCCATATTCCTTTGCCGCATCGCGGATGAATTTCAGTGTATCCCGGCGAAAGGCGAGTACATTGCCGGAAATGGGAAGTCCCTTGGGACCGGCGGTAATTTGCTCCATCTTGTCCTCCTTCTGCCCATTTATGGGTAGTTTCCCATAGTATCCGGCAGAAGAAGCCATTTATACGGAAAAAGCCGCCCGGAAAGGACGACTTTGGCAAAACGGTACTGCATGCTTTTCAGGAAGTGACACTCGGTGTATCGCTGTGGCGCAAGAGCCTGCTCGCCAAAAGCCGCTCCCGCACTTTGATGCCGATGATGGAAGCGAGCACCGCTTTGATCACGCCGACGACCAAAAACGGCGTCACTCCCCAGGCAATCGCGTCTGTCCATGGAACATCCAGTACGTACTTCAGTTGAACGGTCCCAAAGGCCAGTGTGATAATCATTCCAACAATGTTGGCGATAAGGGCATTGGTCAGGGTAAAACGCGTCTTTTCCAAAATGAGTCCGGTCACATAAGCAGTCAGAATAAATCCGGTTATGTATCCGCCTGTTTTTCCGATGAGAACATGCAAGCCCCCATTTGCCTCGGCAAAGACGGGCATGCCGACAGCTCCGAGCAAAATGTAAATCAGGATCGACAAGGTACCATAACGGCTGCCCAGGATCGTCGCCGTCAAACCGACTGCAAGCGTCTGCCCTGTGATCGGGACCAGCGGAAGCGGAATCGTGAGCTGCGACAAGACAGCCGTCACCCCGGCAAAAATCGCAGATAAAAGCATCCACCGAAGTCTTTCATTTCTCATGCATTCTTCCTCCAATTATTTGTTAACTAATTTATAAAGTAAGTTAACAAAATGATAATACGCCTTGGAGGAAATGTAAATGCCTTCTGTCCAATTATTTTCGCAAGTCCCGAATCTCCTGCAAGGAAGCGAGCGATTTCACCGTATGATCAATCAGATCGCGCAGATCATCGATGTTCCCCTCGTCGATTTTGCGATGGAAGTCCAGGGTGATCTGGTTGTGGTAGGTTTGCGGCGGCCACTCTACGCGGTGTTCCTCCAGACGGGATGATATGGTCTGGGTGATATAGGGCCGATTCCCCCAGATATCATTCAGAATCGCCGTAATCCTCTGGGGCTCATCCGGTACGCCATGGACCTCTGTAAAAAAATGGATGCAAATCGTGCAGCCAATGTGATCGGTCAGCGGCTGCTCCAGCTGCTCGGCAGCAATGTCAGCAAGCCCGGTTCGAAGCTGCATCCGCGCCTTGACTGCCCTCTCCCGATTCGTAGCCGCAGCCAGTTCAAAATCGATCTGGAACAGGCGCTGAAAGGTTGCCATATCCATGACGTCCGAGCGGTCGGTGATCGTAATCGCGCCTTCAAAATCACGGTCGTACACTCCGCCCTCCAGCACGACCCGGATATTGTCAAAAACCAGCGGGTGAAACATCTTCTCTTCTCCCTTCACATCCCTTGCTTGCTCTTGTTTAGGATGCCCGCTTTTCCATCGATTTGCAAGCTGTCGCCAGTTCGCCATGGCAAAATTGTCCCAGGCAGTGGTACCATGAAGATTGAGGTGAACACCATGTTCTTGATTGCCATACTCGTCCTCGTCGCGATTGCCGGCGAAATCCTTCATCGGCTCAATCCCTGGAAAAAACCGGAGCCCGCCTATGAAGACCTGGTTGCCCAGATCAAGCAGTCAGCCTGGTACCAGGAGCTTGCTGCAGACGAAGCGTGCCGGCAAGTGCTGGAGAACGATCCGCATGTCGCCGCCTACTACTCTGGGACCTACGAGGCCCAACGCCTGCTGACACAAGAAGGCTTTCAGCTTGGGCTTATTGACTACGTCAAAGAGCAGGCAGGAAAAAAATGAACCGTCTGCTCTTTTCCTTTCTTCAAGCAAAATACCGCTGCGAATGCTCGGATTCAAGCTGCAGCGGTATTTTTGTTGGATGCTACTCAACCTGCTCTACCTTCGCTCCAGCTCGGCGCAACAAGGCTTCTACCCGCGCATTTCCTTGGGCGATGGCCAGCTCAAGCGGCGATTCTTTGCCCTCCCGTCTGGCGTTTAGCTGTGCGCCATGTACAAGCAACAGCTCGATCAAAGCCTCGTTGTCATCATGGAAAGCAGCCGTATGCAAGCAGGTGTGGCCATTGCTGTCGAAGATGTCGGTCTTCGCCCCATGCTCCAGCAAAAGCCGGATGACATCGAGATTGCGCTCCCCTGCTATCGCTGCATGCAGGGCGGTGTTGGAGGGGATGAAGGAGATTTGGGAATGCGACAGCGCGTTGACGTCTGCCCCCTGCTCCAGCAAAAGCTTGACGACGCCAGGATGTCCAAAATGGGCCGCGTACCCCAGAAGGGTCAGCCCGTTTTCATTTTCTGCATTCACGAGCGCTGGATGCTCCTGCAACAAGGAAGCAATCTGCTCTTCATCTCCGGACTCCGCCGCTTGAAAAAGGGCCTGAATCATCCGCGGATCGTTCATCGTTTCGAACCTCCCTGTTTTTCTCCCCCTTACTTCTGGCATCTTCCATCCTTTTCCTGCACGGAACAAAGAAAAAAAAACATACTCGCCGGAATTCTCCACTGCGGTATGCCTGTTATGGATCGACTAGTCTCATCAGAAACGCTCAGTTCTTTTTATAGTAGTGCTTGTATGCGTCCGTAGAAGCATGCTCCTGGCATGTGTAGCATTCGGTGGCGTAGGATTCGGCTTGCTCCGAAATCACTTGGCCGCAGGACGCGCAGCATTTTGCGTCCAGGTTGCGAAAAAAGGTAGTGATCGGTGTCATGGTATATTCCCTCCAGAGCTGTTGTTAGCTGTATTGTAATACAACAGAATCTGTTTTATAAAAGTTTGTTATAACACATGACGACGCATTATCATTCTCTCTCGCCGTTTCTCTGCCGATTGCTCCTTTTTTCGCTGTATTCATACATTTTTGAAAAAGAATCTCTGTTGTAACACACGCATCTTAAATCAACAGGTTAAACAGGTAGGGATCATGCGTGATCTCCACGTAGCCCACTCCGTGCTGTTTCATCCGGCCGATCAACGGCTCGTAATCATCCTTGCATTTCAGCTCGATTCCTACCAGCGCAGGACCGTTCTCCTTGTTGGTCTTTTTTGTGTACTCAAAGCGCGTGATGTCATCATGCGGGCCGAGCACCTTTTCCATGAATTCGCGCAATGCCCCTGCCCGCTGCGGAAAGTTGAGGACGAAATAGTGTTTCAGTCCTTCATACAACAGCGAGCGCTCCTTGATCTCCTGCATCCGGTCGATGTCGTTGTTCCCCCCGCTGATCACGCAGACGACATTCTTGCCGACGATCTGTTCACGGTAAAAATCCAAAGCCGCAATCGAGAGCGCACCTGCAGGCTCCACGACGATTGCGTTGCTGTTGTACAACTCCAAAATCGTGGTGCATACCTTTCCCTCCGGCACCGGCACGATGTCATCCAGTACCTCCCTGCAAATCTCCATCGTCAACTGTCCGACCTGCTTGACAGCGGCACCGTCCACAAACTTGTCGATCTCATCCAGCGTGACCACATCGTTTTTTTCCAGCGCCGCCTGCATGGAGGACGCTCCTGCAGGCTCCACTCCAATGATTTTCGTCGCAGGACTGATCCCTTTTACATACGTCCCGATGCCGGCAGCCAAACCGCCGCCGCCAATGCTCATGAAGACATAGTCGGCAGGCTCCTCCATGTCGTTCATGATCTCCAGACCGACTGTTCCCTGTCCGGCTACCACCAGCGGATCGTCAAAAGGATGGACAAAGGTGCGATCCTCCCGCACACAGTACTTCATCGCTTCGGCAAACGAATCGTCGAAGGTGTCTCCGACGAGCACGACCTCGACGAAGGAGCCGCCAAACAATTTTACCTGTGATACTTTTTGGCGCGGTGTTGTGGTCGGCATGAAGATCGTGCCCTGGATTTGCAGATGGTTGCAGGAATACGCGACTCCCTGTGCGTGATTGCCTGCGCTGGCACAGACAACACCTCTGTCCCTCTGCTCCTGGTCCAGGCTGCGAATAAAGTGATATGCCCCCCGGATTTTAAATGAACGGACCACCTGCAAGTCTTCCCGCTTCAGATAGACATTGCAGCCGTAGCGTTCGGATAACAGCTTGTTTTTTTGCAATGGCGTCTTTTCCACTACGTCCTTCAGGGCGTGGTTGGCGACGACAATTTCCTCAACTCTCACTGGGTTCATGATGGGTATTTCCCCTTCCTGTCTATCCTGTTTCTCTCTACCAAACCAAAAACAAAAAGCTCCCGCCCCGCCAGCCGCGCTTGTATGCGCATGGCTGGCTGAGGCGAGAGCATCGCGGTACCACTCAGCTTCTCTGCTTCTCTCACGAAAAACAGACTTGAGAAGTTCAACTGGGGAACTCCCGTCCGGTAACGGGGACGAATCCGTTGCCCTTTACTTTTCCGGCATCATGCTTCACCCGGTTTTCGAGGGCACTGCTCCAAGGTGATTTTCAAAACAGGCTGGCGGCCCTCCTTTCAGCATCCGGACGGCTCTCTGCACGCTGTATCTGTTTCTACTCTTCCTTTTCTTCGCAATGAAAGACGAACTATTCGAATTAGTTAACCATTCTACGGGTAAACGGACTCGTTGTCAATGACCTGTCCTTGCAATATCGCGGCTTCCTGGAACCTATTTGTTGAACGAGCGCTCCTTCATTTCCATACAATGTTTGCAAACAGAAATCCAAGGTGATCATGTGTCGAACAGGAAATGGAAGTTCAAGAAATTGCTTCGCAAACGTTATGGAAGAGAAATCTGGATCGTCAAAAGACGGGACGGGACAAAAGGGTACCTGAAAATACCTTTTATTTCCAACGAAAACAAGTATCGTCTCTTAGTAGCAAATGAATACATCGCTGCATATCTTGCACGCAAGCTCGGACTTCCCGTCTCCAAGCTGAAGGAGATTTCCGTAAAAGGTCCAGGTCGGATTAAAAAGCGTGGACTTCTTTCCATCAAAGCGAAAGCCAAAGAAGTGATTCCATGGAAAAAGGCGCATTTCCCCGAACCTGCCCAGATCGAGCAAAAAGTAAAAAAGGCGGAGCTTTTGGCCCAATTGATCGCTTTCGATGCCTGGATTCTAAACCTTGACCGCACCAACCACAACCTCATTCTGCATCGCAATCATCCGAAACGACGCTACAATTGGTACCTGATCGATCACGGCATCGCGCTATTTGGATCGCCGAGCAAATGGAAAAAACGCTGGTCCAGAAAAACGTACAAGAAGCCGCGCACTTATGAAACGACGCTGCACTCCAAAAAATCGAAAAAATCCTTGCCGCTTCGCATTCCCAAAGGCTTGAAGAGGTATACACTCCAGCATCGGTCCTACACGGAGGCGATGGTCAAAAAAATTGCCGGTTTATCCAAGCGGGAGATCGACAACGCGATCAAGAAAGTACCTAAAGGCTATCTGAAAAAATCTGAGAAAGCCTTCATCAGAAGGATGTTGCTGAAACGGCAGAAACATATTCAGCAAATCGTAGAAGAGATTTTTACGAAATTGCAGAAGCAAATCCTAAAAAAGAGCAAGTTACGTAAAAATGGGCCATACCACGAGTGAATTCACTCCAGGAATGACCCATTTTTTCACACCGTAACATCCTATACCGTTTCGTAGATTGCTTCGTAGCGCTTGCCGATTTCTTCATCGGTCAGCCCTGCGTCACGCAGGCGCTTGATCAGTGCGTTTGCCCAAATCTCGGTGCGCTGCGCCATTTTCGCGTATTTTTTCGCCTCTTTTTCCTTGCGCTTGGCACGGTCTTCACCGTTGGACTTGAGGTTGTCGAGGATGAACAGCATGTGCATGGTGTCCTCTTCGTTCAGCTCTTGCCAGTTGTCGTTCAGGAACGCAACCACTTTTTTATAATAACCGTCAAACTCGTCGAAGGAAATCTCTGTATCCATATTGAGATATTCTTTCATTTTGTCAAATAGCTCTTGCATCTAGTGTCACAACTCCCTCATCCATTTCTTCCGGACTATTATATCAAAAAGGAGTCTGCACAGGAAGTTGCCATTATTTTGCGGCTTTGCTCATAATCGTATCCGAAAGGCATCTTAATTTGCTACAATAATAGTGGGCGCTTAAGCACCTATCCTTTACTAGGGAGAGTTTGCCATGATCATCCAGTTCATTCGCTTGCGATAATAAAAGCTGTGTTGTATAAGCCCATTTTTTTTTCAAAAGGATGTATGGGTTTATTTGTTTATGCCTTTTTTAATCAAACAAACGAATGAAACGAGGAGATCCGCAATGAGAGAAAACATCCACACCATCAATGGAATTCAGATATGTTCAGAGAGCTTCGGCAATCCCGCACATCCGGCGGTCTTGCTGCTCATGGGAGCCACTTGCTCCATGGTCTACTGGGATGGGGAATTTTGCCAGCGCCTTGCCGACACCGGGCGCTTTGTCATCCGCTACGACAATCGGGATACGGGCCGCTCCACGACCTATGTGCCGGGAACCGCTCCACCGTATACCGTGGCCGACATGGCTGACGATGCAGTTGGCGTGCTGGACGCATACGGGATCGAGCAGGCACATCTTGTCGGCATGTCCCTCGGCGGAATGATCGCGCAAATCATAGCAGTCAAGCATCCGCAAAGGGTTCGCAGCATCACTTTTGTTGCATCCAGCTTTTACGGATCAGATCTTACATTGCCTCAAGAAGATGTGCCTCCCATGGATGAGCGTATCCTCGCATACCATGCGAAAGGCGCTGCACTGGACTGGTCAGACGAGGAAGCTGTCGCAGATTATCTCGTATCGGGATCGCGTTTGCTGTGCGGCTCCAAGCATACGTTAGATGAAGAACGCGCCTACAAACAGGTAAGAGCGGAAATCAAGCGGGCGAACAATCTGTTGAGCATGTTCAACCACGCCCTTCTGCAAGAGGACCATTCCTACGTCGTCAAGGTGGAGGAGATCCGCATGCCTGCCCTGGTCATTCACGGCACAGAGGACACCATCCTCCCCTACCCCCATGGAGTTGCCCTCGCCCGTGAGTTAAAAGACGCTACCCTGCTCACGCTGGAAGGCACAGGCCACGAGGTTCATCCAGACGATTGGGATGCGATCATCGCAGCAATAGCGATGCATACCTCCAGGTAGCCATATATAGAATTGCAGAAAGGGCTGCACATTCGGATTTCCCGGATGCGGCCCTTTTTCTTTTGAAAATCGGAAATATCGTTATAATAGTAGGATATCGAAGCTAGAGGTGAACGGACCGATGAAACCGCAGCAAAAAGAACAAGAGACGCAAATCCGTGTCGGCCAGCAAATGACTCTGACGATCAAAAGCCTGGGCATCAACGGCGAAGGCATCAGCTATTTTAAACGCAAGATCGTCTTTGTAGAGAAAGCATTGCCCGGCGAGGTCGTGCATGCAGAAGTGACAGAGGTGCGGGAAAAGTACGCAATGGCCCGCCTCTTGCGAGTGGTCGAGAAATCCCCCTCCCGCGTAACGCCTCCCTGCCCTGTCTACGAGGAATGCGGCGGATGCAGTCTGCAGCATATGGATTACCAGGCGCAGCTTACCAGCAAGCGCGAGATCGTGATCGAATCGCTGCGCAAATACGCCAAGCTCCCCGATCCCCCGGTAGCTCCTACCATCGGCATGGACAATCCCTGGTCGTACCGCAACAAGGCGCAATTCCAGGTAGGCAGACAGGATGGCAAGCTGGTAGCCGGACTCTACCAGGCAGGCAGCCACAAGCTGGTCAATCTCGAAAGCTGCCAGGTGCAGCATGAGGCGACGACCCAGATCGTGCAAGCAGCCAAACAGATTATCGAGGAGCTCGGCATCTCCTCGTATGATGAGAAAAAGCGCAAAGGCGTCATTCGGACCATCGTTGCCCGTGTGGCGTTTGCAACAGGCGAGACCCAGCTGACGCTGGTCACGGCGACACCAGAAATCCCGCGTGTGAAGGAACTCGTGCTGGAGCTCCGTACACGTCTCCCCCAACTGGTCGGGATTACACAAAACATAAATCCGCAAAAAACCTCGCTCGTCTTTGGCGAGAAAACGATCACGCTCTGGGGCAAGCCCTCGATCGCGGAAAAGCTGGGAGATCTGTCGTTCGACCTGTCCGCCCGCGCCTTTTTTCAATTGAATCCGGAGCAGACGAAGAAGCTGTACGATCAGGTGAAGGCTGCGGCTGGTTTGACGGGAACGGAGCTCGTGCTGGATTTGTACTGCGGGACCGGGACAATCGGGCTGTGGCTTGCTCCTTTTGCGCGTGAGATACGCGGGATCGAGATGATCCCCGAGGCTGTCGAGGACGCTCGCCGCAATGCCCGGCGCAACGGTGCGGACAATGCCAGCTTCCATGTCGGTAAAGCAGAAGTCCTGATGCCCAAATGGGCCAAGCAGCAAGGAATCCGACCTGATGTCGTCGTGGTTGACCCGCCAAGGACGGGGTTGGATGATGCCTTGATTCGGTCGCTGTTGGAGGTGCAGCCGAAGCGGATCGTGTACGTTTCGTGCAATCCGTCCACGCTGGCGAAGGATATCGGGAAGATGCTTGGGAAGTATGAGCTGGTGAGTGTGCAGCCGGTGGATATGTTTCCGCATACGGCGCATGTGGAGAGTGTGACGTTGTTAACTTTGAAGGGAGCTTCGTGTTAATCCTCCTTCAACATCGGATTCTTGAAATTGTTGAATGTCAATGTTTTCACCTCATAAACTAATACCTTGTCTATGAGCTTTTGAAGCATTTGTCGGAGTGTTTCCTTTATCAGCAATCTCCAATTGTTTTTCCGTATGAAAGACACCGAGACGAGTCTCGGTGTCTTTTTCTTCAGAGTAATGACTTGTAGTCATTTTACTGTACCGATAAACGATGGTTAACACCAACACGATAGCAGCAATATGAAGTCCCAGCATATGGTACAATTAGGTACGAAATTCGGTGTTGGAGTGCAATACCTTTGTTTATTGTCCTTCAAACTACGTCATTGAGTTTTATCATGAAGGTGAAATTACTTTAGTTTTAGAAAGGACTGATAGGTTTGAATATACCAGAAAATATTCAAAAAATGATCGAAGAAAATAGAAAGAAAATGAAAGAACTTAAACCCGAGGAACGGTTTATAAGGTTTTACGAAACGAATAAACCATATGGTTGCTTTTCGAACTTTGCAAAGTATCCGATACTGTTAAATAACAAAGAATGGGCCACCACAGAGCATTATTTTCAAGCCCAAAAGTTTGCAGGAACTGAATATGAGGAAGAAATACGACTCGCCAGCACGCCTATGGAAGCTGCAAGATTAGGGCGGGATAGAAGTAAACCTCTTCGCAAAGATTGGGAAGATTGCAAGGTTCAAATCATGCGAGAAGCATTAAGTGCTAAAGTCGAACAGCATCCCAGCATAAAATCCATCCTACTATCTACAGGAGACTGTACAATTGTAGAACATACGACCAATGATGCCTACTGGGGAGACGGTGGTAACGGTCAGGGTCAAAACATGCTAGGCAAATTACTTATGGAAATAAGAAGTGAATTAGACGAATATGTGCCAGAGTTTTTCTTACCACAATGGATTGCTTTTCCTGATATTCATCCGTTCAGCATTGGCTGGAGAATGGGAGCAGGTGAAGATTATTTAATGTACTTATGGGAGTGGAGAAAAAAGCAGTCGCCAGAAGCATTAAAAGAGTATGATGAATACTTTACACCACCACAAGAGTGGGTTGAGGCTATTAAACTTAGAAATGCACTTAAAAATAATATTCAAGATAAGTAATGTCAATTGAGATATAACAGGTCATTTATTAGGTAATGAGGGGCTTATCTGACTGTATTTGGCAAGCAAAAAATGCAGAGTTCGGAAACCATTTTGTGCATAGCCTTGCCAGGCTAAATTTTCATAATTTTAACGGTGGGAAAGAGCATGCCGAAGGCGATAGCTCTCTCCTGTG
>Ga0182742_1000374_pt1 | contig 74695 bp, 69 predicted proteins | sample eDN5th37CBELigMG_FD_128880 | JGI IMG/M metagenome (GOLD analysis project Ga0182742, IMG submission 128880) | Enriched Miracle-Growth compost microbial communities from Emeryville, California, USA - eDNA 5th pass 37_C BE-Lig MG (version 2)... ...
CCACAATCCACTCTCGTCGATACGGTCCCGGTTCTGCGAAGCGGCATGAGAATGCCGCATCGCGCCCGGAATACGATTGCGCTCATAACTCCCGCACCCGCGGCATCGGACGGGCGACGGTGGTGAGCGTGGACACGGCCCACACCAGCGCGTCGAGGCGGTCGGGCGAGCGGCCGGACGACAGGCCGGAGCTCGCGAAGTCGCACATCTCGTCTTCCAGCGCGGGAAACGTGCCGGCATGCTTGACGCGGCCCTGCTCATACAGCGCCGCCACCGGCTCGGCGCGCAGCCATTTGCCGCGCAGCGCCCGCACCGGCGTCACCGGCACCGAGATGTCGACCTGGTTGATCACCGCGCGCGCCATCTCGCCGCCCTGATTGACCTCCACCACCAACGCATCGGCCTCGAGCCGCCGCCACAGCGCGATCGCCTTTGACGCCCAGAGCGACGGCGTCGCGGCGGTCACCGTCTCGTCCGCCAGCACGAAGACGAGGCCGCCCTCGCCGATGCCGGCCGCGACGATGCCGCAGCCATCGGCGCGCTTGCCGGACGAGGCCGGCGGATCGACCGCCACGACGATGCGCCGGAGTGGCGGCGCGCCAGTGACGCGACAGCTTTCGATCAGCGCGCGCGACCACAGCGCATCGGCCCGGTCCTCGATGATCTCCCCCTCGATCTCCTGCCGTCCCAGCCGCGTTCCGGCGTAGTGCGCCATCACGTTTTTCAGGAACGTCGGCGCGAGGTTCAGCGCATTGGCCTGCGTCGGCGCCCGCGTCACCGCGCTCGATGGATCGACCATCAAGCGCTTGAGCAGCGTGGTCGGACGCGGCGTGGTGGTGACGAGCTGGCGCGGCTGCGACCCGAGCCGCAGGCCGAATTGCAGCATGTCGAACGCCGTGTCCGCGTAGCGCCACTTCGCCATCTCGTCGGACCACGCGCAGCCGAATTGCGGTCCGCGCAGGCTTTCCGGATCCTCCGCCGAAAATGCATAAGCCACCGCGCCGTTCGGCCATTCCAGCCGCTTGCGCGAGGGCGACCACGCCGGCCGGTCGCGCCGCGGATGCACCGCGAGCAAACCGGAGACGCCCTCGATCATCACTTCGCGCACGTCATGCTCGGTCTCGCCCACCAGCGCGATCTGCGTCACCGCTTCCTGCGCGAACGGCGCAAGGCCGAGCGCCTGCGCGCGGATCCATTCGGCGCCGGCGCGGGTCTTGCCCGCGCCGCGTCCGCCGATCATGAGCCAGGTCAGCCACGGCACGCCGTTCGGTGCCAGCGCCGGCGGCACCTGATGCGGATGCGCGAAGATCTCCCAGGTGGTTGCGAGTGTTTCCAGTTCGCTCTCAGTCAGAGCGCTCAGGATGTGCAGCCTTTGCGTCGGCGACAAGCCGATCCAGGCGTCGCGCGAGCGCCAGTCGAAGCTCGCTGAGATCTCGTGGCACGGCGTCGTCATCCTCGCGCTTCTCTTTCTTTCCGCTGAGCCGCAGCGCCGTGATCTCGCGCAAGGTGCGCGCCAGCGACGCCAGCGTGCGCGCGCGGCGTTCCGCCTCGGTGCGCTGACGCGGCGGGACGTAATGACCGCCGACAATCACCTCGATCTGGGTCAGTTCGCGTTCGATGGCACGGCTGACGCGTTCGATCAGCGCCGCGCCCGTCGCGGCCGGCGGATCGTTCGCGCGCTCCACCGCGCTGCGCCTGGCGCGGCCCTGATGATCGGACGCCCTCGCCTTCGCCTCGCGCAGTGCCGCGACCTTGGCCTTGGCGACATCGTCGCGCGCGTCGACCTCAAGACGCGCGGCATCGACCAGATGCTGCGTCCTGGCAATCGTCGCCATGCGCGCCGCGATGGCGCGCGCAGTTGCGCCTGCCGTGAGCCCGGGCGCGGCCGGCTCCGCGGGTGCCTTGATCCTGATCGTTGTCGCGGCGGCCTTGACAGCCGTCGCCGTGGTTCTGGCAGCCGTCGTCTTCACCGCCGCGGCCTTCGTCGTCGCCCTGACGGCCTTGGTCGCGGTCCGGGTGCTGGTCTTTGTCTTTGTCTTGGTTTTGGGTTTCGTCTCGGTCTTTGTTCTGGTCTCGGCGATATCCGCGCCCGTCTTGCAGGCAGCGACGCCGACCGGCGTCTTCACCGGTCTGGCCGTCCGCTTCAATGCCATGGGAATTGGGCCTCGGTCCGTCGCCTTGGTCGTCGCGCTCGCGCGCGGCGGCGTCTCTTGCGTTGGTCGCGCGATGCCGGCACGGACACGCACCGCACAACGCTGGCTGTTGCGGGCGAATCGGTCGTCGCGCCGCAATGAGTAGGGACAGCGAATTCCTGCGCCGCCCGCCCCGCTCGATCCGCGGTCAGACGCGGATGAACAGGAACCAGATGATGCCAAGAATGACGATGGCCAAGCCCGTACTGATGACCAAGAGGGCAAATACCGACGGGCCGGGTTCGCCCTGACGTGCCTCGGTTGGCGTCTCGACGACCTGTCCGCGTTCCTTGGTTGCCATGGAATCCTCGCTTCGTGACACCGACCGTCAGTGGCCAGCATCGACGCAACGCACGGCGCAGAATGTTTGTTCCGACTCAATGGGTTGAGAGACTTGCGCGGCAATGTCGCGGTGCTGCATGGAACACCCCGCGGGCCGATTGCTTCCCGCCGAAGCGCAAGTGTGGAGTATGGCTTGACCTTACTCGAACAGCGTCACGCTGTCAAGGTATAAATTCCTAAAAATCGGGACGGAGTTTTCACGTGCGTGTCGCGACCCGCTACTTGTTCTGGCTCGCCAGCGCGGTGTCGACGTCCTGATAGCGGGTGTTCAGGGTGGTGCCGAGCGTCTGCACCACCAGGATGACGGCCATCGCGATGCCGCCGGCAATGATGGCGTATTCGATGGAGGTCGCGCCGGAGCGAGCGCCGACAAATCGCCTGAACGTGTCCCGCACGTAAGTCTCCTCAGTCGGGTCGGCGCGCGCCGGAGCGGCGAACGCGGCGACAAAGCCCGCCGACCCTAGCGGCAAAACATTGCGCAGCCGCTAACGCCAAGGCCGAGGGATCGGTCAAATGCAACCGATCGGCGCCGATCCGGCGCGCGGCTACTCCGCCAGATCCACCGGCGGCGGCTTGCGCGCGGGGCCGGCGAGCGGACGTTCTTCCATCAGCACCATGCAGGTGAAAGCGACGCCGAGCAGCACCACGGCAGCGCCGAAAACGTAGCGGAAGGCGGCCATCATCTGCGGCGCGCCGACGTTCTGGAACGCGTCGGTGGCGACGCCGTGGCCGGCGCTATCGAAGGTCGTCACCCCCTGCCCCAGCGCCATCAGCAGCACGGCGGTCATCGCCGCGACCGTGAATGAGGCCATCAGCGCGCGGAAGAAATTCATCGCCCCCGTCACGGTGCCGACCTGCGGCCGTGCCACCGCGTTCTGGATCGAGACCACGCTGACCGGGAACGTGGTGCCGAGGCCGAACGCGAACACCGACAGCACCGTCAGCATCGCCCACAGCGGCAGCGTCGCAAACGCCATCACCAAGCCCATCAGCACGGCAAGGCCGGTGCCCAGCATGGCGGCGGATTTGTAATGCGGCAGGGTCGCCATGACGCGGCCGGCGATCCATGCGCCGAGCACCGACACGGCGACCAGCGGAATCAGGGCAAGACCGGCCTCGCTGGCGCTCAGTCCGTAGACGGCGAGATAATAGATCGGCAGATGCACCGTCAGCCCGACGATGGCGCCGACCGCGCAGCCGCCGGCGATGATGCCGAACGGCACCACGCGGCCGCCGAGCAATTGCAGCGGCAGGAACGGTTCGCGCACGCGGCCGGCATGCCAGACGAACAGCGCCGCCAGCATCACGGTGATGCCGATCATCATCAGCGCTTCCGGCGACGACCAGGCGATGCGGGTGCCGCCCCAGGTCAGCAGCAGGGTGAAGATCACCGCCGCGGCCATCAGCAGGATGCCGCCGAGCCAGTCCACCTTGCGGCGGCGGTGAAACACCGGGATGCGGCCCATGCGCGGTAGCAGCAGGCCGAGCCCGGCCAGCGCCAGCGGCACGTTGATCCAGAAGATCATCGACCAGTGCAGGTGTTCGGCGAACACCCCGCCGACCACCGGGCCGCCGATGCCCGCCGCCACCCAGACGCCGCTGAAATAAGCCTGATACTGGCCGCGCTCGCGCGGGCTCACCACGTCGGAGATGATGGTCTGGACGATCGGCATGATGCCGCCGCCGCCGAGTCCCTGCAGGCCGCGCGCGATGATCAGCACCGTCATGCTCGGCGCCAGCGCGCACATCACCGAGCCGGCGATGAACAGGCCGAGCGCCAGCACGATCATCGCCTTGCGGCCGTAAATGTCGCTGAGCGTGCCGAACACCGGGGCGACGGCGGTCGAGGCGAGAAGATAGGCGGTGATGATCCACGACAGGTTGGCGGTGTCGCGGAAGTGCCCGCCGATGGTCGGCAGCGCGGTGGCGACGATGGTCTGGTCCAGCGCGGCCAGGAACATCGTCAGCATCAGGCTCAGCAGGATGGTGCGGACCTCGCGCGGGGTCAGGCCGTCGCCGGGCGCGAGCGGCGGCGCGCCGTCGAGCTCGATGACCTCGTCGGTCAGCCGCCGCGCCTCGTCGTCGGGCAAGGGGCGCACCTCGCCCGCTCCGCTATCCTGGGGTTCGAACTTGCTCATCACGCTTTTGGAAATCAAAGAGGCCCGGCGCTGCGGCACCGCGCATCCACGCAACTCCTTAACGTGTTGAGACTGTTTCGCCCAGCCATGCCGGCGCATGGGTGCAGCGCGGGCCTGCATACGCGATGACACATGCGTGAATGTCCGTCCGCCGCGATCCTCGGCGAAGACGATCAGCCCGGCCGCTTCTTCGCTCGCGCCCGCTTCGGCAGCACCGCCGGCCACCGCACGATGTGATCCTCCAGTTCCGAGTCCGGAACGTCGTCTTCGGTCCCGTAGACCCGGCCGCGCACCGAGACGCCGGCCTCGTGCACCGTATTCGGATCGCCGGAGATCAGCGGGTGCCACCAATAGAGGTCGCGCCCCTCCGCCACCAGCTTGTAGGCGCAACTCGGCGGCAGCCAGTTCAGCGTGCGGACGTTCTCCGGCGTCAGGCGAACGCAGTCCGCCACCTTGGCCGAGCGATTCGCGTAGTCCTTGCAGCTGCAGCTCCCGGCATCGAGCAGTTTGCAGGAGACGTGGGTGAAATAGATCTTGCCGGTGTCCTCGTCCTCGAGTTTTTCGAGGCAGCAACGCGCGCAGCCGTCGCACAGGCTTTCCCATTCGGCGCTGGACATCTCCTCCAACGTCTTGGTTTTCCAAAAGAAACCCTCCTGATCGGAAGGCTGCGGCGAACGGCGCGTCATCAGGCCTCAAGGTGCGAAGCAACGATTCTCGGACCTGATGTAGAGGCAGCGTCCCCGTTGGCGCAAGCACCGCCGCGCTATCCCGCACCATAGTCGCAGCTGGAATGGCCGAGGACGGCGAGCTATCCACGGCAGCGTTAGCTGTACCGGCGAAAAAGTTAGCGGCGCCATTGGTTTATGGCACGCGCTCGGTTAGAAGAAGCGGCGCCAAATCCGGACGCAAAAGCGCCACGGGATTGCCGCAACATTCCCGGATGACGTTTGAGAGCGCTCAAGCCGGGCGTTCGAACGCCGCAAAGGTCAAGGGGCCCGGTGCGCCAGCTGTTGCCGACCGACTGGAAACAACGAATCCGGCATGCGCTGCTGGACCTCGACGCGCGCATCGACTCCTCCGTGTTCTCTTCCGGCGCGGCCGCGCGCGAGTTCTATGAGCGCTACTCCGCTTTCATGGATCGCTTCTATGTCGGCCGCTGGAAGCGCTGGATTTTCATCGAGCCGCTATCGGAAGCCGCAACCATCGGCCTCGCCGGTCTGGTGCTGCTGCTTGCGCTCGCGGTGCCGGCGTTTCGCGAAACCGCCGATGACAACTGGCTGAAGAAATCCGATCTCGCCGTTACCTTTCTCGATCGCTACGGCAATCCGATCGGCAGCCGCGGCATCAAGCACAACGATGCGATCCCGCTGGAAGATTTTCCCGACAATCTGATCAAGGCGACGCTCGCAACCGAGGACCGACGCTTCTACGATCACTTCGGCATCGACGTCGCGGGCACCTTTCGCGCGCTCGTGACCAACGCGCAGGCCGGCGGCGTGCGCCAAGGCGGCTCGTCGATCACGCAGCAGCTTGCGAAGAATCTGTTTCTCAGCAACGAGCGCACCATCGAGCGCAAGGTCAACGAGGCCTTCCTCGCCATCTGGCTGGAAACCCGCCTGACCAAGAACGAGATTCTCAAGCTCTATCTCGACCGCGCCTATATGGGCGGCGGCACATTCGGCGTCGACGGCGCCGCGCATTTCTACTTCAACAAATCGGTCCGCGACGTCAATCTCGCGGAGGCTGCCATGCTCGCCGGTCTGTTCAAGGCGCCGACCAAATACGCGCCGCATATCAACCTGCCTGCAGCCCGCGCGCGCGCGAACGTCGTGCTCGACAACATGGTCGAAGCCGGCTTCATGACGGAAGGCCAGGTGTTCGGTGCGCGGCGCAATCCGGCGACTGCCGTCGATCGCCGCGACGAGAACTCGCCGAACTACTATCTCGACTGGGCGTTCGACGAGATGCGAAAGCTGGTCGACACCTTCCCGAAATCCTACACCGAACGCGTCTTCGTCGTGCGCACCGCGATCGACATGAACGTGCAGCACGCCGCCGAGGCGGCGATCGAAAATCAACTGCGCCAGTTCGGCCGCGACTATCACGCGACGCAGGCGGCGACCGTCGTCGCCGATCTCGATGGCGGCGTGCGCGCCATGGTGGGCGGGCGCGACTACGGCGCCAGTCAGTTCAACCGCGCCACCGGCGCGATGCGTCAGCCCGGCTCGTCATTCAAGCCGTATGTCTACACGACCGCACTGCTGAACGGCTACAAGCCGAACTCGATCGTGGTCGACGGTCCGGTGTGCATCGGCAACTGGTGTCCGCAGAACTACGGCCACTCCTATTCCGGCTCGGTGACGCTGACCCAGGCGATCACGCGTTCGATCAACGTCGTGCCGGTCAAGCTCTCGATCGCGCTCGGCGGCAAAGGCGGACCGAAGGCCGGCCGCGCCAAGATCGTCGAAGTGGCGCGCAAGTTCGGCATCAAGTCACCGCTGCCCGATACGCCGTCGCTGCCGATCGGCGCGGATGAGGTCAACGTGCTCGAGCACGCCGTCGCCTATGCCACCTTCCCCAACAAGGGCAAGGCGGTGACACCGCACGCTGTGCTGGAGGTCCGTACCGGTGCCGGCGATCTGGTCTGGCGCTGGGATCGCGACGGCCCGCAGCCAACCCAGGCGATTCCGCCATCCGTCGCCGCCGACATGGCGGGCATGATGAGTCACGTCGTCAGCGAAGGCACGGCGCGCCGCGCGGCTCTCGACGGCATTCCGACCGCAGGCAAGACCGGCACCACCAACAATTATCGCGATGCTTGGTTCGTCGGCTACACCGGCAACTTCACCTGCGCGGTGTGGTACGGCAACGACGACTACTCGCCGACCAATCGCATGACCGGCGGCTCGCTGCCGGCGCAGACATGGCACGACATCATGGTTGCCGCGCATCAAGGCGTCGAGATCAAGCCGATTGCCGGCGTCGAAGTGCCCGCGAAACCGGCGGCGGCAAATGCAGCCGCATTGGCGGCGCAAGAGGACGAGGCGAAGATCGGGCCTCCACCGATCCTGACGCGGCGCGGCGCGGACATTCTGGTGCGTATCGAGAAACTGCTCGATGAAGCCGGCAAGACGATCGGCAAGACATCGGGGGCACAGCCCATCAACGCGATCACCACCGGCGCGGCGACGTCCGGCAGCAGCATGGCATCGGCGGCCCCGCTCGCACCACCAGCTCCTCCTCCCCTCCAACCCTCGGCGCGCAAGAAGTGATGCGACGGCGCGACATGACATCAACGACAACGGTCCGGTCGTGCGGCTGATTCTGAGCGCGTTGCTGATCCTCATTATCGCGACGGCCGTGGGTCTCGGTGCAACCTGGACCACGGTGACGCGCGGCACCGATTTCGGAACGCTGACGATCGGAGCGTGGACTGCGCGTCCGCGCATCGGCACCCCGGAAGCAAATCCTTACGCCCGCGCCAGCGTCATCCGCAGCGGGCAATTGCCGCTCGGCACCGGCGACGGCATCGCCTTCATCGCCAATGCTGACGACAACCGGCAGCCGCTCGACGGCCGCTGCGATATCAGCGTCAGCGGTGTGACTCCGCCGGCGCGCTTCTGGACATTGACGCTGTATGACAACAAAGGCCATCTCGTCGCCAACGCGCTGCAGCGCTACGGCTTCACCAGCGAAGAGATCGTCCGCAATGCCGACGGCTCTTTCGTGATCCGCCTCGCCGCGCGGGCCCGCTCGGGCAACTGGTTACCAACCGGCGGCATCGAACGCTATCAGCTCATGCTGCGGCTCTACGATACGCCTGTCGGCATCGGCACGCGGACGCAACGCGATGCGCCGATGCCGACGATTACCAGGACGGGCTGCCCATGATCCGGTGGCTTGCAATTCTTCTTGCCGGCTTGCTGCTTGGCGGCCTCGTGCATCTCGTCAGCATCCTCGCACTGCCGCGGATCGCCTCACAGGACGCGTATTCGCGCCTCGAGCGGCTGACGCCGGTGAATGCCGTAAAAGCGCTGCCGTCCGCCGATCCGAACAACGCGCCGATCCCGTTCCTCGACCCCGCATTCGCGACAGCGATCTGCCGCTATGACCTGTCGACCGGTCCGATCAAGCTCACCGTTCCGGTCAGTCAGGCCTATACGTCCGTGTCGTTCTACACCGATAGCGATATCGCCTATTACGCCATCAACGACCGCTCGGCAGGCCGCAAGGTGATCGAACTCGATCTGATGACTGAAGAGCAACACGCCGCATTGCCAGAGGATGAAGAGATCACCGCCGCCGACCGTCTGATCGTGGATTCGCCGACGACAGAAGGCCTGATCGTCCTCAAAGCGCTGGCATCCGATCCCGGGCTCATGGCCCATGCGCAGGCCACGCTCGCGGCCGCGACCTGCAAGGTGCAGACCGAAGCGCCGGCGAAGGCGGATGCGCCGCGCGCGCAGCGTTAGCGCGCCGCATCCGATCGGTATCGATCGATATGGGACTAGCCGCGCGTGCTGAGCACGCGCCCAGGCACCGGCGGCGGTGTGACGGCGACGTTGGATGCCTGCAGGGATAGCCGATTGATCAGGCGGTCGGCGTCGGCGGCCGCGCCATCAGGCGCGTGAATCACCAGTCGCTCCAACGCCCATCGATACGACGAGATCCGCTGCTGCAGACATTGCTGCACCCATTGCACGATCAGCGCGTTTTCTTCCATACGGGCCACCGCATCGTCGCGCTCCGATGGCGACAATTCGGAAATGTATTTCAAGCTCGCGTGCCGCTTGCGGTCGAGACTGAGCACACGATCGGCCGTGGTGAAAAACGCGTCGAACCGGGTCAGATCATCGCGAACATCGTCCATCAACTGCGCATAACGCGAGGCGTGAGACCGGTGCGGCTCGTCGAGCAGCAACTTGCCGTAAGCGGTACGATCGAACACCACCTTTTCCCGCCAGGGTGACGGCAGCGGCTTGTAGTCGCCGACCACCGTCCGCTTCGCAGGGCGCGAATGCGGCGGCTCGATCAAGGGATAAGCCATGTCGCGCAGTTGCCGCTCATTGTCGGTCAGTTGAAATTGCGATGACGGCAGGCCGACGCTTCCCGTCGCCTCGACGCCGATCCAGCGATGCATGTCGTCGGTTCGCACATCGGCGCGTGCGCGGCCGAAATCGCCGCCGCTGCATCCGCCGAGTCCCAGCGCAGCCAACAGGCCGAGCAATGCAAGGCCTGCTCCGCGCTCGCGCGACATCATCGAGGCCATGAAGCGCGTCCGGTGATGTCAGGAACGTGCGCGGCGGCGGCGACGGCGTCCCGGTGCCGTTCCTTCGTCGGGACTGTTTCCGTTGGTCTCATCCACCACGCGTTCGATCCGGACCACCGGAAGGATCAGCACCGCGCCCATCGTTTGGGATTGGGCGCTATCCGCAGCCGGATGCGTGCGGCGCGACGCCGCTTCGACCGGGAATTCGACAACAATGCCCATTTCGCTCTCCTGCCGCCCACCAGAACAGGTTGACGTCAAGTCATTAAGAACAGGCATGGTTAACCGGTCGTTAAAACCCACACGCTAGAGTCGCGCATCAGTTCCCGATCCGCGTACAAGCATGATGACGACCCCACCTCCCCTGCTCTCCGGCCTCGACGGCCTGATGACGCTCTCACGGCGCGAGGGTGTCGATATCCGTCCGACCCTGCTGCGGGTGCTGACCGACCTCTATGTGCAGACTCCGTCACACACCGAGGATGAGGAGCGGCAATTCACCGAACTCGCGATGCGTCTGATCGACGAGGTGGATGACGCAACACGCGCCGCGGTCCGTGCCCGGCTCGCTATCTATCCACAAACGCCTGCGGTGATCGCGGATCGGCTCGGAATTCGCGCGGCCGGCGCGGCGGAGCCTCCCGCGCTCGCGCCGCTGATCGCATCCGAGCCAACTCGCGAAAGCAACGTTCGCACTGCGGACGCCACATCGCGCGCCGAATCCGCGTCGCCGCTATCGATGTTGCCGAACGACGCCGCCGAAGTCAGCGACTTGTTCTTCGCCGCCGATTCCAGCAAACGCGCGGCGATGCTATTCCATCTCGCCGATGCGCCGTTGAAGCCTGCCGCGCGGATTTCGCCATCGCGCGCCTTGCAGGCAAAACAGATCCTCGAGATGGCGGCATTCGCCTCCGATACCGAGAATTTCACGCTTGAGCTCGGCGATGCGCTGCTGCTGTCCGCCCGCATGGCCACACAGGTCGTCGACGATCCCGGCGGCGAACCGCTCGCCTGCGCGCTCAAGGCTCTTGGCGTCAGCAGCGACACCTTCCAGCGTATCCTGCTGTTCCTGAATCCCGCCGTGGGCAATTCCGTAACCGCGGTCTACCGGCTCTCACGTCTCTATGATCAGTTGAGCGAACGCGCGGCGCTCATTTTGCTGGCGGCGTGGCGCGGGGCGACCACGGCGGCGATCCGCGCCAAGCATCGGTCACTGCTGTATGACGACGAGCGTCCGCGCCTGCGCGCTTCGCAGCCCCAGGCAAGGACCGACGGCCAACGCACCCTGCCGGATACGACCGCGCATCCGATCAGCCGGCGCAGTGCGGACGAATAAACGCCGCTAGGCTTTTGCGAGATCGAGAAAGTGTCGTCCCGCTTTATCCTCGATCTCGATGATCCAGACGTCCGGATCGAACCGCACTTCCTTGGCGATCCGCTCCTCGACCACCTGCTCGGCGACCGGCTCGGGCGAGATCGGCACGAAAATGCGTTCGACCGGGCGGCTCTCATCGTAAGCAGTCTGCGGCGCCGGCGTGAACAGCCGCGCCCGGCCATCGAGCAATGCCAGCTTGACGAACACTGCGCCGGCATCCTCCGCGCCGCGACGCCGGACTGCGCCGAAGATTCCCTCGGTCTGGCAGCGCCGCAGATAGGCGGCGACCCAAATGGCTGATTTCAATCTCATGAGATCACGATAGAGGGCAGATCTGGCGGAGGCCAGTGGCTGCGCCGTTCCGATACGGGATTATTCAAACGGCTCAATCGTTATCTGCGAGCAACGCCGTCAGTCGATTGTCTGCCCGGTTACCGCGCTGAGTTCGCGCACCAGACGATCGGATATCTGTCCCGTCACCGGCAGTTTGCGCTCGCGTTCGAACTTCTGAATTGCAGCCTGCGTATCCGGGCCGACATTGCCCGTGGCCTTCAACTGACCATAGCCGTATTTGGTCAGGGCACGCTGGATGTTGGCCACCCGCCGCGTCGACGTGATGAGATCGCCCAGCGGATCGGTATGGGCCGCGGCCTGCCTGGCGGCGGGCGCACGCGAAGGCGCTACCGCTTTCGCCGGTCGTGGCGATGGATCGATGCTGCGCGTCTCCGCCGGCCCCGCGTCGATCACTTCCGCGCGATGGATGACGGCATCGCTCGGCCGCGGACGCGGCAGCGGATTCACTGAAGTGAACGCAACGCTTTCAGGCGACGCGAGAGGAATGGCGGCGGCTTTGCCGAACATCGGCGATGGATGGTGGCCGGCCTGCAGGAACAACGCGTTGACGACGATCGCGATCACCGCGGCAAGCGCGAGAGCGGCCGCGAATGTGTCCTTCGGGCTGTGCAGCAGAATCCGCATCACCATCCCGCGTTGCGCCTTGGGCGCACGCTTCTCCACAGCAATGGATTCGCGGCGGCGCCGGCTGGCACCTCCATCGGCCGTCAACGCTTTAGGCACTTTTCTTCACCCGATCTATCGTCACGACATGACGCGATGCTGGCACCAGCTTCGCGACATTGTCCCCCGTCGTTCTGGTTTCCGGCCGCAACGGCAGCGCGATCGTCACCGTTGTGCCTTCATCCAGCTTGCTCTGCAACGAGAACTCGCCACCATGCAGCGCGACGAGGCTCTTCACGATCGACAAACCAAGGCCGGTTCCCTCATATCGGCGTTGATAAGTCTTGCCGGCCTGGAAGAACGGATCGCCGATGCGCTTGAGATCGTCGGCGCCGATCCCGACACCGGTGTCACTCACGCGCAGCAGGAGCCGCGTCGGCTCGAGTTCGGCCGAGACGGTTACCGTGCCGCCGCGCTCCGTGAACTTGATGGCGTTCGACACCAGGTTCAGCACGATCTGCTTGAACGCGCGCGGATCGCCGACGATCTGCGGCAGATCCTGCGGGACGGCCGTGATCAGGTCGATGTCGTTGTCGCGTGCTTTCAGCGCCAGCAGATTGCAGCAGTTGATCAGCGCCGGATGCGGCTCGAACGGCTCCGGCGCGATTTCGAAGGTGCCGGATTCCATCTTCGACATGTCGAGAATTCCGTTCACCACCGAAAGAAGGTGCTGACCGGAATCATTGATGAGTTGTGCATATTCCTTGCGCCGCGCGGCACCGATCTGCATCGCGTCTTCATGCACGATGATCTCGGAGAAGCCGATGATCGCATTGAGCGGCGTGCGCAGTTCATGGCTCATCGTGGCGAGGAAGCGGCTCTTTGCGGCATCGGCGCGCTCGGCGGCTGCGCGCGCCGTCTCCAGCGCGTATTCCTGCTGCTTGCGATCGGTGATATCGCGCATCACCGCAACTACGCCGCGATTGGACGGCGCGCCAGCGCCCGCGTCAGCATCCAGCGGCCGGCAGCGCATCTCGATCCAGATGTATTCCGAGGCCGCGGATTGCTGCGGTTCGGTCGCAGGCACGTTTCGCCTGATGCGGAATTCGACCTCGGACGCTTCGCCTGCACGCGCGGCATCCGAGAGCGCAGTCAGGTACGCCGGCCGGTCGGCGACATGAACGCGATCGAACAGGCCATGTTCGATCAGGTGGGACGCCGGCACGCCAAGCAGACGCTCGGCGGCAGGGGAGATGAATTCGACCGCGCCGTCGCGACGGTGCCGGGAAATCACGTCGCTCATGTGCTGCGCCAGCAACCGATAGCGATCTTCCTCGACATTGAGCAGCGAGACGCTGGTCTGCGCCAGCGATTGCGCGCCGAAGGCGAGTCCGGTCGCATACAGCGCCGCCGATCCGATGCCGAGACCGAGGAACAACGGACGCCCGCCGAAATCCGTAACCGTCGCAGGCAGAATGTCGAAATGCGTCATGCCGGTCAGCACCGCGATCGACGCCAAGGCTAGGATCGCGGCGAACCCGACCACGCGCCGCGACGCTGAGAGCGCGGCCTCCAGCGGCACTGCTATCAGCCACACGGCGGCAAACGATGCGATGCCGCCCGTCGTGATCGCGACCATCATCACGAGACTGACGAGCGCCACCGAGGATAGCACGTGCGCGGTTTCGAAGCGGCCCGTGCGCGAGAGGAAATAGGACACCAGAATGGGGGCAACGAGCCACGCGACTCCGACCACCTCCACGAGATCGGGCGCTCCCCGGAAGGCGAGATAAACGGGAAAAGCGGCAAACGCGACGAAACTTCCCAGCAGCCGCGGCGCCATGAAGGCGCGATGCCGGGCGCTGGCCAGTACATTGTGGCGCGCCGACGGATGCAGCAGTTCGTCAAGGCGGCCTTTGATGATACTCGATGCTGTCACAATCTCGCGTTTCGGCTTACCGGTCTTGGCAGACGCACCGCCACGCCCCCTTTATCGTTGCGCCACCGTGTCAGACTGAACTTAAGCGAACGCTAAGGGCGGGCACCTCGCGCGTCCTCACAGCGCAAAGACGCGGTTTTACGAGGTTTTTCGTTTCTCATTCGGCGCGAATGGTGAACGAGCGGTTTCCAAGTGCGGCCGCTTATGGTTTCGAAAAAGTAGACGCTGAAATCATGCGCTGCCGATGTCCCCTCTTTTGGGACAACCGAAAATTTACGGCGAATCCGATCGCTCAAATTTTCTGCAAATTTTCCGACAACTGCGCCGACCGAAGGAACGGGGGATTCAGCCGCGACTGGTATGAAAACGACAGATTGCGAGATTCAATCGCAACGGGGTGAACGAGACGACGGGGACGCGAGATGTTTTTCCTGCTTCGCATGGCGTTCTGGCTCGGGCTTGTGCTCGTGCTGCTGCCGAGAGACGCTACGCCGGAAGCCAACAAGCTGCCGCAGATCAGCACGTCCGAGGCCATATCGGCCGCCACTGCCGCGGTGTCCGACATGACGCAGTTCTGCACACGGCAGCCGGCCGCCTGCGAGGTGGGCGGCCAGGCGGCGACCGTGATCGGCCATCGTGCGCAGGACGGCGCCCGCAAGCTCTACCGGATCATCACCGATCGGCACGGCTCGGATCAGACCGGCTCGATCGGCAGCGCGACCGGCAGCCCGAGCTTCGCCTCGGCCAATACGCTGACAGCCGAGGACCTGCGTGCGGATTGGCGTCTGCGGAACGCGACCGAGACCAACTAACGCCGATTTATCTTTGTTTTGAGCGAATATCGCTTTTCGGCTGCCGCATCCCTATGTATTGGCATAGGCGGTAATGTGAGCAGCCATGACGATTGAAGAAATTCGGGACAACTTCGAGCTGATGGGCGAGTGGGATGACCGCTATCGGTATGTCATCGAACTTGGCCGCACCCTCGAGCCCTTGTCCGAGGCGGAACATTCCCCGGAGAACAAGGTCAATGGCTGCGTCAGCCAGGTCTGGCTGTCGCGTCGGATCGAGCGCGATACCGACGGTCAGGTGAAGCTGCGTTATCGCGGCGACAGCGACGCGCATATCGTGCGCGGATTGATTGCCATTCTGCTGACCCTTTATGGCAATCACACCCCTCAACAAATCCTGTCGACGGACGCCCTCGCGGTATTCGACGAACTGGGCTTCCGCGATCACCTGACGCCACAGCGATCAAACGGCTTGCGCGCGATGGTCGAACGTATCCGCAACGATGCGCGGGAAAATCTCGCCGCCGCCTCCTGAGCCGCCTCAGCCGCTGCTGAATGCGGCATCGTCGGCGAGCCAGGTCCGCACATGCGCGCTGTGATGGCTCTGCCCCGCGGTCTCCAGTCCGTAGTGACGCGCCAGCCGGCTGAGCGCCAGCTGCAGCACCACCTTGCCTGACCGGGGCGGCCAACCACGGTCGTGCTCAAGGTCTTCCAGGCCGCACAGGAAACAGCAGACATCCATCAGGACGCCGGCGAGTTCGGGGCCGCAGGCATCGAGCGCCGCGCGCACGCGCTGGCGCGCCGCGACAATGAGGTCTGTCATTTCACCTGCTCCCTGACCGGAACCACCGCCGGCCGGCGCATCCCACCGCGAGGTCATACGCGGCGTCAGTTGCGCGCGGGTAAAGTCGGCGCGCAACTTCTCCCCGGCAACGAATTGCGCGGGCTCGATCAACGCGCGGCCATCGCGTCCCTTGCGTCGGGCCAGCCACGCCAGCGGACTTTCGCTGTCGTTCATTAGGACACGGCGCAATCCATCCTCCGTCATGAGGTCATGCGTCGCGAGTGACAGGTGCTGGGCGCGAAAGGAGTCGATCTCGGGAGTTGCCGCCTGCCCAGAGTTGCTGCGCGAGACCCGCCTCCGATTGCGTGTCGCCTCAGCCATCACGATCGCTCCGCCTCTGCGAGGATCTGCGGGCGGGATCGACGCTCTCGCGTCATCTCCCTTCTCCCGGAGAGCTGTTCACAGGCGCGCTCGAGGGCCGCCAGCCGATGATCGAAACGGCGATCGTCCCGGCAATCCTCGATGACACGGCAGGCATGTGCCACGGTGGTGCGATCGCGACCGAACATCCGTCCGACCGCTGCAAAATTCAACGCGAAGCCGACATGAGCGAGGTACATGGCGACTTGACGCGCGAAGGCGATCTCGGGGGCTCCGCGGGTTGGCGCCAGCAGCGCAGCGGGATCGAGGCCGAACTCACCCGCTACCCGGCCGGTTACGGCGTGGACGATGCAGTCAGGAGACAGATCGGTTTTGATGCGCCGGGATGTCAGTGGATCAGACGAAATTTGCCGTTTCATAGAACCTTCCTTAGGATTATTTTCTTATATCCTAGAGGAAAATCCTAGACCGGGGATAGCGATCCGCGAAAAAATTCCAGATTGGGCGGCGGCGCTATTTGCGCCGACGCTGTTGCTGACCCAAACCCATTTTCTTGGCGAGTTGCGAGCGCGCTACCGCATAGTTGGGCGCTACCATCGGGTAGTCCGGAGGCAAACCCCATTTGTCCCGATATTGCTCAGGCGTCATGTTGTACTGAGTTCGCAAATGGCGCTTCAGCGATTTGAACCGCTTACCGTCTTCAAGGCAGACCAGATACTCCGCTGTCACCGACTTCTTGATCGAGACGGCCGGCTTCGTCGGCTCCAGCGGAGCCTCCGTCCGCCCTGCGGCGACGCGTACCAGGGCCGCGTGAACCTGACTGATCAATGCCGGAATATCGGCCGCCGGAGTGGGATTGTTGCTGACGTAAGCGGAAACGATGTTTGCAGTCAGATCGATGAGGCTCTTGCCCGGCGGTTCAACCATGGATGTTTTCTTTCCTCTTAGAGCCGGCCACGCTGGACAACGGATTGCGGCATCAGGCGGTACGATCCAGATGGGCGCGCAACTGCTCGATCGACGCGAACCGCATCATGCCTTCCGGCATCTGGGCCTCGATCGAACCATCCGAGTAAAGCGAATAGGCCATGCCGTCGACCACGCCGGATTTCACGACCGTCGCCGCCGGCGCAGGAGGGGGTGGCGGTGTGCCCGGCTCGCGGCGCGCGGTCACATCCCCACCGCGCGAGGCGCGTTCATTCCGCGGCCAGGTGCCGCTGAAGCTGGGATGCGGCTCGGCGGCTGCCTTCGGCGAAGCGTCAGGTCCCGGTCGCGCCGCTGAGCCGGTCCCGGCCAAAGCCTCGCTCCGGCGCGAGGACGAAAAGAGCAGATTGCGCCGTTTCGCGGGCGGCACCGGCGCAGCGACAACGTCCGGCCCGGCCTCACCGGGGCCAGATCTGTCGGCGGATTCGACAACGGGCCTCGGCGTTGTCGTCTCATCCTCACGCCGCGCGACAGCCGTCGGCTGGGCATCCCCCGGACCGGGAGCGATGCGCCGGGTGCCCAACCGGTCACTGTCACCACCGCTACGTCCGGCAAGCGAGCCAGCCGGCAGCAACGGTCCATCCATGTCGTCGCGCGAACGGGGTTCGAAGGCGGCATCCTGCAGATGGCGCCGGATCGCTTTGAGTTCGCGAACAACGAGACCCAGACCGATCAGCAGCAGGCCGCTGCACAGGCCCACAGCGCCGGCGAGAATCATGGTGTTGCCGAAGCTGAATTCCTTGACTGGAATTCCCACCCAGATCGCCGCTGCGCCTGCCAGAAGAGCGGCGATACCGGCAATCATCAGCAATGGCATGTCGAGCTCCACCCCCACTGCGCCCCAAAAGGTATGCGCACATCCAAACCTACGATAGCTGCTTCCAAGGCGAGCCGCCAACGGCAATTGCGCGGGTTCCCACCTCAATCGATGCGCAGCCGCCGATACTCTTCGGAAACATGGCTGCCGCACCTGTTGCACGGCTTGCCGGGTCCCGGACGCAGGACTACGCTTCGAGAACACAACAATAAGCGCGACGGAGGATGATAACATGTCACCAGCGGAAGCCCGACTGAAGGACGTTCCCGCAACGATGAGCGAAGCCGAATGGAGTCAGCGGGTCAATCTGGCTGCCGCCTATCGTCTCGTCGCCTATTATGGCTGGGACGATCTCGTCGATACGCATATTTCGGCGCGCGTGCCCGGGCCGGAGCACCATTTCCTGATCAATCCTTACGGACTGATGTTCGATGAAATCACCGCGTCGAGCCTGGTGAAAGTCGATCTCGACGGCAATCAGCTCACCGAAAGCGAGTACAGCATCAATCCGGCCGGCTTTACCATCCACTCCGCGATTCACGAGGTGCGTGAGGACGCCGGCTGCGTGCTGCATCTCCACACGCCGGATGGCACCGCTGTCGCCAGCTGCGTGGAAGGACTGCTGCCGCTGAACCAGACCGCCCAGCTCGTCACTCACGACCTTGCCTATCATGATTACGAAGGCATCGCGCTTGATCATGACGAACGGCCGCGACTGCAGCGCGATCTTGGGGACAAGAACCATATGCTGCTGCGTAATCACGGCACCCTGACGGTCGGCCGCTCCGTTGCGTCCGCATTCGAGCGCATGTTTCATCTGGAACGCGCCTGCACCATGCAGGTGCGGACGCGAATGCTCGGCCCGACTGCCTATCCGGTCGATCCCGCCGTGGTCGAAAAGAACGCTCGCCTGCTGCAGAACCGCGACCGTGCCGAACTGCGGGCCACCACGCTGGTGTGGCCACCGCTGCTGCGCAAGCTGGATCGGCTCGACCCCAGTTACAAAACCTGACGCCTGGTGTAGACTGGCGCTCGCAAACCTCTACACGCTTTCAAACGCCGCCCAATCCCGGGTGGCGTTTTAACGCTGGGCCCTCCCTGACCGGAGCGTGATCCGCCGCCGCAAAAATCCGAGTTGTCACCCTCCCAAGCCGATCATGCTCTTGCGCCGGGGCTCACGCCTTCGGCGCCTCCGCCAGCGCGGCGATGATGCGCGCCCAGGAGCGAATTCCCTTCTGGAAGCTTTTGAGGTCGTACTTCTCGTTCGGCGAATGAATGTTGTCATCGTCGAGACCAAATCCGACCAGAACGCTGTCCAGACCCAGCACGCGCTTGAAATCGCCGACCACCGGGATCGAGCCGCCCGAGCCGATCAGTTGCGCCTCGCGACCCCACTCCTCGGTCAGGGCGCGCTTCGCGGCAGCAAGCGGCTTCATGTTCCAGTCGAGCGATACCGCCGGCGCGCCGGAATGGTCGATGAAGTCGGCACTGCAGTCCTTCGGCACGCGCGCCCTGACGAAATCGCGGAACGCGGCGCGAATCCTGTCGGGGTCCTGACCGCCAACCAGCCGGAACGAAATCTTGGCAGTGGCGTGCGACGGGATCACCGTCTTCGAACCTTCGGCCGTGTAGCCGCCGAAGATACCATTGATGTCGCATGTCGGCCGCGAGAACACCTGCTCGATCAGCAGGCGGTCCTTTTCGCCCGCGGGAATCGATAGCCCGATCGGTTTCAGGAAGTTCTCCGGCGTGAAATCGAGCGCCCTCCACTGCGCCAGAATATCCGGCGGCAAGTCTTTCACGCCATCATAGAAGCCGGGAACGGTGACCCGGCCGTCGTCGTCATGCAGCTCGCCGAGAATCCGCGTCAGCACCCGGATCGGATTCTGCGCAGCTCCGCCAAACAGGCCGGAATGCAGGTCGCGATTGGCCGCGGTGATCCGCACCTCGTCATAGACCAGGCCGCGCAGCGCCGTGGTGATGGCCGGCGTGTTGGGATCCCACATGCTGGTGTCGCACACCAGCGCGAAGTCCGCCTTGAGATCCTCTCGGTTGTTTTCCAGAAAACTCACGAGATGCTTCGAGCCGACTTCCTCCTCGCCCTCGATGAGGAATGTCACATCGAGCGGCAGCGCGCCGGTGACCTTAACCCAGGCACGGCAGGCCTCGACAAATGTCATGAGCTGACCTTTGTCGTCCTGCGCGCCGCGCGCGACGATGATCTTTCGCCCGTCCGCATGGTCGGTGACCACCGGCTCGAACGGCGGCGAATGCCACAGCTCGATCGGATCGACCGGCTGCACGTCATAGTGTCCATAGAACAGCACGTGCGGCCGCGCGCCGTCTGTTTTGCCACCAGACTTGGCGACGATGGCCGGGTGTCCGCCGGTCGGCCGCACCTCGGCCTTGAAGCCGAGCGAGGCGATATCGGCCGAGAGATACTCGGCCGCCGTTTTGCAATCGCCGGCAAAGGCGGGGTCCGCCGAGATCGACTTGATGCGCAGCAGCTTGAACAGCCGCTCGAGGCTGTGATCGAAATCCGCATCGATATGATCGAGTACCGCAGCCAGATTTGTCGTCGACATCACTTTGATCCTTCAAGGCCGGATGACGGCCGCAAAATTCGAAAATCGCAGCAGGACACGGCCGCGGGAGATCGCTGCACGATGGAAAAACTATCGCCGCAGCAGACTGCCGAGCGCGCCGCGCACGATGGAGCGGCCGATCGAGCTACCGACCGAGCCGCCGACCGACTTGCCGAGATCGGCAACGATCCCGCCGACCACCTTGTTGGTGACGCTGCGGGTGACATCGCGGGCTATCACCTGTCCGGTGGTCAGCTTGCCGCGCGGTGTGTTGGTGCCGAAAATGGTGCCGACGATCGATCCGATCTGACCGAAAACGCCGCCTCCGGCTCCGCTGGCCGGCGCCGCGGCATCGGCGACGCGCTTCTGCAACACCTCATAGGCCGATTCCGAGTCGATGGCGGTGTCGTACTTACCCTTCACCGGGCTGTTCGCCAGAATCGCTTTGCGCTCCTCCGGAGTCACCGGCCCGATGCGCGCCGAGGGCGGCCGGATCATGACTCGCTCGACGATTGAGGGCGTGCCTTTCTGTTCCAGGAAGGACACCAAGGCCTCGCCGGTGCCGAGTTCGGTGATGACCTGCGCGGTGTTCAGCTTTGGATTGGGGCGGAACGTCTGTGCCGCCGCCGCAACCGATTTTTGATCGCGCGGCGTGAAGGCGCGCAGGGCATGCTGGACGCGGTTGCCGAGTTGCGCCAGCACCTTGTCCGGAACGTCGATCGGATTCTGGGTGACGAAATAAACGCCGACCCCCTTCGAGCGGATCAGCCGCACCACCTGCTCGATCTTTTCCATCAACGCTTTCGGCGCATCGTTGAACAGGAGATGCGCCTCGTCGAAAAAGAAAACCAGCTTCGGTTTTGGCGGATCACCGACTTCCGGGAGCTGCTCGAACAGCTCCGACAACATCCAGAGCAGAAACGTCGCGTAAAGCCGCGGGTTCTGCATCAGCTTGTCCGCTACGAGGATGTTGACCATCCCGCGGCCATCGCGATCCGTCCGCATGAAATCCTTCAGGTCCAGTGCCGGCTCACCGAAGAACTTCTCACCTCCCTGCGTCTCCAGCACCAACAGCTGGCGCAGGATGCTGCCGACCGACTGCTTCGAGACGTTGCCGTACTGGGTGGTCAGTTGCGCCGCATTCTCTCCAACGAAGCTCAGAATCGCCCGCAGATCCTTCATGTCGAGCAGCAACAGCCCGTGGTCGTCCGCGACGCGGAAGGCGATGTTCAGAACGCCTTCCTGCACGTCATTGAGATCCATCATGCGCGACAGCAGCAGCGGCCCCATCTCCGATACCGTGGCGCGAACCGGATGTCCCTGTTCGCCGAACACATCCCAAAACACCGTCGAGAACTGATCCGGCTGAAAGTCCAGCCCCATGTCCTTGGCGCGCTTCAGGATGAAGTCCTTCGGCGCACCGGCTTCCGCGATGCCGGACAGATCACCCTTGATATCGGCGGCGAATACGGGAACTCCAGCCCGTGCGAAGCCTTCCGCCATCACCTGCAAGGAAACGGTTTTTCCGGTTCCTGTTGCCCCGGTGACGAGACCGTGCCGGTTGGCGAGGCCTAACGACAACCAAGCCGGCTGCTCGCCCCTGCCGATGAAGATTGCATCGTCGGTATCGGTTGTCGTCTCAGTCGTCGCCATCGCTTGGCCTCTTCGTGCGCTCGGGTGGAGTGGCTGAACGCGGCTATATTAGTGCATCTCGCGTACCGATTGAACCGGGCAATCGGTGTCGCAACGGGCGTCCCCGCGCCGGCGAAGGTTTTCGAGAACGCGAATGCATCCCTTCGGAAGCACAAATGCATCATATTGCTTTGCGATCTGAAAATTATTCTCGGTGATGGGATTTTCGTCTTGCATGAGCATTTGCTCTTGCATTACTGCAACACTCCTTGCGCGATCGTTACGCAATGACCGCGGATGCGCCAGCACCGCTTGTGTTTCCTATCGCAAAAGCCCAGAATGATCCGATCAACAACGTGCCGATAATCAACCGGCTGGGGCAGGCGTATGAGTCAAGACGGTTTGAGCGTTGCAGCGCGGGACTGCTGCGACCGCCAGGCGAATGGCAAATTGCAAAGCCGCCTCGGCTTGGCCGTAACGAAGCGTAACAGCCCCTTGCGCCTGATCGCTCTGCAAGAAGCGTCGCGTATCGCTCCTCCAACATCTGCCGGAACCGCTGCAAAATCGCGTTTCGGCGATGAACTTTTCCGACGCTATCACGACAGAGTTGAAGCCGGCTGCATGGGCGCGATCGGCGCAGGGACTCTCGTTGCAGCCACTTCGGCCTTCACACCGTTCGCATAAGCACCTTGATATCTATCGTCGAGTACCATGACATATCCTATCTCCAAGATCGATGGCATGACGGCCTTTGCCGCGTCGAAGCTCAAATCGGCAGGCATTCGCACCACCGAAGGCTTATTGGAGGCAGCGCGCACGGCCAAGGGTCGCAAGGCCCTCGCGGCCAAAACCAACTTCACTGAACAACAACTGCTGGAATGGGCGAACATCGCCGATTGCATGCGCATCCCGGGTATGGGCAAGGCCAAAGCCGAACTGCTGCGCGCCGCCGGGGTCACGACGGTCCGTGAATTTACGCATCGCAATCCAGCGCGCTTGGCCCAGGCCATGAAGGAAGCCAACAGCAAGCGCAAACTGGTGCAGGTCCTCCCCTCCGAGAAGTCGATCGGGCAGTTGATCGAGCGCGCCCGCAAACTGCCTCTGAAGATCAGCTACTGACGCCGGGACCTCGTTTCTATCCTGCCGATCTCGAAAATCCGACATATTGAATATTGACTCGGAAGCGTGAACCGCGCAAAGCGGGCGCATGACTTCCAGGGCCTCCAGAGCAGCGCCATTGACCGGCCACCGGCTTTTGCGGACGCTGCTCTCTCGCCCTTATCCGGCGGTCATGGGCGTTCTCAATATAACGCCGGATTCCTTTTCAGATGCCGGGCTTTTCCTCGAACCGCAGCACGCCTTCACGCAGGCGCGGCGCATGATTTCGGATGGCGCCGACATTATCGACATTGGGGCGGAGTCCACCCGGCCTTACGGCGCGACAGCCATTTCGGCTGACGAAGAGATGCGGCGGCTGAAACCGGTATTGCCGGAGATCATCGCGCTGGATGTGCCCGTCTCCATTGACAGCATGAAGGCGGACGTAACCGATTGGGCGCTGCGGATGGGCGCGACGATCGCCAATGACGTCTGGGGCCTGCAGCGCGACCCGGATATGGCCCGCGTGGTGGCCGCGCATCAGGCGCCGGTGGTGGTCATGCATAATCGCGACCGCGCTGACGCCAACATCGATATCATGCAGGATATCGTCGCATTCTTCACCCGCTCGCTGGCGATCGCCGAACGCGCCGGAATCGCCAGGGAGAACATCATCCTCGATCCCGGCATCGGTTTCGGCAAGACGCACGACCAGAGCATGACGGTGCTGGCGCGTCAGCACGAACTGGCGGTGTTCGGCTTGCCGCTGCTGGTGGGCGCATCGCGCAAGCGCTTTATCGACACCATCACGCCGTCGAAGCCGCAGGAGCGGCTGGGCGGCTCCATCGCCGCGCATTTGCTGGCGGTGGAAGGCGGCGCCCGCATCGTCCGCGCCCACGATGTCGCGGAGACCGTACAGGCATTGCGCGTGACTGCAGCCATCAAGGACAAACGATGAGCGACACCATCTTCATCCGCGGTCTGGTGATGCACGCGCGGCACGGCGTGATGGCCCACGAAACCGAAGTCGGGCAACGCTTCGTCGTCGATCTTGACTTGACGGCGGACCTCTCCGAGTCGTCGCGCACGGATCGGCTCGTCGACACCGTCTCCTATTCCGATGTGGTGGCCTGCGCCAGCGCGGCCTTCAAGGACACTAACTACAAGCTGCTGGAGCGGGCCGCCGGCGCCGTCGCCGAAGCCATTCTCGCCGCCTTTCCCCGCATCACCGCGGTGAAAGTCACGGTCCACAAGCCGCACGCCCCCATCGCCGCGATTTTCGACGACGTCGGCGTCGTGCTCACGCGCACCAGGTAGCATCGATGGGCAGAGCCTTGATCGCGCTTGGCGGCAATGTCGGCGACGTGCGCGGCACGTTCGGCAAGGCCATCGCTCACATCTGCGGTATGGCGCAGGCGACGCTGCTGGCAAGATCCTTCGATTACCGGACGCCGCCATGGGGCGGACAAGCGCAAGCGCCGTTCGTCAATGCATGCATCGAGATCGAGACCAGCCTCGATCCGCACGCGCTGCTCTTCACGCTTCAGAAGATCGAGAAGCGCTTCGGCCGCGATCGGGCCAAGGAGCTGCGCTGGGGTCCGCGCACGCTCGACCTCGACCTCCTGGCCTATGACGAGGCCGTCATCAATCAGCCGGACCTGACGCTGCCGCATCCGCGCATGTTCGAGCGTGCATTCGTGCTGGTGCCGCTCGCGGAGATCGCGCCCGACCGCATCATTGCGGGCCGTTCCGTTGCTGCCGCGCTGTCACAGGTGCCGACCGAAGGGATCGAGCGCCTGCCCGACCTCGGCTGAGCAGATTTCGCAACCGGTTGTGCCGATTTGCGGCCTCGGGATTCTTGCGGCAATCCTGTGGCAGGTTGCGGCAGGTCATCCGGCATGGCACTTTCCGGATCGAAACAGGACAATATGCCTTGAGGGAGCACCCTGCCGAATGTCTGCGACCACCGAGGATCTGAAACTGGCGGCTGATTTCGCGCCGGCGAACTACGACAACTGGCGGCAACTGGTCGATGGCGTCCTCAAGGGCGCGCCGTTCGAGAAGTTGGTCAGCAAAACCGCCGACGGTCTGCGGATCGAGCCGATCTACCCCCGTGCATCCGATGCCGCGCTGGTCGCGGGCCGCGTGCTGGCCGCGCCATGGCAGATCATGCAGCGGATCGACCACACCGATCCGACGGTCGCGAACAGGCAGGCGCTCGAGGATCTTGCCAACGGCGCGAGCGGATTGACGCTGGTCTTCGCCGGCAGCAACGCAGCGCGTGGCTTCGGCCTGCCGCCGACCCGGGAGGCGCTGACGCGCGCCCTGGACGGCGTCTATCTGGAAGCCGATGTCGCAATCGAACTGGAGATCAGTCCGCAGGGCCGCGACGTCGGCGACCATCTCGCCGCTCTGCTGGACGCCCGCAAGATCGTTCCGAGCGATGTCGACGTGCGGTTCGGCTTCGATCCGATCGGCGGCGCCGCGGTCCGCGGCGGAGGCGCGGGCGACTGGACTTCGACTGCCAAGGTGTTCGGCGACAAGATCGCGAACCTGAAGCAGCGCGGCTTCCGCGGTCCGTTCGCCGCGGCGGACGGCCGGGTGATCCACGATGCCGGCGGCTCCGAAGCGCAGGAACTGGCCTTCGTGCTCGCCACTGCCGTCGCTTACCTGCGGGCGCTGGAAGCGGCGGGCCTGACGCTGGAGGAGGCGCGCGACGCCCTCCAGGCCCGGCTCGCGGCCGATGCCGACCAGTTCCTGACCATGGCGAAATTCCGCGCACTGCGGCTGCTGTGGGCGCGGGTCGAGCAGGCCTGCGGCCTCGCGCCAAAGCCGCTGTTCGTCAGTGGCGAAACCGCGTGGCGGATGCTGACGCGGCGCGACAGCGACGTGAACATGCTGCGCGCCTCCATCGCCACCTTCTCCGCCGGGCTCGGCGGCGCCAATGCCGTCAGCGTGCTGCCGCATTCGCTGGCGCTCGGCCTGCCCGACGCCTTCGCCCGGCGCATCGCGCGCAACACGCAGTTGATCCTGCTTGAAGAGTCCAACCTCGCCAAGGTCGCCGATCCGGCGGCAGGCGCCGGTGGCATCGAGGCGCTGACGCAGCAACTCTGCGACAGCGCATGGACGCTGTTCCAGGAGATCGAGAAAGCCGGCGGCGCATTCGCGGCGCTGCAGGCGGGCATGATCCAGGCGAAGGTTGCGGCCGTGCGCGCCGCACGCGACGCCGATATCGCCAAGCGCAAGAACGTCGTCACCGGGGTGAGTGAATTTCCGAACCTCAACGAAGCGACGCCCGACGTGCTGGCGCCTGCCCCCGCACCGATACAACACGCGAAGGAAGCCATCGCCTTCGAGGCGCTCGGGCCGATCCGTCTCGCGGAGTCGTTCGAGGCGTTGCGCGACCGCTCCGACGCCATCCTGAAGCAGACCGGCAAGCGGCCGCAGGTCTTCCTTGCCAATCTCGGCAAGCCGTCGGATTTCACCGCGCGCGCGACTTTCGCCAAGAGCCTGTTCGAAGCCGGCGGCATCGCGGCGCTGGACAGCGAGGGCAGCACCGATCCGGCCGCCCTGGCGAGCGCCTTCAAGGCCTCGGGCGCGCGGCTGGCCTGCATCTGCTCATCGGATGCGGTCTATGCCGAGCACGCCGCCACGGCCGCCAAGGCTCTTCAAGAGGCCGGCGCAAAGCATATCTATCTGGCAGGACGCCCCGGCGACAAGGAAACCGAGTTCCGCGCCGCGGGTGTCGGCGACTTCGTCTTTGCCGGCGGTAACGCGCTGGCGATGCTGAACGCGGCTTATGACCGGATAGCTTGAACGATGTCGGGAACAGCGCACCCCGTTCTGACCGGTGGCTGCCAATGCGGCGCGATCCGCTTTGCGGTCTCCGCACGCCCGGTCCGGATCGGGATTTGCCATTGCAGGATGTGCCAGAAGGCGACCGGCGCGCCATTCGCTTCGCTGGCGGATATTCCCGAGGAGCACTTCAGCTGGACCCGCGGCCAGCCGGCGACGTTTCAATCCTCGTCGCTCGCGATGCGTGATTTCTGCGCGGCCTGCGGCACGCCCCTGGCCTATCGCATGATCGACCGACCCAGGATCGAGATCATGACCGGCGCCTTCGACCGCCCCCAGGAGGTGATCCCGAACAAGCAGTTTGGAACGGAGTCCCGGCTCGATTGGGTGATGTCCATCGCCGATCTTCCGGGCACGACCACATCGGACAATTTCGGAGCGGACAAGACGGCCAAAATCGTCAGCTTCCAGCATCCGGACCACGACTGAGATGCGTTGTAAGATGCCCTGTCAAGGCCTAGGCCAGTGCGACCTCACGGCCCGTTATGCTAGAGTGGTAAGATCATGAGCCGCATACCGAACTTCGCCGATATCGCTTTCGCCGCCACCAGCGTGCCCAGCCCCGGCGGCGAGACCGCGCCGTGGATGACGCCGGAGGAAATTCCGGTCAAAGCCAGCTACGGCGAGGGCGACCTCAAAGGCATCGACTTCCTCGACACCTGGCCCGGCATCGCGCCGTTCCTGCGCGGCCCCTACCCGACCATGTACGTCAACCAGCCGTGGACGGTGCGGCAATACGCCGGCTTCTCGACAGCGGAAGACTCCAACGCCTTCTATCGCCGCAACCTCGCGGCCGGACAAAAGGGCCTGTCGGTGGCGTTCGACCTCGCCACCCATCGCGGCTACGACTCAGATCATCCGCGCGTGTCCGGCGACGTCGGCATGGCAGGCGTGGCGATCGACTCCATCTACGACATGCGCACGCTGTTCGCCGGCATCCCGCTCGACAAGATGAGCGTGTCGATGACCATGAACGGCGCGGTGCTGCCGATCCTCGCGCTGTTCGTTGTCGCCGCCGAAGAGCAAGGCGTGCCGCCGGAGAAACTGTCGGGCACCATTCAGAATGACATTCTGAAAGAGTTCATGGTGCGCAACACCTATATCTATCCGCCGGCGCCCTCGATGCGGATCATCTCCGACATCTTCGCCTACACCTCGCAGCGGATGCCGAAGTTCAATTCGATCTCGATTTCCGGCTATCACATGCAGGAAGCCGGCGCGACGCAGGACCTCGAACTGGCCTATACGCTGGCGGACGGTGTCGAGTATCTGCGCGCCGGCATCAAGGCCGGGCTCGATGTGGACCGCTTCGCGCCGCGGCTGTCGTTTTTCTGGGCGATCGGCATGAACTTCTTCATGGAAGTCGCCAAGATGCGCGCGGCGCGGCTGTTGTGGGCCAAGCTGCTGACGCAGTTCAATCCGCAGAATCCGAAATCACTGTCGCTGCGCACCCATTGCCAGACCTCCGGCTGGTCGCTGACCGCGCAGGACGTGTTCAACAACGTGATGCGCACCGCGATCGAGGCGATGGCGGCGACGCAGGGCCACACGCAGTCGCTGCACACCAACGCGCTCGATGAAGCCCTGGCGCTGCCGACCGACTTCTCCGCGCGCATCGCCCGCAATACGCAACTGTTCCTGCAACAGGAAAGCGGCACCACCCGCATTATCGATCCGTGGGGCGGCTCCTACTATGTCGAACGGCTGACGCACGATCTTGCCGTGAAGGCGTGGGGCCACATTCAGGAAGTGGAAGAACTCGGCGGTATGGCCAAGGCCATCGAGGCCGGCGTGCCGAAGCTGCGCATCGAGGAAGCTTCCGCCAAGACGCAGGCGCGGATCGACTCCGGCTATCAATCGGTGATCGGCGTCAACAAGTTCAAGCCGACCAACGAGGCCGCCATCGACGTGCTCAAGGTGGACAATACCACGGTGCGCCGGCTGCAGATCGACAAGCTGAAGCGGCTGCGCGGCGAGCGCAAGGAAGCCGACGTTGCCGCGACGCTGGCGGCGCTCACCAAGAGCGCCGAGACCGGCGAAGGCAATCTGCTGGCGCTGGCCATCGACGCCGCGCGCGCGAAGGCCACCGTCGGGGAAATTTCCGATGCCATGGAGAAGGTGTTCGGCCGCCATCGCGCCGAAATTCGCTCCATCACCGGCGTCTACAAGCGGGAGGTCTCCGCCATGTCGAACCGCGTCGAGAAGGTACAGGCGCTGATCGATGCCTTCGAGGACGCCGAAGGCCGCCGCCCGCGCATCCTCGTCGCCAAGATCGGCCAGGACGGCCACGATCGCGGCCAGAAGGTGATCGCGTCCGCCTTCGCCGACATTGGTTTCGACGTCGATATCGGGCCGCTGTTCGCCACCGCCGACGAGGCGGCGCGGCAGGCGGTGGAAAACGATGTACATATTCTCGGCGTGTCCTCGCTCGCCGCCGCGCATCTCACCGCCGTGCCGGAACTGAAAGCCGCGCTAAAGAAGCAAGGGCGCGATGACATCATGATTATCGTCGGCGGTGTGGTGCCGCCGCAGGATTACGATGCGCTTTACGAAGCCGGCGCCGAAGCCATCTTCCCGCCCGGTACCGTGATCGCCGACGCCGCCGAAGAACTGATCCACAAGCTCAACGCGCGGCTGGGGCATAGCGAGGCGGCGGAGTAACGCTCGCAAAAATCTGAACAAGCGGCCACCTATGACGCGTGACGAAATCATCGCAACGATCCGGACCAACGCCAAAGCTATTCAAGCTGAAGGCGTGAGAAAGCTATGGCTTTTCGGATCGCGCGCGCGTGGCGACCATCGCGAGGATAGCGACATCGACGTGCTTGTCGATATCGCGCCAGACGTGGCCTTTTCGCTCCATAATCTCGTCGGTGTGCAGCACATCATCGAAGACGCAACCGGACTGCCAACACAAGCGACAATGAAAGACTCATTGAAGCCGAGGGTCGCGGAGCGCATCAGCGATGATTTGCTCGAGGTGTTTTGATGTCACCGACGACCGAGGATCGCTACCGGGATATCATCGAAGCGATCGAAAGCATCGAATCTCTCTGGCGCGACAAGACACTTGCCGATTTCAGAACCGAGGTAATTCACCGCATGGCGACGGAACGCATGCTTGAAATCGTATGCGAAGCCACGCGACGTCTGCCAGACAGCGTCAAACTCGAACCATCGGAGATCAATTGGCGGCGCATCATCGATTTCGGGAACGTGTTGCGTCACGCCTATCACATGACCGATCCCGAACGCGTCTGGCTGGTGCTTGAGCAGCATCTTTTGCCGTTGAAGGCCTTCGTTGTCCAGAAATTGTCGGAGGCTGAAACGTGATCGGTTTCGGCAAGCTGTTGACCGCGGCGCTCGTTCTCTTTTCCTCTCAGGCCCTCGCCGCCGCGCCGAAGCCAAAGCCCGATGCTGCGGTGAAGACGCAATATGTCGACGCCAGCGTCACGCTCGACGCCGCGATCCGCGCCGATGCACCGCTCGCGGCCAATCTGCTCGCCGAGGGCAAGCGCTGGATCGAGAAAAACCGCGCCGAGGCCGCAGCGGAATTCAAGTCCGATCCGGAGTTGTTCCGCGAGGGCCGCGCCTGGGCCTTCGAGCGCAACTACAGCCAGACTTCGAAAATCGACGGACGATACGTCAGCATCGTGCGTATCGACTACGTCTACACCGGCGGCGCGCATCCCAACACCGAGATCAACACCCTCCTGTGGGACCTTGAGGCAAAAAAGCGGATCAGCGTGCGGCCGTTCTTCAAGGAAACCACTGATAACGGCCCGACGATGAAAGCGTTGCAGGCCGCCGCCATCGCCGCGGTGAAAGCCGAGAAGAAGGCGCGCGAGGTCGAGGACGACGGCATCTGGCAGCGCGGCATCGAGCCGAAGCTGTTGAACGTCGGCGCGGTGTCGCTGGCGCCCTCGACCGTCGCCGGCAAGAGCGCAGGGCTCGATTTCCATTACTCGCCCTATGCGGTCGGGTCTTATGCCGAAGGCAGCTACGTCGTGTTCGTGCCGTGGAAGACGTTCAAGGCGTATCTCTCGCCGCAGGGGGCGGCGATCTTCGCAGGCAACAAGCCGCCCGAAACCAAGACCGACAGCAAATGAACCGACCGGCCGTTTCCTTTTCGCTCGCGACGGACATTCGCGCCGGCAACCGCGCCGCGCTGGCGCGCGCCATCACGCTGGTGGAAAGCCGCCGCGAGGACCATCAAGCCGCCGCGCGCGAACTGGTGCAGACGCTGCTGCCCTCGACCGGCAAGGCCTATCGCGTCGGCATCACCGGATCGCCCGGCGTCGGCAAATCCACCACCATCGATACGCTCGGCATGTATCTGATCGAGCAAGGCCATCGCGTCGCCGTGCTGGCGGTCGATCCGTCGTCGGCGCGCACCGGCGGCTCGATCCTCGGCGACAAGACGCGGATGGCGCGGCTGTCGAACGACGAGCGCGCTTTCATCCGGCCCTCGCCGTCGTCAGGCACGCTCGGCGGCGTTGCGGCGAAAACACGCGAGGCGATGCTGTTGTGCGAGGCGGCGGGCTTCGACGTGGTGCTGGTGGAAACCGTCGGCGTCGGCCAGTCGGAAACCGCGGTCTGCGACATGACCGACATCTTCCTCGCCCTGATGCTGCCGGGCGGCGGCGACGAATTGCAGGGCATCAAGAAGGGCCTGATCGAGCTCGCCGACATGATCGCGATCAACAAGGCCGACGGCGACAACGTCAAGCGCGCCAACCGCACCGCCGCCGACTATCGCGGCGCCATGAAGATTCTGACGCCGCGCTCGAAGCATTGGTTTCCGCCAGTGCTGACCTATTCCGGCCTCACCGGCGCCGGCGTGCCGGAACTATGGCAGAAGATCGTCGAGCACCGTACCGCGATGAATGCGTCCGGCGAATTCGCCGCGCGGCGCAGCGAGCAGCAGGTGAAATGGATGTGGTCGATGTTCGAGGACCGCATGAAGGCGCGCCTGCGCAGCGACGCCACCATCCGCGCCAAGGTGAAACAGATCGAGACGCGGGTGGGCAACGGCAGCACCTCGCCGGCGCTGGCGGCCGAGCAGATCGCCGATTTGTTGCGGTAGTGTTTCCGTCGTCCCTTCGAAAACGGAGCGAATGACTTATCGTTTCCGTCATGGCCGGGCTTGTCCCGGCCATCCACGTTCGTCATGTTGGGTCCCTGCAAAGACGTGGCCGGAATAAATCCGGCCATGACGACGCAGAGGTCCCCGCCTGCGCGGGGACGCCCATCGACAGGCGTGTGAGACCTGGATCAACAACTTGAGCAGAAGACCGCTCCGCATCCTCGTCACCGGTTTCGGGCCGTTCCCCGGCGCGCCGCGCAATCCGACGCAGGCGTTGGTCGGGCAGTTGGCGCGCTTGCGCCGGCCCGCGCTCGCCGATGTCGCGTTCATCGGCCATGTCTTTCCGGTGTCGTATGGCGCCGTCGATCTTCAATTACCAGACCTGCTGACGCGTCACCGGCCGCACGCGCTGCTGATGTTCGGCCTCGCCGCGCGCACGCCGCATCTGCGCATCGAAACCCGCGCACGCAACGCCCTCACCACGCGCTGGCCCGATAGCGGCCGGCAATATGCCCGGCACGGTGCGATCGTTTCGGGCGCGGAGGCAATGGCGTTCGGGCAGCATACAAGCCGGCTGCTGCGCGCGGTGCAGGCGAGCGGCGTCGAGGCAAAGCTGTCGCGCGATGCCGGCAGCTATTTGTGCAACTACCTGTGCTGGCGGGCGCTCGAGGCCGCCCGCGCCGGCATCGGCCCTCGCCTCGCCGCCTTCGTCCACGTGCCGCCGGTCGCCCCTGGCCCCGTCACCGCCGCCGAATTCGCCAAGGCCGGCGAGGCCCTGCTGCTGCAAATGGCGGCGCTCGCACGCCGCAAATAAGGGCAACCCGTGGCGGCGCCTGCGGTTTTCGGCGGACCTGCCATTCCCGAAGATGGGTTGTGCGTCGCAGCATTCAGCCCCATCATGGCACGATAAAGCCTCGAGAGATTCCCTTGACCGATACCAATGCCGCCGCGTGGGTTTCCGCGACCCACCGCCCGATGCGATTCCCGGAATTCGTCGCGATCGTCGCCTCGATCATCGCGCTCAATCCGCTCGCCCTCGACATGATGCTGCCGGCGTTGCCGAACATCGGCGCGAGCTTCAAGATCGCTGACGGCAACTACCTGCAGAGCGTGCTCTCCACTTTCCTGTTCGGCTTCGGCATCGGCCAGTTCGTGATCGGCCCACTGTCGGACCGTTTCGGCCGCCGCCCCATCCTGCTCGGCGGCATGGTGCTTTATGGCCTTGCGAGCCTGCTGGCGCTGGTCGCGCCCTCGTTCGAATGGCTTCTGGTGGCGCGCGCATTGCAAGGGCTCGGCACGTCGGCCACGCGGGTGATCGCCACCTCGATCGTGCGCGACTGCTATGCCGGCCGCCGCATGGCCAGCGTGATGTCGCTGGTGATGATGATCTTCGTCGCGGTGCCGATTATCGCGCCGTCGTTCGGACAGGCGATCATGATGATGGCGCAGTGGCGCGGCATCTTCATCGTGCTGATGGCCTATGGCGTGCTGGCGCTGGCCTGGAGCGCGCTGCGCCTGCCGGAAACGCTGCCGGTCAGCGAACGCAAGCCGCTGACGCCACGGCAGGTGCTAAGCAGTTTCCGCCAGACGCTGACCACCCGGCAGACGCTCGGCTACGCGCTGGCGGCCGGCGGCGTGCAGGGCACGCTGTTCGGCTACGTGTTCTCGTCGGAGCAGGTGTTCACCGAGATCTATCACCTCGGACACTATTTCCCGCTGGCCTTCGCCACCATCGCGATCGGCATCGCTCTGGCCGGCTTCCTCAATTCGCGCCTCGTCATCCGGCTCGGCATGCGGGTGATCTCGCATACGGCGCTGGTGGTGTATGCGCTGGTGGCCGCCTTGATGCTGCTGGCGGCCGCGACCGACATGCTGCCGCTGGCGCTCTACATGGCGCTCTCATCGGTTGCGCTGTTCACCTTCGGCCTGATGATGTCAAACTTCACCGCGCTGGCCATGGAGCCCCAAGGCCATATCGCCGGCACCGCCTCGTCGCTCTACGGTTCGATCACCACGCTGGTCGGCATCGGCGTCGGCATCACCCTCGGCCAGCTTTATAACGGCACGTTGCTGCCGTTCGCGATCGGTTCGCTGGTTTGCACCCTGGCGTCGGTGGTGATCGTGCTGGTGACCGAGCGCGGCCGCATGTTCAAGCCGAGCAAGCAGGCGCATTAGAGCATTTTCGAGTTGGATTGAATCACCCCGGACGATGCATCACCTCTCCCCATCGGGGAGAGGTCGGAGCCGAAGGCTCCGGGTGAGGGGGAACGGTCGTCATTGATACTGTAACCCCTCACCCCAACCCTCTCCCAACGGGAGAGGGGGCACGCAACGTTTCGCGGCAGGTGTTTCCATCCAAATCGAAAACGCTTTAATTAACCCTATCGACAGGAAGGCGCACGGCTCGCTTGGTGTTGAGCCGCGCGCCTTCATGTTTTCGCGCTATCTGGTTGGACATCGGCACGAATGCCGACCGGAGTTGCGCGCATGGATATCAACCGCCGTGATGCAATCGGGATCGCCGCGACCGCCTTGCTCGCCGGCGCGACACCGGCATGGGCGCAGCGCGCGCCGAAGGCCGCACCATTAACGTCCATGCTCGGCCACGACGCCACCCACTACGGCGTACGGCCGGGCAGTCCCGACGATCAGACCCGCGCCCTGCAACGCGCGCTCGACGAGGCCACGCGCGCAGGGGCGCCGCTGGCACTGCCGCCGGGGACCTATCGCACCGGGCCGCTCACTCTTTCCAACGGCGCGCAGCTTGTCGGCGTGCACGGCGCGACGACATTCGTCTTCACCGGAGGCCCTTCCCTGCTGACGGCCGCGGGCGCCAACAGCATCGGCCTACGCGACATCACTTTCGACGGCGGCGGCATCGCGCTGCCGCAACGGCGCGGCCTGATCCATTGCGGCGCAGGGCGCGACGTCCGTATCGTCGATTGCGAGATCGTGCGCAGCGGCGGCAACGGCATCTGGTTCGAAAATGTCGCCGGCGACGTGCGCGGCAATATCATCCGGCACATCGCCACCACCGCGATCGTCTCGTTCGATGCGCAGGGGTTGCTGGTGGCGCAGAACACCATCACCGACACCAACGACAACGGCATCGAAATCCTGCGGACCGCCGTCGGCGACGACGGCACGCAGGTGATCGACAACCGCATCGAGGATATCAAGGCCGGCCCCGGCGGCTCCGGCCAGTACGGCAACGCCATCAACGCGTTTCGCGCGGGGAACGTCATCGTGCGCGGCAATCGCATCCGCAATTGCGATTACTCGGCGGTGCGCGGCAACTCGGCCTCGAACATCCAGATCACCGGCAACAGCGTCAGCGACGTGCGCGAGGTGGCGCTGTATTCCGAATTCGCGTTCGAAGGCGCGGTGATCGCCAACAACACCGTGGACCGCGCGGCGGTCGGCGTCTCGGTGGCGAACTTCAACGAAGGCGGCCGCATCGCCGTCGTGCAGGGCAATATCATCCGCAACCTGCTGCCGAAACGTCCCATCGCCACCGCGCCAGAAGACGACGCCGGCATCGGCATCTATATCGAAGCCGACAGCGCGGTATCCGGCAATGTCATCGAGAACGCGCCGGCGTTCGGCATCGTCGCCGGCTGGGGCAAGTATCTGCGCGACGTCGCCATCACCGGCAACGTCATCCGCAAGGCCTTTATCGGCATCGGCGTCTCGGTCGCGGACGGCGCGGGCACGGCGCTGGTGAGCGGCAACACGATTTCCGACGCGCCGCGCGGCGCGGTGGTCGGCCTCGATCACGCCAAGCCGGTGACGCCGGATCTCACGCGCGAGGGCGCCGCCCGGTTCAGGCAGATCACGCTCGGCGTCAATTCGGTGCGATAGGACAAGCGTTCCGCGCTACAGTGCGTTGCGCAGCAGCGGGTAGCGGTTCTGCATCGTCGCGAGATCGAGGCTCGTGGCCTGGCTGGGCAATGGCAAGGCGTCGGCGGCGCGCGACACGTCGATCGGCGGTGCCGCCGGCGGACTTGCGATCGGCGCGACGGCCATCGCACCATCGCCGCGCGTCACGACATCACGTTGGGCCAACGGCGGCGCGCCCTGTCCGAGCCAGGCGAAATCGACCGGCTGATTGTTGGTCAAGGCTTCGCGGGACGCCAGCATGCGCCACGTTTCGACCGCGGCCCTGGCGTCGCTGATGTTGTCGAGGAAATCCGACTCGCTGTGAAAGCGCCGCCAGCGGCCGCTTTCCTGCAAGGCGATCAGATAATCAAGCCGTTGTTCGGCGAGGATGCACCAGCGCTGGATAATTGCGCGGCCGCGTTCGACATCCGATCGTTGTGCCATGGAAAAGTCCGTAATTGGGAGACGGACACGGACGCAACGCGACGAATCACTCAGTAGACCACTATCGCCATACTGTGGAAAACCCGGGCAATGTCCAGTCCGGTTCCGCCAGCGATGTCGAAAATCGCGATTTTCGCCGCATATCCGCGTCAAGCGTTTCGCCGCGCATGTCAGGCTTGATGACGTGATCGCGCCCCCTCGTCACAAGGAAAGACCCGCCCGGGGGGACAACCGGGCGGGTCAAAGCCATATGGCGCTGGGGTGGATGGGCGCTCGCGCCGAATACGGCCCGTGGGACGGGATGTTGCGATCCCACTGATGATAGGTCATGCGGGCGGCCGAAACGTTCAAACCTTTTCGCGATTTTTTCGGGAGGCGACGCGTCGCACCTCACCGCGCTTCCGCAGCCGGCAAGCCGATCATCGACGCAAAGTCGATGGCATAGCTGACAAACGGATGCGTTCCGCCGGCGCGGCGCGAACGCTAAGGCGCAGCCGTCGCGCTCGCGACAATGCGTTCCTTGCGAAGCGCCGCAAGGATGACGTTGAGGTCGGACGCGGTCGTCATGCCTTCGAACTGCAGCCGCAATGCACCGCCCTCACTGCCGACCACCGCGGCGCGATAGCTGCTCAGCAAGGCTGAAATGTCCGACGTCCGCGCTTCCGGCTGGAAAGTGACGGTGGCGATCACGTCCTTGGCCGTTTTGGCAGTCGCCATCGAGCGCCGAACCGCCGACGGCGCCGCGGATTCGGCCTGCGGCCGCGTCACCGTGGCATCGGCGGGCGCCTCGTCGGACTGCGACAACGACGGCGTGGCCTGTTGCTGCGCCGGCGAAGCAGGTTGGCTCGCCGGGGCGGACGCGGCGGGCGGCGGCGCCGCATCGAGCCGCCGCTCCAGCGATGCATTTGGCGGGGCAGATGTCTTCGCAACCGGTGTCTCCGGCGACGACGGCGTGCGCGCAGCCGGGGCGGTTTGTCCGACCTGCTCGTGATATTCGGGACTCTGGAAGGCCTCGAGACCGGTCCGCATCAGGATGGTCCCGATGATGCCGGCTTGCAGCACCAGCGCCAGCGCACCGAAGGAGGCCGACCACGCCAGCGTGCGGGGCGAGAGGCTGGCAAGCAGCGCCGCAAAACGTCCGGGCCGCTTGAGCGCGACGGCCGGCGCCCGGCCCCCCGGCTCGGTCTCGATCGCCGTCATCAGCTTTTGCAGCGCGCGCGTCGATGGTGCTCCCAGGTTCTCGTTGAAACTGACGGTTTCGATATATTCGTCCTGGATCGCGGCATACTGCTTTCTGAGGCCCGGATCCTGCCGCAGCGCCTCCTCCACGCGCCGGGTGTCGCGCGGATTCAGGGCGCCCGTGGCGTACCACGGCAATAGCGCCTCGATATCTTCGGGTTCGTCGTCCATGATCTTGTTATTCGTCGCGCTCATGGCCAGCCTCGTTCAATGCCTGCGGCCTGGAGCAGAGCGGCCAGTTTCTTTCGCGCATAAAACAGCCGCGTCTTGACCGTGTTCTCCGGTATCCCGACGATAACGGCGACCTCTTCCACCGATTTCTCGTGATAATAGACTAAGTCAATGATTTCCCGATGCTCCGCCGACAAAGCGGTCAAGCAGGCGCGCAAGGCGTCGCTGGTATTCTTCTTCTGGACAGTCACTTCCGGATCGTCGGCGCCATCCACGATCGCCATGGCGGTTTCGTCGTCCAGCTCCGCCTCGCTACGACGGCGCAAGGCCGACAGTGCCTTGAACCGCATGATCCCGAGCAGCCAGGTCGAGACGGCCGACCGCCCCTCGAACTTTCCCGCCTGTCGCCAGACGTCGAGAAAGACTTCGCTGATAAGGTCTTCAGCGAGTTGTTCGTTCCGTACCAGACGAACGCCGAAGCGGAACACGCGCACATGATGGCGCCCGTAAAGCACCTGCATGGCCATCTTGTCGCCTTGGGCGATCCGGGCGATCAGGGCTTCGTCAGAGGTCTCCGTCGGCGGACTCAATGGCGATCTCGCAAATGGGTCGGCTTGAGCCGAGCGAAGGTTCGAGCACAACCCGCTCTTTCGAACGGAATGAGGCGTGCGCCTGCAAATTGCCCCAAATTCGCCAAGCGGCGCAAGCCGGTGCTCTCCGGAGGGAAACTTCCGCTCAAACCGCCCCGGTCGCGCTGGAACAACCAATCCGCCGTGAAGGGGTGCGAAGCTTGCCGCGGAGTGCGGATTAAGCCGGGAAATCAGGTCAGCCCGCAGGTAAATTCCTTTGCACCACAGAAAGATACCAAACCTAAAGGCTTTACCCGTAAAGTTCCCAAAACCGATTTGACGAACAGTTCATTTTTGACGGCCCATTCATGCAGACCGCCGCCGCACCGTTGTCGGACGTCTCCGCCGGGAAATCCATGCTCGGGGTCAAGCCAGCGGCGTTGGGGGCACGGCGACGGCGCATCAAGATCCGCCGGCAGATGCTCGGATATGTCTGCATCAGCTACTTCATCGACGCCATCCTGCTGACCGTCTTTGCCGAAACCGGCGCGCTTCCGCTCGCCATCGCGCCGGCCTATCTCGCTTGCGGCGTCGGCTCCGCGCTTGGCTTCGGCATCGTGTTCGAGACCGGCGCCAATGAACGGCTGCGCGATCCGTTCCTGGTGATCCCGCAGGCCACCGTCAGCTTGCTGATCATGCTGGCGTTCGCTTGGTTCGCTCCGCAGGCCGGCTTCCTGTTTCTCTGCAATCTGTTCATCGTCTTCAGCTTCAGTTCGCTGCGCGCCTCCGCGCGGGAAACGGCGATGGTCTGGACGACGATGGCGATCGGCCTCCTGATCCTTTTCCTCGGCGGCGACAAGCCGATCGGGATGCCGGTTGCGACCTTCCCCGACCGCGTCGCCACTATGGTTGCCTTCGCGCTGACCATCGGCCGCTGCATGTTCATCGGCATCTTCAGCAATTCGCTGCGGGAGTCGCTCTACAACAAGAGCGTGCAGCTCAAGGAAGCCTACCGCCGCATCGAGGAACTGGCGGAGCTCGACGAACTCACCGGCTCGTTCAACCGCCGCTGCATCATGCGCATGCTGGATGACGAAATCGCCCGCGCCCAGCGCAGCCACCTGCCCTGCTCGGTCGCGCTGATCGACCTCGACTGGTTCAAGCGGATCAACGATTCTCATGGCCACCCGATCGGCGACGAGGTGCTGCGCACCTTCGCGATCACGGTGTTCGCCAACATCCGCGCCAACGACCGGTTCGGCCGCTATGGCGGCGAGGAGTTTCTGCTGGTGATGCCCGAAACTCCGGCGGAAGCGGCCGCGCACATTCTTGATCGCCTGCGCCTGATCGTTGCCGATCTCGACTGGAGCGCCTTCTCGTCAGGCATGACCGTAACGATCTCCGCCGGCGTGGCGGAAATCCAGGCCGGAGAAACCGCGGATGCGCTGCTGACCCGCGCCGACGAAGCTCTCTATGTCGCGAAGGAGGCCGGACGCAATCAGGTCGCGCGCGCCTGATCGGCTCGTCATCTCGTCAATTTGCAGGGGGCACAGAATCTGCCCCGCTCACGCGAGTGAGTTGCTCCAGGATAGAGTTCCGTATGAGTACGACGTCAGCCCCCAAGGGCAACCTGCTGGACGAATTGCAGACCGCTCTGGCCCATGGCACCGTCGCCCGCAGGGTGGAAACCCTGCGTCGCGTCACCGACCTGTTTCTCCGCGCAGTGGACGATTATTCCGACGAACAGATCGATCTGTTCGACGATGTCTTCCAGTGCCTGATGCGGCACATCGAGATCTCCGCGAAAATCATGCTTTCGACCCGGCTGGCGCCGGTTGCCAAGGCGCCGCCGCAGACCGTTCAGACGCTGGCCTTCGACGACGTGATCGAGGTCGCGGCCCCCATGCTGTCGCAATCCGACCGGCTCACCGACGAGATGCTGATCGCCAATGCACGCAGCAAAAGCCAGGCGCATCTGCTGGCGATCTCCGGCCGCCGCATGCTCAGCGATACGGTCACCGACGTGCTGATCGAGCGCGGCAACGGCGACGTGATCCAGAGCACCGTCAGCAATCCGGGCGCGACATTTTCCGAGAACGGCTACCGCGACCTGCTCGCGCAGGCCGAGCGCGACGAGACCATTGCGGTCTGTCTCGGGTCGCGACCGTCGATTCCGCGCCATCATTTCCTGAAGCTGATCACGAAAGCCTCGGCATCGGTGCGGGCGCGGCTGGCGCAGGCGCATCCCGCCCGCGCCGCCGATATTGCCGCAGCCATCAACGCCGTCACCAAGCAGGCCTGTGCGGCCCCGGAAGCGATCAGCGCCGCCACCGAGATGGCGCACGGGCTGGTCAAGCTGCTCTACGATGACGGTCGGCTCGACGAACAGGAAATCTCGAAATTCGCCGCGGCCGGCAAGTTCGACGAAACCAACGCCTCCCTCGCCTGCCTGGCCAAGGTGCCGGTCTCGCTGGCAGAGACCATGATGGTGGAGTCACACACCGAAGGCGTCCTGATCCTTGCCAAGGTCGGCGAATTGTCCTGGCCGACAGTGCAACTCATCATCGAGATGCGGGACAGGCTGGCCGGCACCTCCTCGACCGACATCAAGGAGACGCGGCAAATCTATGAGCGGCTCCGCCTCTCCACCGCGCAACAGGTGCTGCGCTTCTACAAAATGCAAGAGTCCACGGCGCCGAAGCCCGGACCTTAAGCCGACCGACTCTCAGTACCGTAGCATATGCCGGCCAGCGATAGCGCCGACGCCGGCGACGATCGCCACCGCGATCGAGTACCAGACCGCAACGAACAGCGGCGAGTCATCGGCGCAATGCGCAGCATAGAGCGTCGCGCCCAATCCCGCCGCCAGCAATCCTGCAACGGCGCCGGCAAGCTCCGGTCGCGCGGGCGCACCGCGGCGCAGCGCCAGCAGCGCGGCCACCAGCACGGGAGCGGAAAACAGCGGAATCGACATCATGCAGCTCATTGCGTTGTTGCCGATCAGCCGGGTCAGCCATGGCCGCTCATGCGGCATCATCATCTCAGCAACGATCCCGAGCCCGACCATCGCGGCCGGGATCGCCAGCAGCCAGGACCACCGTTTGAAGGAGGCTTCGGGCCTCGCCAGGTGCAGGCTGACGGCGATCGCGCTGAATGCCAGCGCCAGCGTCACCAGGAACTTCAGGTCGAAGAACGGATTATGCATCGCGGTCCGCACATCGCTGCGCACGCCGAGAACCAGCATGAACAGCACTGCCGAGACCGGGAGCGCCAGCAGCAGCGCCCAAGTCAGCGTTGTGCCGATCCGCGGCTGGCGGATCTCGGCGTCTGCCGCCAGCGCCTCGATCAGGCGATCGGTCTCCATGATCAGGACTCCCGCAATTTGCCGGCCAGGCTGGCAAGGCCGCGATGCAGCGCCACCCGCACCGCGCCTTCGGACATTGAGAGCCGCGCGGCCGTTTCCTTGATCGATGCACTCTCCACCGCGATCGATCTCAACACGTCGCGCTGCCGTTGCGGCAAGCCGTCGAGATGGCTCGCGATCTCTGCCGAGGTCAGCGTCTCGGCGGCCGCCGGCGCCGCCATGGTCTCCGAGAAGTCGTCGATATTGATGAAGACGCGGCTGCCGCGCCGGCGCAGCGCGTCGATCAGCTTGTTGCGCGCGATGGCAAACAACCACGGCGCGAACGGCGCCGTCGCGTCCCACGTCTGCCGCTTCAGGTGCACCGCGAGCAAGATCTCCTGTACGATATCTTCGGCTTGATCCACCGGCTGCCCGGCGCGCGCGAGGCCACGATAGGCCGCGGCGCGCAGCACCGGCGCCACGGACCGCAGCAACCGACGATAGGCTGCCTCGTCGCCTGCGTTCGCCGACCGCATCAGAACGGTCCATTCGTCGTCACGTCTGCGCACGCACGCTCCTGCAAAGCCATTCGTCCGGCGAACGACGTTATTACGCGCCCCCGCCATGATCACGCTATCGTGAAGACTCCTCATCCCGCCTCGCCGGCCGGATGGCTGTTTTCGCAATTCCACTGCGGGGTCGGTTCATAACATCGATCCGAACGGCTGGCACGGCGGACGAAAGCGGGCCTTTTCAGGGATTTGTCGAAAGATTCCCTCATTTTGCCGCGCTGTGGTCACGACTTGAGTCTTTCTGCGCAGCCGGGGATGGGCGATAACGGGGAGACTGCCATGAGATTCAAGGCCAGCGGGCGCTCGGCATTGGTCGTCGCAGCAGGAATCTGGATGTGGTGTTTGGGGCCCCTGCAGGCTCAGCAGGCACCCAATGCGGCCGCGCCGGCCACGGCGCAACAGACACAACCCAACCCGCTGCAGCAGTTTTTTGGAATCAAACCGGCGCCGGCCGCAGCTCCGGCCGACCAGGCCAATGCGGAGCCCGGCATGCCGATGGCTCTGCAAAAATACCGCAAGGCATCTTCCCACCACAGCCGCCGCCATCGCGTGTCACGCACGACGAGGCACTCAAGGCGCTCGACCGTCGCCAAATCCAAGCCCGCAGAAAAGGCCGACTCCGATAGGGAGGCGCGCGTCGCCGACGCGGACAATACCTCTGCTCCGGAGAGCAGCACCCCGCCGGCGAAGTCGGCTTCTCCGGCACAGGGATCCGCGCCGCAGCAGAGCTCCTCGGCGCAGCTGTCGACGTCCGTCGCCAACGCCCGCGCACAACTGCTGGAGAGCAATCCGGCGGCCGCCACAGCGCCCGCCATGAATCCGCCGCCGACGGGAGCTCCTGCGCCGTCTGCCGCAACCGCGGCAACAGCCGCCCCTGCCGGTGGCGAAAATGCCGCGCCGCCGCCGACCAATACCGCCAAGGCCGACACCAACGTCGTTCCGTCCGATCAGTTCAATGACATCGATCGCGCAGCGACTGAAAGCGCCCAGCCGATGCCGACGCTGGCCTTGGCGTCGATGGAGAAAGCCGTCGGCACCACCGGCCAGGGCGCGGCCGCGAGCGACGATCACTCGACCTGGTCCCAGGCCTCTTTCATCGGCAAGATCTTCATCGCCTTCGGCGGGCTGCTGACGTTGGCTTCGGCTGCACGCATGTTCTTTGCGTAGCCTTGAAGCCTTCGTGCCGCGCCGCCGTTTTAACCTCCCGCGGCGGCGCGGCGTTTTCTTCGATCGATCGCACGCCGGCATTTTCCCAATCCACTGTGCATTTCTGCGCATGCGGCGGCCTTGCAGCCCGCGCCGTCTGCGGGCACATTGCGCGCGCCGCGGGCCCTGATCGTCAGCGCCCGCCAACGAACTCAGCGTGAGATGGCATCATGAGCACATTCGAACACATCATCGTCGAGAAGAAGGGTAGCGTCGGCATTGTTCGCCTGAACCGGCCGAAAATGCTGAATGCACTGTCGTTCGGCGTGTTCCGTGAAATTGCCGCCGCGATCGATGACCTCGAGGCCGACGACGCCATCGGCTGCATCGTCATCACCGGCAACGAGAAGGCATTCGCCGCCGGCGCCGACATCAAGGAGATGCAGCCCAAGGGCTTCATCGACATGTTCAATGAAGACTTCAAGCAGATCGGCGGCGACCGCGTCGCCACCTGCCGCAAGCCGACCATCGCGGCGGTCGCCGGCTATGCGCTGGGCGGCGGCTGCGAACTGGCGATGATGTGCGACTTCATCATTGCCGCCGACACCGCAAAGTTCGGCCAGCCGGAGATCACGCTCGGGACCATTCCCGGCATCGGCGGTACCCAGCGCCTCACCCGCGCCATCGGCAAGGCAAAGGCCATGGACCTTTGCCTCACCGGCCGGATGATGGACGTCAACGAAGCCGAGCGTTCCGGCCTCGTGAGCCGCATTGTGCCGGCCGACAAGCTGATGGACGAAACGCTCGCCGCCGCCGAGAAGATCGCTGCGATGTCGCGTCCCGCCGCCGAGATGGCGAAGCTCGCGGTCAACCGCGCCTTCGAGACGCCGCTCTCCGAAGGCATGAATGTCGAGCGCGACCTGTTCCGCGCCACCTTCGCGCTGGAGGATCGCGCCGAGGGCATGGCGGCGTTCATCGAGAAGCGCAAGCCCAACAACAAGAACCGCTGAGCGATCGGCCTCGCGAGCCTGTTGCGCTCTCTGATGCCCGGCCTCGTGCCGGGCATTCGCGTTTCAGAACGCTGTTGCAGACGCGGATGCCGCGGCGATGCCAGCCGTGACGACGACAACAGTTCGACGGAGTTGATCTATCCCGTGCGTGCAAGTGCTGCCTGCACCAGCGCGCGATAGAGCCGATCCTTCCAGGTGACCGGCTTGTCCAGCCCAAGGCGCGCCAGGGCCGGTGTGTATGCGGCATTGGACCGCGTCATGCCCTCCCAGGCCAGACTCGCCAGTCGCCACGGCGATACCGATGCCGCGCTCAGCACCTGCAGTGCCGGGATCAGCCGCTGCTCGACCTCGGTGAAGTCGCTGCCGAACGGAAACGCCGGCAAATGGCCGTGCTCCCGCGCGGGCTTCAATGCTTCGCCGATCCGCGCCGGCACATTGTCACGGAAGGCCGCGGGAATCTCATAGCTCTTCGGCAGTTTGCCGGCATCCTTGGCCTGCCGCATGAGCTCCGGCTGGAAGCGCGAGTCGGCGACCTGCAGCATCGCCGCGATCACGTCGGCATCGGACTTGCCGCGCAGATCTGCGACGCCGTATTCGGTGACGACGATATCGCGCAGATGACGCGGGATCGTGGTGTGGCCGTAAGTCCAGCGGATATTGGATTCGGCCTTCGCGCCGACACCGCGCGTCGCTTCCAGAGTCAGGATCGAACGCGCGCCCTCCAGCGCGAAAGCCTGCGCGACGAAATTGTACTGACCGCCGACGCCGCTCACCACCTGTCCGTTGTCGAGACCGTCGGACACCGCCGCACCGAGCAGGGTCGCCATCATCGTGTTGTTGACGAACCGCGCGTCGCGCCGCGCGCGGCGTTTGGCATCTTCGTCGCCATAGAGCTGGTTGGTGAACGACACCGGCATCATGCGGATCTTCGTCAGAAGCTCCGGCGGCATCTCGCGCAAGTCGCGATAGAAGCCTTTGGGCCCTAAGAAGAATGCACCATGCAAGCGCACGCCATCGACCTCGCGCTTCACGATCTCGGCCTTGAACAGCGCGAGGAAGGCTTCGGTCAGCATTTCGCTGACGCCATAGAGCCCTTGATCGAAGGGCGAATCCTCCAGCGGGCGCGTCGAGGGCGACAGTCGCGTCATCGTCCGGCGATAGGCGGTGGTGTCACGGTGTCGCAGAATGAGACTCTGCGCCAGCGCGTCGCCGACCTGTCCGATGCCGATCTGCAGGCTGCCGCCATCGCGAATGAGGCCTGCGGTGTGCAGCCCGATGGCGTATTTGTTGTCGCTGATCGGCTCCGACGGCGGCGCGAACAGCGGAAAATCGGTTTCCGGGCTTTCGAGGATGGCGCTGAATTCGCTGGCCGGCAGATCGCCGGGCCCCGGCAGGAACGGGAGCTCGGAATTGACCTGTCCCACGAGATGGAACGAGACCTTGCCCGCGGCGCGGGCCTGCAGCAGATCCAGCGTCGTGTCGGTGTTGCAGCTCAGGCTGTAGCGCGTCTCGCCGTTGACCACGCGCTTCGCCACCAGTTGCGTGATGACATGAAGTCCGCGGGTCTGCAGGTATGAGGCGGCATGGGTGTAGTTGGCGGAGATATAGTGCTGCTGCGCGAACGGCACCCGCAGCCATTTGCCGGCAAGGAAGAAGAACTCGATCACCTCGACATTCTTCGGCAAAGCATGCGCGTGCAGCGCGCTGGCATAGTCCAGATCGGGATAGCCGCCGAACAGCCGATCGATCACCGGGCCGATGAAACGTCGCTCGAGATCGGCGGCCGGCTTGGGTTTCTCCAGCGTGAGCGCGGAAAAGAATGTCAGCTTCAGCGCCGCGTCCCGCACGGCGCGGCGATACAGCGCGTTGACGATATGATTGGCCTTGCCCAGGCCGAGCGGCAGGCCGACGACAAGTTCGGGACCGATGTTGCGGATGAGGTCCTCGGCAAGCGCTTCCGCATCGGTAAACAGTTTCGGCATCGGTCTCCTTACCCGCGCTGCGGCCACTCCGGCGAATCGTGTCCGAGCGGCACCGCCGGACGAGACCAGAAGGCGGGCGTTCGCGACAGGAGGGCCGAATGCCGCACCGCATTGAGCCGGCCGAAACCGGACTGGCTCTCCTCGAGAAACGGCGTCACGGCCTCCGGCTTGATATCCGGCGCCTCGAGTCCTTTTGCAAGCCGGCCCAGATTCCACAGCCAATGACCGGTCTGCGCCAGCGAAACCTGCACATGCCAGCTTCCGCCCTCACGCGCCTGCCGCGCCCGGGCCATCATCGCGCCGAACGCCATCAGATAGCCGGTCACGTGATCGAGAATCTGCATCGGCAGTTCCTTCGGTCCGTCGATGCCGGCGGCCTCTGCCTCCGCGTGATTGAACCCGGTGGACGTCTGCACCAGGGAATCGAAGCCACGCCGTTCCGCCCACGGCCCGACATGCCCGTAGGCCGACAGTGAAACATAAACGATGCCCGGGCTGAGCAGCGCGGCATCGCGCGGCGAGAAGCCGAGCGCCGCCAAAGCCTGCGGCCGATAACCCTGCACCACGATATCGGCCCCGCTCATCAGCTTGCGCAGCGCAGTGCGGCCGCCCTCGCTTTTGAGATCGAGCGAACACGACAACTTGCCGCGACCGGTATCGATCACCAGCCACGGAATCGACGGCAGCTTCGGTCCGGTGACCAGCATCACGTCGGCGCCATGCGCGGCCAGCGCGCGGCCCGCGACCGGCCCCGCGATCACGCGCGACAGATCCAGCACGCGCAGGCCCGACAGCGGCCGCTCGCCGATCGGCCAGGACCGCGGCGCCGCCTCGCCGATCCGCTCGATTGTGATCACCGGCAATGCCGCCAGCGCTTTTGCCTGCGGATGCTTTAGCCACGCCTCACGCGAACGCATTAAGGACACCACCGCGCCGCCGGCATAGGCGGCCGTCTCGAACATCTCGCCTTTCCATTGCATCAGCGCGGCCTGCACCGCATCGCGCTCGGGCTTGCAGTTCAGCACGTGGCAGACATTGTCACGGTGATGCGGAAAGTTGGTGTGCAGGCGGACGAAACATCCGTCGCCGGTTCTGTACACGCCGGCAATGGCATCCCAGGCGGGCGGCGGCGGCTTGTCGTCGACCCGCAGATAGCGCTCGCTGCGGCACTCAATGGCGGTGTGCAGCATATCCACCGCCATGGTTTGCACCTCGCCGCTCCGCATTTGCCAGATTTGCGCCGCGGCAAGGCCGGTGGCGGCGATGGCGGCCTGCGCGGCAGCGCCGACACGAAACGACGACGGCAGCGTCGGTTCGCTGCCGGTCAGTTGCACGGCATCGATCGCCGCGGGCTGCCCCCTGGCCTGCACCCAAAGGTCGGTGAGGATGTCGCGTACTGTCTGCATCGAGGCGCTCCAAAGCATCGTCACGCGAAACGCTATAGAGCGTCGGCACGCGTCAGCATAGCATCGTCCTCGTCCGACCTGACATGAAGGATACGCAATGGCCGCCATAGATCCATTGACCGCAACCGGCGTTCTGCTGGCCACTGCGGCAACCGACGCCGTCTATGTCATGTTCACCTCCGCGGTGGTGGCGCGACGGCGCGTTCCCGCCGCGACATGGAGCAGCGTCTGGTATCTGCTCTCGTCCTATGCGGTGATCAGCTATACCGAAAACTGGGTGTATGTCGCCTTCGCCGCGATCGGCTCATGGCTCGGCGCCTATGCGACGATCACGTTCCTGCATCGTCCGCCCGGCGGTCCGCCGATCGGCGCGGCGCCGGAGTAGCGAAGAGGAGCGTCATTGCCGGACTTGATCCGGCAATCCATCTCTTGAAGGATGGATGCGCGGGTCGAGCCCGCGCATGACCACGACGGCGTGCGGATAGCACCTCAATGAAAATCCCGCGACGGCGGAAGAATGCGCACGTTACGCGGATGACGATGTTTTTGCGCCGGCATGTCCGGTTGCCCGGGGCCTTCGCTGTTGAGCGGTTCGACCAGCACCGCACCACTCGGCAGGACTCGCTTGCGAACCAGCGCATCATTGGCGAGGCCGGTCAGATCATGGGAGCGATCGATCAGGCGCTCGGCGACGAGATGCACCACTTCGTCCGGACTGCTCTGGATGCGGCCTTCCACCAGCACCAGCCGCGCGCCCATCACCTCCTTGCGGAACCGCGCCATCACCTTCGGCCACACCACGATATTGGCGATGCCGGTTTCGTCTTCCAGCGTCATGAACACCACGCCGTTGGCGCTGCCCGGCCGCTGCCGCACCAGCACCACACCGGCGCAGCGAACACGCTGCCCATTACGGGCATGGGATACATCGCGACAGGCAACGACGCCTTCCGCGCGAAATCCGTCACGCAGAAACTGCATCGGATGACCTTTCAGGGACAGCCGCACCGTCTGATAGTCCGCCACCACCTGCTCCGACAGCGGCATTTCCGGCAAAGGTTGCGCGTTCTCGTCGGGCTGTTCGCGCGCGATAGCGGCCTCGAATAGCGGCAACGGCACATTATCCGGCAGGCGGCGTACCGCCCATAGCGCGGCGCGACGGTCGAGCCCGAGCGAGCGAAACGCATCGGCATCCGCCAACAGGATCAGCGCGCGTTTCGGCAACCGCGTGTCGCGGGCGAAATCCTCCAGCGAGGTGAACGGCCGCCGCTCGCGGGCCTTGACGATGCGCTCGCCCCAGTCGTCGGAAAGATTCTTGTCATGGCCGGGCTCATCCGGATCGATCCACTTGAAGCCGTCGATCTGCCGGAAGCCGAGCCGCACGGCGTGATATTTTCCACCGGACGCTTCCAATGTGTTCTGGCTGAAGCTTTCCGACACATCGATCTCGCGCACCTCAACGCCATTTTTCCGCGCGTCGCCGACGATCTGCGCCGGCGCATAAAACCCCATCGGCTGCGAATTCAAGAGCCCGCAGCAGAACGCATCGGGATGAAACCGCTTCAACCACGACGAGACATAGACAAGCTGCGCGAAGGCGGCGGCATGGCTTTCCGGAAAACCGTAACTGCCGAACCCCTTGATCTGCTCGAAACAATTTTCCGCGAATTTCGGATCGTAACCACGTGCGATCATGTTGCCGACCATCTTGGCTCCGAATGTGCCGATGGTGCCCATATTACGGAAGGTCGCCATCGACCGGCGCAAGCCGTTGGCTTCCTCGGGAGTGAATTTCGCGGCTTCGATAGCGATGCGCATCGCCTGTTCCTGAAACAGCGGCACGCCAAGGGTCTTGCTCAGAACGTTTTTGAGTTCGTTTTTGTCGCCGTCCTTGGGATAAGGATATTCGATATCTTCCGGCCGCATTTTCCGTCGCTTCAGATACGGATGCACCATGTCGCCCTGGATCGGGCCCGGCCGCACGATGGCGACCTCGATGACGAGATCGTAAAACGTGCGCGGCTTGAGGCGCGGCAGCATGTTCATCTGCGCCCGGCTCTCGACCTGGAACACGCCGAGGGATTCGCCCTTCTGGAGCATCTGGTAGACTTCATCATCGTCTTTCGACTTGATGTCCGCCAGTTGATAACGCCTCCCCTTGTGTTGTGCGATCAGGTCGAAGCATTTGCGAATGCAGGTCAGCATGCCGAGCGCCAGCACGTCGACTTTCATCATCCGCATTGCGTCGACGTCATCCTTGTCCCATTCGATGAAGGTGCGGTCCGCCATTGCTGCGTTGCCGATCGGCACATAGGTGTCGAGCCGGTCCTGCGTCAGCACGTAGCCGCCGACATGCTGCGACAGATGCCGCGGAAAGCCGATCAGTTGCGTCGCCAACGCGACCGCGCGCGCCACTGTGGGATTGTTCGGCTCCAGCCCAGCTTGCCGCACCTGCTTGTCGTCGAGGCCGTCGTCCCAATGTCCCCACACCGTATCGGCCAGCGCGGCGGTGACGTCTTCGGTCAGTCCAAGCGCCTTGCCGACGTCGCGGATGGCGCTGCGCGGCCGGTAATGAATCACGGTGGCGATGATCGCGGCGCGATGGCGTCCGTAGCGGCGATAGACATACTGCATCACCTCCTCACGGCGGGTGTGCTCGAAATCGACGTCGATGTCCGGCGGCTCCAGCCGCTCCTTGGAAATGAATCGCTCGAACAGCACATCGATCTCGGCCGGATTGACCGAGGTGATGCCGAGCACGTAGCAGACCGCGGAATTGGCCGCCGAGCCGCGGCCTTGACATAAAATCTTCTCACCCCTCGCCCAGTGCACGATGTCGTGCACGGTAAGAAAATAATGCGCGTATTTCAGCTCCGCGATCAGCGCCAGTTCCTTGCGCAGCGTCGCGCGCAGCTTGTCGTCGATGCCCTGCGGAAAATATTCTTTGACGCCTGCGCGTGTCAGGTCTTCGAGATGCTGTTGCGCGGTTTTGCCCGGCGGCACCGGCTCATCAGGATATTGATATTTCAATTGATCGAGCGTGAAGGCGATGCGGTCGGCGAAACGCACCGTTTCGGCCAATGCATCCGGCCATGACCGGAACAGCCGCGTCATATCGTTCGGCGTGCGCAAATGACGTTCGGCATGGGCTTGCAGCTTGCGCCCCGCCGCCGTGATCGTCGTCTTCTCACGAATGCAGCACAAGACATCCTGCAACGGCCTGCGCTGATGCACATGATAGAGCACGTCGTTGGTGGCGATCAGCGGCACGCGCGCCGTCGTCGCGATCCTCTCCAGCCGCGCCATGCGCCGCGCATCGTCGCCGTGATGATGCAATGATGCCGCGAGCCACACGCCCTCGGCGGAAAGGCGCGAAAGCGCATCGAGCGTCGTCAGCGTGATCCTGACGCGGATCCGATAATCCGGCATTACCACCAGCAGCAGGCCTTCGCTGAACTCCGCCAGATCGGCGAAGCGCAAATGACATTCGCCCTTCTCCGCCGCCAGTTTGCCTTTGCTGAGCAGTTGGCAGAGCCGGCCATAGGCGGCGCGGTCGCGCGGATAGGCCAGAATGTCCGGCGTGCCGTCGGTGAATACCAGCCGCGCGCCGACCAACAGCTTCGGCTTGTAGCGCACACGCCGCCGGTTGCCGTATTCGCTATAGGCGCGCACCACGCCGGCCAGCGTGTTGTGATCGGCGATGCCGATGGCATAGAGGCCGTATTTGCTGGCGCGCTGCACGTATTCCTGCGGATGCGACGCCCCGCGCAGGAACGAGAAATTGCTGGTGACGCCGATTTCCGCATAGACGGTCATGCGAACAATCCGTGCAGAAACCAGCGAAAATTGACGACCTCGCGCCGATGAACGCCTTCGCGATAGAGCCAGAACCGCGCGCCATCGGAATCTTCCGCGCGGAAATAATCGCGGGTGAGGTTATCGCGGTCGCCGAGCCGCCACCATTCCATGGCGATGCGCTCCGGCCCCTCGATCAGCGCGAGACGATGAAACGCACGACGCCAGCGGAACGCCGCCGGCGGACCGTGCGGAAAATCCGCCAACATCTCCACCGGCTCCGGTTGCGCGAACAGTCTGAGCGGGCGCAGCGGTGGCTCGCCCTCCGTCCGCTCCGGCCACGCCGCAACGGTCGCCGCGGCGAAATGGTGCTGCGCCGGCAGAGCCCGCGTCGCCCGCTCGGGGATATGCGTATCCTGCGGCAAATGCACGACGATGCGCTGTCCGCCGATCCGCGCCGCGATGCGATCGATCAAGGCGGCGACCGCGTCGCTGTCATGGACATGCGCATCGAGATCGCGCTGCGCGGCGACCACATCATCGGTGCGGCTTGCCGCGAGCCGGATCAGATCGAAGCCGAAACCGGGATCGAGCGGATCGGCCAGCGCATCGAGCCGTTCGCGGAACAGACGATCGACGATATCGATCCGCGTCACCGGCACGCCGGTCTCGACGCCGATGACGCGCACCGCGCCGTCGGTGCGAAAGAAACTGGCCTCCAGCCGACGCGCGCCCTTGCCGTCGCGATTCATGCTGCCGATCAGGGTCTGTCCCAGCGTCGAGAGCGTCGCCGCGATCACCCCGTCGGTGACCACCGGCTCGGCGAACCGCTTCTCCGCAATGTAAGCCGGCAACGGCTTGCGCGGCGAGATCGGCGCATCGCGGTGGCCCAGCGCCTGCTCCAGCCGCGCGACGAAGTCCGCGCCGAATCGGGCGGCAATCTCGTGGCGCCCGCGCGCGGCGACATCGCCGACGCTCTTCAACCCGGCCCGACGCAATCCTCGCGTGATCGTATCCTCAGCCCCGAGCGTGAATACCGGCAGCGTCTTCACGGCCGCGGCTTCCTGCCCGTCCGGCACGATGACGCCGGAACGATAGCGCGTCAGGGCCCGCGCACAGGCCGGCGTGCCGGCAATGGCAGCGCTGACGGCAAAGCCCTGCCGCTTCAGTGCGTGACACATCGTGTCCAGCATGGCCGCTTCGCCACCGAACAGATGCGCGCAGCCGCTGATATCGAGCAGCAGGCCATGCGGCGGATCCAGCGCCACCAGCGGCGTGAAGCGGTCGCACCAGTCGGCGATATCATTCAAAGTCTGCGTATCGGCCGCCGCATCGGCATCGACCACCGCGATGTCCGGACAGACCGCCCGCGCGTTCGCCAGCGGCGTACCGATATCGAGACCGAACCGTGCCGCGGCATTATTCAACGCCGTCACCACCAGCGCGTTGTGCTCCTTGGCAACGACGATGCAGGGATCTTCGTCAGCCGGTCCGCCGCCATGGCGCCACCGTTGCCGCCGGATGCGGTCGGTGGGCAGGCGCGGCAGCCAGAGGCTGAGAATCCGCCGCCGCGCGACGGAGCGGGACCTCACGGAAAAGGCACTCATCACAATTCCATTCCATGATCCATTGGCCATGCTGGCCATGACGATTGCGAACCAGTTGCGCGTCGAACACCGGCGCGCCCCATGCCTGCCAGGAGGTATGGGGCCGCGAGGGCGCCGCGCGCAGCACCCAGCGGGTTTCCGCCGTGCTGGGCGCGGGCTTCGCCGCGATCCGCAGCAACAGGCCGGTCACGCCCGAGTCGCGCGCGGCGAGAGTCAGCTTGCGGCTGGCAACGAGATCGAAATGGCGGGTCTCGCCCCAGATCTCGGTGACGACCGCGCCGAGCGCCTCGCATGCCAGCGCATCCGAGGCGATCTGCAACGCGACCTCGCTGTCTGGCGCATGCACCATCACGAGGGCGCACGGATCGAGGCCGAGTTCGCACCAGCCGCTCATGGCAAGTGCGCCATTTTCCCGCTCGGAAAAATCCTGCCGCACCCATAGCAGCGGCCGTTGCACGGCCACCCGCCAGGCCAGCGCAGCGATAAACCCGGTCGCGGTGGCGGCTTGCGCGCCGCCGGCGAACACTTCGTGCAGTGCGCCTCGCAGCAACCCACCTTGCAGCGTGGCATCCGCCTCCCGATGGCCGAGCTCCACCCGCGGAGGGCCGTCCTCCCCGCCGAACTGGGCCACATCGCCTTCCAGACGCCCGATCTCGCTCCGCAGACGCGCAAGTGTCTCCGCGTTTTGCCCGGCGGTGTTCCCACGCCGCCGGGCGATGTCCTTGGTCGACGACGCTGCGATGCGCGCGCTCTCCATGCGCCGCTCCCGATGGTTCGATGACGGTCAAAAATCCGCGATATGGCCTGCGGCAGACAATCCATTACTGGCCATAATGTTCACTATATGTTCTAGTAAACACCCATCGGCGGAAAAAAGTCAATCAACTTCGCGGCCAAATTTTCCTCAGGAAAATCAGAGGGATCATTCGAATGAACATCCAGCAGAAGCTGACAATCCTGGCCGATGCGGCGAAGTACGACGCCTCCTGCGCTTCCAGCGGCACGACCGTGCGCGACAGCCGGGACGGTAAGGGCCTCGGGTCCACGGCGCCGGGCATGGGCATCTGCCATTCCTACGCGCCGGACGGCCGCTGCATTTCGCTGTTGAAGGTCCTGCTCACCAATGCCTGCAACTACGATTGCCTCTATTGCGTCAACCGTGCCTCGAGCAACGTGCCCCGCGCTCGCTTCACCGTACGCGAAGTGGTGCAACTGACGCTGGATTTCTACCGCCGCAACTACATCGAAGGACTCTTCCTCTCTTCCGGCATCATCCGCAGCCCGGATTACACCATGGAACAGGTGGTGCGGGTGGCGCGCACCTTGCGCGAGGAGCATCGCTTCCGGGGCTACATCCATCTGAAAACCATTCCCGACGCCGATGACGCCTTGATCAGCGAGGCAGGCAAATATGCCGATCGTCTGTCGATCAATATCGAACTGCCGGACGACAACAGCCTCGCAAAACTCGCGCCGGAAAAGGATGTGCGTGCCATCCGCCGCACCATGGGTCGCCTGCGCCTCAAGATCGAGGAGAGCAGCGAGGCGACATCCTCTTTCGCGCCAGCCGGACAGAGCACGCAAATGATCGTCGGCGCCGATGCCGCTTCGGACCAGACCATCCTCGGCACCAGCGCAAATCTTTACGGCTCCTACAAACTAAAGCGGGTCTATTACTCCGCCTTCAGCCCGATCCCCGATGCCAGCCGCAACCTGCCGCTGAAAGCGCCGCCTTTGATGCGCGAGCATCGGCTGTATCAGGCTGATTGGCTGATGCGGCTCTATGGTTTCGCCATCGACGAGATCGTCGACGACAATCACCCGATGCTGGCGCTGGAGATCGATCCGAAGCTGGCCTGGGCGCTACGCCATCGCGACCGCTTTCCGCTCGATATCAACCGCGCCGCGCGCGAGGACCTGCTGCGCGTGCCCGGCTTGGGCCGCACCGCCGTCGAACGCATCATCGCGACGCGACGGCACACGACCATTCGAGCCAGTGATCTTGCGCGCCTGCATATTCCGCAGCGCAAGGCGTTGCCCTTCATCCTGCTGCCCGATCATCGGCCGCCTCCACGACAGCTCGATGACGCGCAGCTGATCGACCGTTTCGCGGCCAAGCCCGTGCAACTCCAACTGGGATTGTAGCCATGCCCCACGTCACGCTTGCCAGCGAAACCGATTTCGACGGTTGGCGCATCGCCGCCCGCGCGCTCGCGTTGCAGGATATCGCTCCGGACGAGGTGACGTGGCATGTCGCGGGCCGGCCCGCCGAATTGTTTGCGCTCGAGCCGTTCACCCCGTCATCGAATTCGCCGGCGAGTAGCGGCTTCAACGTCCCTGCCTTGTTCATCGAGCTCGCCCGCGCAGCCATCCTGCATCGCGATTCCGCACGCTTCGCTTTGCTCTATCGCCTGCTCTGGCGGCTGCGCCGTCATGCGGATCTGATGCATGTCGCCACCGATGCCGACATCATCCACGTCCAGCGCATGGCAAAGGCGGTGCATCAGGACCGGTACAAAATGGAAGCCTTCGTCCGCTTCCGGGAGATCGGCCGCGCGCCGGACAATCGCTTCGTCGCCTGGTTCGAACCGGCGCATCACATTGTCGAGGCGAGCGCGCCGTTCTTTGTGAGCCGCTTCGCCGAGATGCGCTGGTCGATCATGACGCCGGACCGCTGCGCGCATTGGGACGGCGAGACCCTCTCATATACGCCCGGTGTGGACCAACGCTCCGCGCCATCCGAGGACCGGCTCGAGGAGGTCTGGCGCACCTATTATGCCAGCATCTTCAATCCCGCGCGGCTGAAGGTGAAGGCGATGAAAACCGAAATGCCGCAACGCTATTGGCGGAACCTTCCCGAGGCACGATTGATTAAACCGTTGATCGCCGAGGCTGCGCGCCGCAGCAGCGCCATGATCGATGCGGCCGCGACGAGGCCGGCTAAACCGCAGCGACAGGACGAAAGCGTGATGAAACGGAAAATTTCTGATGCGTCCGCCGAAAGCCTGCCTGCCCTGCGCGCGGCTGCCGCCGTCTGCCGCGCCTGTCCGCTCTGGAAGAACGCAACCCAGACCGTGTTCGGCGAAGGTCCCGCCCATGCGCCGCTGATGCTGGTCGGCGAACAGCCGGGCGACAAGGAGGATCTTGCCGGCAAGCCGTTCGTCGGTCCCGCCGGGCTGATGCTGGACCGCGCACTGAAGGAGGCCGGTATCGACCGCAAGAAGGTCTACGTCACCAATGCGGTGAAACATTTCAAGTTCGTGCCGCGCGGCAAGATCCGCCTGCATCAAAAGCCGAATACCGGCGAGATCAAGGCCTGTCGGCAATGGTATGAGCGCGAGCTGGCCGCGGTGAAACCGGCCATCGTGGTGGCGATGGGCGCGACCGCCGCGCAGAGCGTGCTCGGCAAGATCACGCCGATCAACAAGAACCGCGGACACCTGATTGCACTCGACGATGGCGCGCAAGCGCTGGTGACGGTGCATCCGTCCTATCTGCTGCGACTGCCGGACCAGGAGGCCAAGGTCCGCGAATATCAGCGCTTCGTCGATGACTTGAAGATTGCAGGCTCGCACTTGCGCAAGATTGCACGCGCGGCTTGAGGGGCTAGGCGATCCGTCGGCATGCTTCAGCCATCTAAATAACATTCTCCGTCATGGCTGGGCATAGCCGTTCGAAGAACGGCGTCGCTTCGCTCGCCTATGTCCCGGCCATCCACGTTCTTTGTGCAAACCGGTAGCGAAAGAAAAGACGTGGATGCCCGGGACAAGCCCGGGCATGACGACGTTACTTGATTTGGCGAACTGCTTTTTCAGCAGCTACGCCGCGAGCGTATGCTCGACCAGCTTCACCCAATATGACGTGCCATAAACGATAGCCTCGTCATTGAAGTTGTAGGCCGGGTGATGCAGCCCCGCGCTGTCGCCATTGCCGACGAAAATGAAGGCGCCCGGACGTGCCTCCAGCATATAGGCGAAGTCTTCCGCCCCCATCATCGGTGGCACGGTATGCACATTGGCTTCGCCCGCGACGTCGCGCGCGATCCGGGTCGCGACCTCGGTCTGCTCCGGATGATTGACGACCACCGGATAGCCTCGCTCATAGACCAGATCGATCGTCGCGCCGGTCTGCTGCGCAACGCCGGCCACCACCTCGCGCACCCGCCGCTCCACCAGATCGCGAACTTCCGGCGTCAGCGTCCGAACGGTGCCTTTCAGTTCAGCGGTCTGCGGAATGACATTGCGCGCGTTGCCGGCATGAAACTCACACATCGAGATCACCGCCGAATCCAGCGGGTCGACGGTGCGCGAAACGATCGACTGCAATGCGGTGACCAGCTGCGCGCCGACCAGAACGCTGTCGACGCACTTGTGCGGACGCGCGGCATGCCCGCCGACACCCTCGATGCGAATATCGATGGCGTCGGTCGCCGCCATGATCGGGCCCGGCCGCAAGGCAAAAGAACCGATCGGAAGTCCCGGCCCGTTATGCATGCCGTAAACCTGATCGATCCGGAAGCGCTCCATCAGGCCGTCCTTGATCATGGCATCGGCTCCGGCGCCTCCTTCCTCCGCCGGCTGGAAGATCACCACCGCATCGCCGGCGAAATTGCGGGTTTCCGCCAAATAACGCGCCGCTCCGAGCAGCATCGCGGTGTGGCCATCATGACCGCAGGCGTGCATCCTGCCCGCCACCTTCGAGGCATAGGGCAGATTGGTTTCCTCCTCGATCGGCAGCGCATCCATGTCGGCGCGCAGTCCAATCACCTTGCTCCCGCCGTTCGCCGTCTTGCGCCCCTTGATGACGCCGACGACGCCGGTGCGGCCGAGTCCGGTCGCCACCTCGTCGCAGCCGAACTCGCGCAGGCGCTCCGCGACGAAAGCCGCCGTATCATGCACGTCGTACATCAGTTCGGGATACGCATGCAGGTGCCGTCGCCACGCCATGATATCCGGCTGCAGATCGGCGACACGGTTGATGACAGGCATGACTGGACCTCGAATGCGGGACGTGCGGTAAAAAGTGAGCCGCGACGTTAGCACGGCGACGCATTTCGCCCAAGAGAGCCCGCAGAAAGCCAGGAGCGGCGACATTTCCGCCAGATAGGCAATGTACAGGGGACTGGTGTGGCGCTATGGCATGTTTTCAGGCGAGCCGGACAACAGCCCGCCCAAGAAGATAGACGCGGTGGGATATGGTGAAACGGATCGAGGGCGAATTCGACTACATCGTCGTGGGCGCGGGCACGGCGGGCTGCGTCACCGCCAACCGCCTGACGGAAAGCGGCAAGCATCGCGTGCTTCTGCTGGAAGCCGGCGGCCGCGACAACTGGATCTGGTTTCACATTCCGGTCGGCTATCTGTTCGCGATCGGCAATCCGCGCGCCGATTGGCTGTTCAAGACCGAGCCGGAGCCGAGCCTCAACGGCCGCGCGCTGAACTATCCGCGCGGCAAGGTGGTCGGCGGCTGCTCGGCGATCAACGGCATGATCTCGATGCGCGGCCAGGCCGCCGACTACGATCACTGGCGCCAGCTTGGCCTCTCCGGGTGGGGTTGGGACGACGTGCTGCCGGAATTCAAACGACTGGAGGATCACTTCCTCGGCGCCAGCGAGCATCACGCCACCGGCGGCGGCTGGCGTATCGAGCAACAGCGCCTCGCCTGGGCAATCCTCGATGCCATCCGCAATGCCGCCATCGAGATGAACATTCCGCGCAGCGACGATTTCAATACCGGCGACAACGAGGGCGTCGGCTACTTCCACGTCAACCAGAAGCGCGGGCGGCGCTGGTCGGCCGCGCGCGGTTTCCTGAAACCCGCGCTCAACCGTGCCAATCTGCGGCTGGAGACCGATGTGCTGGTCGATCGCCTGGTCATCGAGAATGGCCGCGCCGTCGGCGTCCGGTTCTCGCGCGGCGGCGAGACATTCGAAGCACGCAGCACTGGCGAGATCATCCTGTGCTCCGGCGCGATCGGCTCGCCGGCGATCCTACAGCGCTCGGGCATCGGCCCCGCCGATTGGCTGGGCGAGCTCGGCATCGACGTAATCGCCGACCGCCCGGGCGTCGGCCGCAACTTGCAGGATCACCTGCAGCAACGCGCGATCTACAAGGTCTTCGGCGTCAAGACGCTGAACGAAACCTATGCCTCGCTGATCGGGCGCGGATTGATGGGCGCGGATTATATGCTGCGCCGACGCGGGCCGATGACGATGGCGCCGTCGCAACTCGGCATCTTCACGCGCTCCGATCCCAAGCGTGAGCGGGCCAATATCCAGTTTCACGTCCAGCCGCTGTCGCTGGAGAAATTCGGCGATCCGCTGCACCGCTTCCCGGCGGTGACCGTCAGCGCCTGCAATCTGCAGCCGACCTCGCGCGGCACCGTGCGCCTCCGCTCGACGGCCCCCGACGCCGCGCCCCTCATCGCACCGAACTACCTCGCGACCGACGAGGACCGTCAGGTGGCGGCGGATGCCATTCGCGTGACGCGTCGGCTGATGAAGCAGTCCGCGCTGGCGCGATACCGGCCGGAAGAATATCTGCCGGGTCCGAAAGTGGGTGATGACGACGCTTCGCTGGCGAAAGCCGCCGGCGATATCGGCACCACGATCTTCCATCCGGTCGGCACCGCAAAGATGGGTCTGCCAAGCGACCCCACCGCCGTCGTCGACGAGCGGCTGCGGCTTTATGGCGTCGGCAATCTGCGCGTCGTCGATGCCTCGGTGATGCCGACGATCACGTCGGGCAACACCAACACGCCGACCGCCATGATCGCATCGAAGGCGTCGGCGATGATTCTGGCGGACGCGCGGTAACAACTTACGCCGTGTCCCGGACGCGGCGCAGCGTGAAACGATGCGCCGCAGAGCCGGGACCGTACCAACGGCCCCCTCCGCAACCATCCCGGATCAGCGAAGCATCGCTTCGCGCTGCATCGCGTCCGGGATACCAAGACTGAAAGGTAAAAAAGGGCGCGGAGTTTCCTCCGCGCCCTTTCGCATTTTGAGTTCGCTGACGCTTAGGCGCGGCCGAGTTCGAACGCCTTGATTTCCTTGGTGCGCTTCGAGGTCAGCTCCGCCTGGTGATCGGTGGCAATGGCGACATACACCGCCGGCAGCACGAACAGCGTGAACAGCGTGCCGATGGTCATGCCCGCCACCACCACGAGACCGATGGAGAAGCGGCTCGCGGCACCCGCGCCGCTCGCGGTCAGCAGCGGCAGCAGGCCGGTAACCATCGCAGCGGTGGTCATCAGGATCGGCCGGAGCCGCACCCGCGCCGCCTTTTCGATCGCCGCGCGCTTGTTGAGGTTCTCGTTGAGCTGCAGTTCGTTGGCGAACTCCACCATCAGGATGCCGTGCTTGCTGATCAGGCCGATCAGGGTCAGCAGGCCTACCTGCGTATAGATGTTGATGGTGGCAACGCCGAAGAACAGCGGGATCAGCGCACCCGAGATCGCCATCGGCACGCTGATCAGAATGACGAGCGGGTCGCGCAAGCTCTCGAACTGCGCCGCCAGCACCAGGAAGATGATGATCAGCGCGAAGCCGAACGCGATCGCCAGCTGATTGCCTTCCGTCACGTACTGCCGCGCATCGGCGAGATAGTCGTGGCTGAAGCCGGCGGGCAGATTCTTGGCCTGGCTCTCGAGGAAGTCGACCGCCTGCCCCACCGTCACGCCCGGCATCGGCACCGCCTGGAAGGTCGCTGCATTGAGCTGGTTATAGTGCGACAGCGCGTTAGGGTCGGTCCCGGTCTTGATCGACACCAGCGTCGACAGCGGAATCTGCCGACCACTCGAGCTCGGCACGTAATAGCCGTCAAGTGACTCCGGCGATAATCGCAGCCCGCGCGGCACCTGCGGGATCACCTGATAGGAGCGTCCCTCCAGGTTGAACCGGTTGACGTAGTTGCCGCCAAGCAAGGTTGCGAGCGTCGCACCGAGCTGTTGCATGGTGACGCCGAGATCGTTTGCCTTGGTCCGGTCGATGGCGACGCGCACCACCGGCTGGTTGAAGTCGAGATCGCTGTCGGTGACGATGAACAGACCGCTCTTCTGCGCTGCCGCCTTCAGCTTGTTCATTTCCTCATAGACCGCCTGGAATCCGGCGGTGGAATACAACGCCATTTGAATCGGCAGGCCGCCGGGACCGCCCGGCAGCGGCGGCAGGTTGAACGCGAAAGCCTGAACGCCTTCCACCTTGCTGATCTCGGCCTGCACCAGCGGCTTCAACGCGATCGACGAGCGCTTGCGCTCCTCCCACGGCTTCAGCAGCATGCCGGCAATGCCGTTGTTGATGCCGTTGATGCCGTTGATCATGAAGCGAAGATCGGTTTCAGGGAAGCTCGCGAACGCCTTGTCGAGCTTGTCGCCGTAGTAATCCATGTAGTCGATGTTGGCGTATTTCGGTCCCTTCAGTACCGCGAAGACAATGCCCTGATCTTCCTCCGGCGCCAGTTCCTTCGACGTGTGCATGTACATGAAGCCGACGAGGCCGAGGATGGTGACCGCGAACAGCGCGGTGATCGGCCGATAGTCGAGCGAACGATCGAGCCGCCGGCCATACCAGTCGGTGACCGCCGTGAAGACGGTGTCGACTTTGCGCGCGAACCAGCCCTGCGACTCGTGCTTGAGCAGCACCGAACACATCATCGGCGATAGCGTCAGCGCGACGACGCCCGAGACGATCACCGAACCGGCGAGCGTGAAGGCGAACTCGCGGAACAGCGCGCCGGTGAGGCCGCCGAGGAATCCGATCGGCGCATAGACCGCCGCCAGCGTGATGGTCATGGAGATGACCGGGCCGACGATCTCCCGCGCGCCCTGCAGCGACGCCTGAACCGGCGTCTTGCCCTCCTCCAGATGGCGGTGAATGTTTTCCACCACGACGATGGCGTCATCGACCACGAGGCCGATCGCCAGCACCATGGCCAGCAGCGTCAGCAGGTTGAAGCTGAACCCGGCGGCGATCATCAGCGCGCAGACGCCGACCAGCGACAGCGGGATCGTCACCACCGGAATGATGACGGAGCGCAGCGACGCCAGGAACAGGAAGATCACCACGATGACGATGGCGACTGCCTCGATCAGCGTGTTCTTCACCTCGCTGATCGAGGACGTGATGAACTTCGTGGAATCGTAAGCCACCTTCATCTTCATCGACGGCGGCAGGTTGCGCTCGATGTCGGGGAACAGCGCGCGGACACCCTTGACAATGTTCAGCGGGTTACCTTGCGGGGTCGCCTGCACGCCGATGAAGATCGCGTGCTGACCGCTGAACGCCACGCTCGCGTCGGTGCTTTGCGCAGCCAGTTCGACGTCGGCAATATCCTCCATGCGGACGAAGCCGCCGTCCTTCGCCTTCACCGTCATCCGCTTGAACTGCTCGACGCTCTGCAGGTCGGTGTTGGTGGAGACGTTGGAGATCGTGTAGTAGCCCTTGGTCTGACCGGCCGCTGCCTGGAAGTTGTTGGCGGCGATCGCTGCGGTGACCTCGGTTGTCGTCACGTTGCGGCCGGCCATCTTCACCGGATCGAGCCACACCCTCATGGCAAAGGTCTGACCGCCGAGAATGTCGGCGGACGCCACGCCATCGACCGTCGACAGGATCGGCTGCACCACGCGCGTCAGATAGTCGGAAATCGCCGATCCCGACAATTCATCGCTGGAGAAGCCGATATACATCACCGCGGTGGTTTCGCCAGTGGACTTCAGGATCACCGGGTCGTTGGCTTCCTTCGGGATCAGATACTTCACCGAATTGACCTTCGACAGCACTTCGGTCAGCGCCGCGTTCGGATCGAAGTTCAGCTTGACGTAAACCTTGATCTGGCTCTGGCTCTGCGTCGAGTTCGACGTGATGTAATCGACGCCCTCGGCGGACGCCACGGCCTGCTCGATCGGCGTCGTGATGAAGCCCTGCATCAGTTCGGGCGATGCACCGGGATAGGCCGTCGTCACGGTGATGACCGTGTTCGACAGCTTCGGATATTGCCGGATCGGCAGTTTGAATGCCGCGGCAGCGCCGATCAGCAGGATCAGCAGGCTGACGACAACGGACAGCACCGGCCGCTTGATGAAGATATCGGTGAATGCCATTGCAGGCGCTCCATGGGCGGCCGACGCCCCAACGGGCACGACCGGGAAATGTGGGGATCGAACCGGGGCCGCGCGACACGGCCTCGGCTGTCAATTCCGTGTATCAGTTCCGCGGCGGCGGATTGGTGATAGGCGGCAGCGGGTCTTTCGAGATCTCGACCGCCGCGCCCGATTGCAGTTTCAACTGACCGACCGCGACCACCTTGTCACCCGCCTTCACACCTTGCGTGATCACCGCACGACCGTTGACGCGATCGCCGGTCCGCACGAAGGTCCGGTCCGCCGTCAGACTGGTCTTGCCGTCGTCGTCCTTCTTCTCCTTGATGAGATAGACGGAGTCGCCATACAGCGTGTAGTCGACCGCGGTCTCCGGAACGGTGATTACCGCAGGCTTCTCCGGCAACACCACCGTGGTGGTGGCGAACATGCCCGGCTTCAGAATGCCTTCCGGATTTTGGATGGTTGCCTGCACGCGGATGTTGCGGGTGTCGGTCGAGATCTGCGGTTCGATCGTGGTGATCTTGCCGTCGAAGGTCTTGCCCGGATAAGCGTCGACTTCGACGCGCACCGTCTGCCCCACCGCCAGCTTGCCGCTGTCCTTCTCGGTCACGGTGAAGTTGGCGAACAGTGTCGACAGATCCGTCAGCGAGACGATCTGCGTACCCGCGGTGAGGAACTGGCCGATCTCGACGTGACGCACCCCGAGCACGCCGTCGAACGGCGCGCGCACCAGCTTCTGCGAGATGATCGCCTCGGTCTTGGCGATGCCGGCATTGGCCTGATCGTACGCAGCCTGTGCCTGATCGACGGTGGCCTGCGGCCCGAACTGGCGCGACGCCAACTGCTTGGCGCGATCGAGCGAGAGCTCCGCCACCTTGGCCTGCGCCTTGTAGCTGGCGAGATCAGCCAGCTCCGGCTTGTCGAACAACTGCACCAGCGGCTGTCCCTTGGTGACATGGCTGCCGGCGGTGAACAGGATGTCGGTGACGCGGCCGTTGACATCGGACGTCACGTTGACCTGATGCACCGCGGCCAGTTCGCCGACCGTCCTGAGCAGATTCGGAATCACCTCCGACTTCGCCTCGGCGGCGCTGACGGTGACCGGCGGCGGCTTATTGTTCTTGAAGAACTCCGCGATCATGTGACTGCGGAAGGCGTTGAATCCGACCAGGGCACCGACCAGGATCGCCAGCAGAATGCCGACAATGATGAACCAGCGCGTACGCCGCACCGGCTTTGCCGGGCGCGGCGGCTCGTTCGGCGCGCGCGAGGTGGAGTCGTGTTCGATCTTGTCGGCTTTCGCCGTCACGTTGTGTTCTGTTGCGAGTGTCATGTCATGCACTTTCTGCGGCTTTCTGCAGCACCTGATCCAGCGTCAAATCGCGGTCCAGATGCCTGGCAATCGCCTCTTCTTTCAGTCCGATTCCGCGAAGGATGAATTCGCAGACTTGCCGCTCGACCTGAGCGGCCTCCCCGTAAGACAAACAATCCGTCGTCGGAAGCCTCGTCAGCACCAGCTGCAGCACCATGTGGTGAGCGAACCAGAACAGATTGATCGGCCTCAGTCCGACATCCGACGCCTCTCCTGTCTCGACGGCCCGCCGAAGCGACGCAGTGAAGACAGGTCCGATGAGGTCTCCTATCTTTTCGTAAAGAACGCGCGCAAACTCGCCGTCATCCAGTTGGCTCGTCACCAGCAGCCGCAGCCGCTGAGCCTCCTCCTCGTCCGGCGCCTCGGACACCTGAAGAAAGTGTCCCACCATGCCCCGGATCAGCACGACGAGCGTTTCGGTCGATGGCGCCAATCCCAATAACGCCACAAGCTTGGGATCGGCCTCGCAGGCTTCCGTCAGAATCGCCGCGTAGAGGGCGGATTTAGTCGGAAAATGTTTGAACAGCAATCCTTCCGAAATTGAGGCGGCGGCGGCGATGCTCTTCGTTGTCGTTCCGGCGAAGCCGGTCCGGGCGAAACAGCGTTTCGCCGCTGACAGGATCAGTTCCCGCCGCAAGTCGCTCGTCATCCGGATGCTATTCATCCGGGCGTGAGTAATCACTCACCTGTTCGAAGTCAAGCGAAATATTGCAATGCACCATAGCCGGGCCCCTCGATCCGGGTCCTGCGGCGGCTTCGCAGGCCCCCTAAAAACGTATATCCCTGCGGGAAACGAGACAAAGCATGACGGAAATTCCTCAGGACCTGGTCGACAGCTTCGACATCGAGAAGCTGACGCCCGAATTTTACGCCAACCCGTACCCGACCTACCGTGCGCTGCGCGAACGCGCGCCGGTCAAGCGGCTGCCGAACGGCGGCTATTTCCTGACGCGCTATGACGACCTCGTTACCGCCTACAAGACGACGCGCGCCTACAGTTCGGACAAAAAGCGGGAGTTTGCCCCGAAATACGGCTCGTCGCTGCTCTACGAGCATCACACCACCAGCCTCGTCTTCAACGATCCGCCGGCGCATACGCGGGTCCGCCGCCTCATCATGGGCGCGCTGTCGCCGCGCGCCATCGCCGAGATGGAGCCCGGCCTGATCGCATTGGTGGATCGGTTGCTCGATGCGATCGAGGCAAAGGGCGACGCCGAACTGATCGAGGATTTCGCCGCCGCCATCCCCGTCGAGGTGATCGGCAACCTCCTCGACGTGCCGCATGACGAGCGCGGCCCCCTGCGCGACTGGTCGCTGGCCATCCTCGGCGCGCTCGAGCCGGTGATCGGGCCGGAGGCGTTCGCCCGCGGCAACAATGCGGTCCGCGACTTTCTCGCCTACCTCGACATTCTGGTCGCGCGTCGCCGCGTCAAGCCCGGCAATCCGGATCGCGACGTGCTGACCAAGCTCATTCAGGGCGAAAGCGACGGCGAACGGCTGACCACGAAGGAACTGCTGCACAACTGCATATTCCTGCTCAATGCCGGCCACGAGACCACCACCAACCTGATCGGCAACGGCCTTGTCGCCCTGCTGCATCATCCCGAACAAAAGCAGCGGCTGATCGAACATCCCGATCTGATCAAGTCCGCGGTGGAGGAAATCCTGCGGTTCGAAAGCTCGAACCAACTCGGCAACCGCATGACTACCGAGACCGTCGAGCTCGGCGGCGTGACCTTGCCGCCGCATACTTCGGTGACGCTGTGCATCGGCGCCGCCAATCGCGATCCGGCCCAATTTCCCGATCCCGAGCGGTTCGACATCGCACGCACGCCGAACCGCCATCTCGCTTTCGGTACCGGCGTGCACCAGTGCGCCGGCATGGCGCTGGCCCGGCTGGAAGGCGCCATCGCGATCTCGCACTTCCTGGCCCGCTTCCCGCGGTACGAACTCGATGGCGAACCGGTACGCGGCGGCCGCGCCCGCTTCCGCGGGTTCACCCGCGTGCCGTGCAAGCTGAACGCGTGACGTTCCTGACATGCGCCTCGGAGCGGCACCGTTCTTCGGACGATGCGCGGTCATGACTCAAAATCGTCGGTACGATCTTCGGCCGATTCTTCCGATCAGGCGCGATCCAGGCGAGGGCATCGGTGCCGCCCATCATCACTGACCCGTTCTTTTATGCCGTCGCGATCCCGGCCGTGTTCCTGCTGGGCCTGTCGAAGGGCGGCTTCGCCGGCATCGGCACCGCCGCGACGCCGCTGGTCGCGCTTTATCTGCCGCCGCTGGAGGCCGCGGCGTTGATCCTGCCGGTGCTGATCACGCAGGATCTGATCTCGCTATACGTCTATCGGCGCGATTGGGACGCCACAAATCTGAAGATCATGCTGCCCGGCGCGGCGGCAGGCATGGCGCTGGCGTGGCTGACGGCAGCCTATGTCTCCGACGATACGATCCGCATCATTGTTGGCCTTGTCGGCGTCGCCTTCGTCGCCAGCGTCTGGCGGAATCGCAAAGTCGCAACGCCGAAACGCGCGACGGTCGGAAGCGGCGTGTTCTGGGGCGGTGTGTCGGGCTTTACATCATTCATGATGCAAGGCGGCGGCCCGCCATTCCAGGTCTATGTGCTACCGCAGCGATTGCCGAAACTGACGCTGGTCGGCACCACGACGATCTTCTTCGCGGTCGTCAATGCGCTGAAGATCGGCCCCTATCTCGCGCTCGGCCAATTCTCGACCGCGAACCTCGCGACATCGATCGCGCTGTTGCCGATCGCCATTCTTGCGAACTTCGCCGGCATCTGGCTGGTGCGGCGGACTCCGACCGGGCTGTTCTACCAGATCGCCTATCTGTTGCTGTTCGTCATCTCGGCCGCGCTGTTGTGGCAAGGCGTGCGCGGATTGATGCAGTAGGGTCCCTTCGTACGCAGACTCGCAATACGAAAGTCGTCGCCGAAATCGTGTGACCCGACGCGTTACGCTCGCGCCGGCGGCTGCAGCAAAATCGTCGGCACGCCGCACGTGCCGCTGCGGACGGTCGCGACGTAAGTGCCGGGCTTGCGGCCAGGGCGCGCGTCCGACACGTCGATTCCTGCCTCGCGCATCCGCTGTCCCGCCGCCGCGATATCATCGACGCGGAAGCTCAAGCCCCAGAGGCGGTCGCGGCCGTCGGAATAGTCCTTGCCCGCGCGCTTCACCGTCTCGACGATGAGATCGCCGCAGCGGAAGAACATCAGGTGTCCCCAATCCGGGTGCGAACGATCGAGCCGCATGTCGAGCCTGAGACGCGCGCCATAGAGCGCCGCCGCTCGTTCCGGATCGGCAGTTTCCACCACGACATGATCCAGCCCGGTGATCGGCGCAGCCGCCGTCGCCTCCGAGAGCGGTCGCGCCCCATTCATTTCGAGAAAGAACAGGCGCACGCCATGAGCGGCATCGGTCGCCGCGCGCGTGCGTTTCCATAATAGCGATCCGCTGCCGAGCAGATTGCGGCTGCCGCCATCGCTGACGGCTTCCGGCTTGAGACCAAGCCGATCCAGCCGCCGATGCCAGTTCGCGATCTCATCGACGCGGAAGCACAGACTGGCCAGCCCCTCGCCATTCGCATCGATGGTCGCACGAATATGATCGGCGCCGGCGCCACTGCCCGGTGCCAGCAGTTCCACCGACATGTTATCCAGCGTGAAAACGACCGAGGCTGAGGCAGTGTCGGTGCTGCGCCACGCCGGCTTGCGCGCGAGCAGCGTGGTATAGGTGGATGCGGCCGCTTCGATATCGCGAACCAGAACGACAAGGTGATCGAGCCCGCTGATCATCGCACGTCCCCCTCCCGGGATCGAAATCCGAGCGCATCGGCGCCGGCGAAGACGGCATCGGTGCCGAGCGATTCCTCGATGCGCAGACACTCGTTCCACTTCGCCATCCGCTCCGAGCGTGAAAACGATCCGACCTTGAGTTGCCCGGCATCCCAGCCGATCGACAGATGCACGATGGTAACATCCTCGGTTTCACCGGAACGTGCCGAAACGACGGTGCCGAAGCGGGCCGCCTTGCCGGCATCGAGCGCGGCTTTGGTTTCGGACACGGTGCCGGCCTGATTGGGTTTGATCAGGACCGCAGTTGTGGCCCCCTCACCTGCGGCCTTGCGCACGCGGTCGGCATTGGTGACAAGAAAATCGTCGCCGATCACCTGACAGCGATCGCCATTCCCTCGCGTGAATGCGACGAAGCCGTCGGCGTCATCCTCCGCCACGGGGTCCTCGATGGAGATGATCGGATAGGTGTCGCACCATGTCTCGAGCATGTGGATCATCGCGCTCGTGTCGAGCTTGCGATCGTCAAGCGCCAGCGTATAGACGCCGTTCTTGCCGAACTCGGAGGCCGCAACATCGAGCGAAATGGCAACATCGGGGCCGCCCTTGAAGCCCGCCTTGCGGATCGCCTCCATCAGAGTATCGAGCGCTTCCTCGTTGCTGCGAAATGCCGGCCAGTAACCGCCTTCATCGGCCACGCCCTGCAGCTTGCCGGCCCGCTTCATGATGCTGCCCGCGGCAAAATAAACCTCGGCGGTCCATTCCAGCGCTTGCGCGAACGACGACGCGCCCGGACACATTACCATGAAATCCTGAATGTCGACGCGCCGCGCCGCATGCGCGCCGCCGCCGAAGATCTGAATCTCGGGCAGCGGAATCCGCACCTTCTGGCCTTGCGCAAGGTGCTGCCACAGCGGCACATCGTGAGCGCCGGCGGTGGCGTGCAGCACGGCCATCGACGTGGCGACGATGGCGTTGCCGCCGAGCCGCCCCTTGTTCGGCGTACCGTCGAGCCCGATCAGGCACCGGTCGATCGCCGCCTGATCCGCGGCCTCCATGTTCGTCAGCGCCGCGGCGATTTCACCGTTCACGGCACGGACCGCGCGGCCGACATCATAGCCGCCGAGTTTCGCGCCGCCATCGCGCAGATCCACCGCCTCGCCACTGCCCATCGAGGCGCCAGCTGGCGCGATGGCGCGGCCGCGTGCGCCACTCTTCAAGGTGACATCGACCTCCACCGTGGGCCGGCCGCGCGAGTCCCACACCCGCCGGCCCCGCACGCCGGCAATGCGCGTATCGGTCATCCTTCAATCTCCCTGGCCCAAGCCTCGCGCACGTCCGCCAATCTTGGCGGCGGCGAAGCCACGAGCGGCACCGCGACGCGGCGCACACGCGCCTTGTCGTTGTCAGCCGTGATGTATTCCACCGGCGATTTGCCATCGACGCGCGCAAGAAACAATGCCGGCAACAGCCGCGCGGCGCGGCACTCAAGATCGGCGACAGGCTCCCAATTGACCCGCGCGAGATAGGCGGCCGCCAGCGCATCGAAGCAGGCGAGGAAAGCGGCGCGGGCGCGCGGCGTCCACAGGCATTTCAGCAGCATGTGATTGAGACAGAAGGCGAGATCGAACGCGGGATCGCCATACCAGGCGCACTCGGCGTCGAGAAACACCGGACCGTTCGGGCCGACCAGAATGTTCTTGGGGCTGACGTCGCCATGCACCAGCGCGATTTTCGTCGCCAACGTCTCGCGCGACAGCCGCATCAGCGCATCGGCAATGTCGGGATGCGTCGGCGCGGTGGCTTCGAGGTAAGGCTCGAGACGAATGGCGTGAAACAGCGCGTCGTTGGCGAACCGTCGCGCCAGATCGGCCGAATGCGCCGTCGCGGCATGGAAGCCGGCGATCGTCCGGCCGACTTGCGCGGCGAATGCGGCATCGGCGCGGCCAGCGGCCAGTTCGGCCTTCCACACCGGATGATGCACCGGATCAAGATAGGCCATCGCGAAGGCGCCGATCGCCGGATCATGCGCGAGCACCTGCGGTACTGCATGAGGCACCACGCCCGCCGCCACGCGCAACCAGTCGACCTCGCTGACATTGCGCGTCACCGGCACCTGCCAGTCGCGCTCCACCCGCAGTTTCGCCAGCGCCCGTTTCACCGCGAAGACACGCCCGTCCACCTCGACCTTCCAGATGTCCGACGCCACGCCGCCGGTGAGCGGTTCAAGACGCGCCGTCGCATCCGTCGGGACCAGACCCGCATCGCGCAGGAAGGCGATAATGGTCTCGGGTTCGGCCTGACCGGAGATTTCGAACGGGGATGACGTCAAGGAGCAGTTCCTCTGCAGCAGCAGCCAGTCTTTGCAGAATGGTGAGCAGGCCGCAACCTCATGGAAACAGCCCGCGCGTCAGCTTCGCGGCGCGCACCTTTTCGACGCCGATCGCCATCGCGGCCGTGCGGTGGGAAATGCGATCCTTGCGGGCGCGCGCCACCATCTGGTCAAAGGCGCGGTCGAGAATGTGATATTCGCGCCGCGTCACCTCTTCTTCTTCCCAGAACAGTTGCGCGAGGTCCTGCACCCATTCGAAATAGCTCACCACCACACCGCCGGAATTGCACAGAATGTCGGGGATGACAAAGATCTCGTCCTGCCGCTGCGCCAGCACAAGATCAGCGTCCGGCGTCGTCGGGCCGTTGGCGCCTTCCGCCAGCACCCGGCATTTCAGCCTGCCCGCGATGTCGGCATCGATCACCCGCTCCATCGCCGACGGCACCAGCACGTCGCAAGGCAGCGTCAGCACCTCGTTCGGATCGTGCTGCAACTCATTGGAATAGCCGGCGATGCTGCCGCGCACGGCCGCATGGCGGGCCAGCGCCGGAATATCCAGCCCGGCGGCATCGTAAAGCGCGCCGGTGTGGTCGCTCACCGCGACGATCTTCATCCCATAGCGGTGCAATTCCAGCGCGGCATGGGAGCCGACATTGCCGAAACCCTGCACCACCGCCGTCGCCTTGGCCAGATCGATTCCGAGATCGGTCAGCACGCGCCGGGCGAGGTATGCGACGCCGCGCCCGGTGGCCTCGCGCCGCCCCAACGTCCCGCCCGAACTGACCGGCTTGCCGGTCACGATCTCGGTCACGGTGCGGCCCTGATACATGGAATACGTATCCATGAACCACGCCATCACCTGCTCGTTGGTGCCCATGTCCGGCGCCATGACGTCGGTGTGCGGCCCGACGAACGGAATCATTTCCTGCATGTAGCGGCGCGACAGCCCCTCGAGCTCACGCTTGGAAATCGACCGCGGGTCAACGCGGACGCCGCCCTTGGCGCCGCCATAAGGCAGCCCGACCAGCGCGCATTTCCAGCTCATCCAGATCGCCAGCGCCGCCACCTCGCCGATGTCGACGCTGGGCGCGAAGCGCGTGCCGCCCTTGGTCGGCCCAAGCGTCAGGTGATGCTGCACGCGGTAGCCTTCGAACACCGCAATGGAGCCGTCGTCGCAGTGAATCGGACAGGACACCGTGATGGCCCGTTTGGGCAGCAGCAGCCGGTCGCGCTCGTCTACCGGAATTTCCAGATGATCCGCGATGACGCCGAACTGCCGCGCCGCCATTTCGAACACTGCCCCGGAATAGACCGACATGTCGCCTCTCCACCTGCGATGGAACCCGCGGCGCTCGCGGTTCGTTGACGCCCACGATTGCCGCAATCATGCAACAGTTGTAGCGCAGGGTTGCACGCAGCCGCGAATTAATAGTTGCAATGGAGCGTGATAAGCGCGGCTAATGGCGAACGTCGCGCCGCGGCGAAATTTCACAATAACGGGCGAGTGGATGCGGGCGCTTTTCATCGGACAGACCTATATCGATGTGACTTTCCTCACCGATCATCTGCCGACCGGCGACGAGAAGCACGTCGCCTCGGCTTACGCGGTATCGTTCGGCGGCAACGCCGTCACCGCCGCGTTCTGCTGTGCCAAGCTAGGCATCGTGCCGGATCTGCTCACCACCGTCGCGGACGACTGGCTCGGCCGCATGTTTCAGGACATGGCGGTGAAGTACGGCATCTCGGTCCATGCCCGCAAAGTAAAGACGTCGTCGTTGTCCTTCATCATGCCGAAGGATGGCAAGCGCGCCATCGTCCGGTGCCGTGACGACGATCATCTGCATCCGTTTCCGACGCTGAATCTCACCGGCTGCCGCGCTCTCCATATCGACGGCCATCAGCCCGACGCGGCGCTGCATTACGCAAAACTCTGCCGCGAGGCCGGCATTCTGACGTCGCTGGACGGCGGCGGCTTGCGGGACAACACGCATGAACTCCTCGCCTTCATCGATGTCGCGATCGTTGCTGAACGGCTCTGCGAGCAGATGGAATTATCACCGCGGGCCATGCTCGATTACCTCAAGGGGCGTGGCTGCCGCGTCGGCGGTGTCACCATGGGCGAACGTGGCCTCGTCTGGTACGACGAAAGCGGCGTGGTGCGCGAGACGCCGGCGCTCAAAGTGCCGCCAGCCCGCGTGATCGATACCAACGGCGCCGGCGACGTCTTCCATGGCGCGTATGTTTATTCCTACCTGCACGACCAATCGAAGAGTTGGCAGGAGCATTTCGCGTTTGCGCAGGCCGCGTCCGCGCACAAGATCCAGCATCTCGGCAATGAGGCCGGCCTGCCGACGCTGGCCGACATCGCCGCCGTGCGTGAGGAATTCCAGAAACCGGCGGCCGGCAAGCTCCGCGCCATCCGACCGTGAAGTAGATAATTTCAGCCCGTGAGCCGCGCCGCGACACCGCGCGTATGATCGGTGGCATTGAGCAGGCACGCCAGCCGGGGCAACCCACCTATTCGTGGCGCGCGATCCGGCGGCTTGTCATCAGCGGAGGGAATGGCGTTAAATGCGCCACTTGCCCATCTCGCGAAAGGTTTGCCGCGCATGTCGACCCAGCCTTCCGATCAGCCCGCCCTGCTCGCCATCGACGGCGCCGTGGCGACGCTGACGCTCAACCGGCCGAACGCCTTCAATTCGATCAATCTCGCCATCGGCCAACGGCTCGAGCAACTGGCCGCAGAGGTCGAGGCGGATCCGAAGATTCGCGTGCTGGTGATCGAGGGCGCCGGCCGCGCCTTTTGCGGCGGCGGGGACATCCAGGTGTTCGGCGCCAGCATGAACAATCTCGAGCCGGTGATCCGTGAACTGCTCAAACACTTCCATGCCTTCATCACCGCCTTGCGGCGGATGCCGAAGGTGGTGATCTCCAGCGTTCACGGCTCGGCCGCCGGCGCCGGCCTTTCCCTGGCCTTCATGGCGGATATGTGCATCGCTGCCGACGATGCGAAATTCACCGCGGCCTACCACAAGCTCGGCATCTCACCGGACGGCGGCGGCACCATCGGGGTCACGGAGATCGTCGGCGCCCGGCGCGCCTTGCAGATTTTCCTGGCCGAGGGCAGCTTCTCAGCGCAGCAGGCCTATGACTGGGGTCTGGTGGCCAAACTGGTGCCGGCCGCTGAATTGAAGGCGGCGACGCGCGAGCTCGCCCAACGCATCGCGCAGAACGCACCGGCGGCCATTGCCGCCACCAAGGCGCTGATTCACCAATCGCGGTCGACACCGGTGGCGGAGCAACTCGACGCGGAGGTCGAGCGCATTCTCGGCTGCATGGCGCATGACGAATTCCGCGACGCGGTGAACAGGTTTCTCACCAAGTCGAAGTAGCGGTCGATCCGCTGTCGATCGCGCGACCACGCAAGTCAGGCCATGCCCGGGCTGGTCACGGCCATGGCGGCTGACCTTGTGAAGGGCTCCGGCCTTTTCGTGGAGCCTCCAAAAACACAAAGGCCGGGGCGAGATCATCTCCCGCCCCGGCGTTGTTGTGTTAGGTCCGTGTAGCTTACGCCGCGTTGAAGCCGGCGATGGCCTTCACCTCGAGATACTCTTCGAGGCCGAACTTGCCCCACTCGCGGCCGTTTCCGGACTGCTTGTAGCCGCCGAACGGCGCGGTCCGCTCGTTCGGCACG
>Ga0182742_1000375_pt1 | contig 74340 bp, 66 predicted proteins | sample eDN5th37CBELigMG_FD_128880 | JGI IMG/M metagenome (GOLD analysis project Ga0182742, IMG submission 128880) | Enriched Miracle-Growth compost microbial communities from Emeryville, California, USA - eDNA 5th pass 37_C BE-Lig MG (version 2)... ...
AGCGTGAAGCTCGATACGTCCGCACGCATCGCCACTGTCGCAGAGACGCCGCTCGATCTGACACGTTCGGAGTTGATCGTGCTCGAAGCGCTGCTGCGCCATCAAGGCCGAGTTGTGTCGAAGGAGCGGCTTGCCGAATGTCTGTATGATTTCGAGCAGGAGCGCAGCGCGAATTCGGTGGAGACGCAAATTCACAGATTGCGCAAGAAGCTCGCGGCCGCCGGCTCTGATGTCTCACTCCGAACGTTGCGAGGTCTGGGCTATCTTGCCTCCTGATCGCGGCCCAATGCGTGCTCCATCCCTTCTTCGAGCACTCGTCGTTCGACTGACCATCGTGGTCGTGCTGGCGCTGGCCGGCAGCTATCTGGTCCTGTACTTCGAGTTTCGCGACGGAATCATGGGTCTGGAAGGTCAGAGCATCGCCGTCCAGGTGCAGGACCTGCGTGCATCGATCGTCTCAGGGTCGGGCCCGCCGCGTCTCGAGTTGCCACGGTCCCTGCAAGAGTTCTACGCCCAACCGGGTACACTGAACGGTTATCAACTGCTGAGCGCGGATGGCACAGTGCTGCAATCGGGCGGCTTCTCCGCGCCATATCTGCCATTGCCGGTCACTGAAGGCGGTGGGCAGGTCATCATGCAGCGGGAAGCGGATGCGTCGGGCAACAGCATCATGGCTGCCGCGCTCGCTCTCGATGATCAGCACGGCCGATACTGGTTGCGTGTGGTGCGGAATCTCCAGGATGCGGAGAGCCTGGTCGCCCAACTCATGCTCGGCGCGTTGGATGAGCTGTATCCGCCCATTATCCTTCTGCTGATCGCCGTGGTCACCGTCGTGGTCGTGACGGTGCTGTCATCGCTTCGCTCCTTGCGCGCCGTCTCGCATCAGGCTTCGAAGTTGTCGCTGAATCGTTTGGACGAGCGACTGCATGCGAAAAACCTTCCTCGGGAGCTCGTTCCGCTGGTCCAGGCAGTCAACGCTTCGCTCGATCAGCTCGAAGCGGACTATCGCGTGCAGAGGGAATTCACCGCCAACGCAGCGCACGAGCTGCGGACCCCGCTTGCAACGTTGCGAGCACGGCTCGAGTCCCGCCTTTCGGCGCAGGAGCTGGGCGATGTTGCGTTCGAAATCGAACAGCTCGCGCGGCTCGTCGAACAACTACTCTGTCTCGCGCGTCTCGATTCGCAGGAACTGTTTCAGTCTGCTGCGTTCGATGCTCACGCCGTGGCGCTGGAAGTGGCTCGGGAGCTGGCGCCTGTGGCGCTCGAATCAGAGCACTACGTCACCGCCGCGACGCCCGACGCATCTGTGCCTACGCACGGGAATGCGACCCTGATGCGCTTGGTCTTTCGCAATCTGATCGAAAACGCGATCCAGTACACGCCGGCCGGCACGTCGATCACGGTGTCCGCAGATTCTGCCTCTGTGATCATTGCTGATGATGGGCCCGGAATCGCTCCGCATACTGCTGCGTCTCTGTTCGAGCGGTTCCGCCGCGGTCCCAATGCCTCAGGCCCCGGCGCAGGCTTGGGGCTCGCGATCGCGAAGTGCATCATGGAGCGCCAAGGCGGACGCCTGTCGCTGGACACGAATGCAGCCTGCGGGGCGCGTTTCGTGATGGAGTTTCCCGAGCCTTTGTAAGTTCACGAGGCAGGCCTGGGCGCGGCGTTCGCCCAGGCCTTCCCTCAAACTTTATTCGACGGGAGCAACGGATTCGATGTCCGTTGCTCCCCAATGTCCGGCCGAAGCGCCGGATTGTTATTACTCGAACGACAACGTTGCGTTGGCGAGATCCACAGGATCGGCCGCACCGGGGAACAACTCGTAGGTCGTGCCGGTCGCGGATAGTGAACTGCTTGACGAGAGGTCAGTCTCGCCGGGATCCGCAGCGCCGCCGCCCTGCGTGATACCGGCAAGCGCGTCGAGTGCCTCGATGTTGTCGTAGTCGATGGTGACTTCTCCGTTCGCCGACAAGGTGATGGAGAACGAATTGCTGTCACCCGCGAGGAACTGCGGCACGTTGACGTACCTGACGGTCCAGGAATCGGCGTCCGCCTGGACGAATACTTCACCTTCCTGAGGCGACAGGTCGTCCCAGAGTGCGGCGATGCGCGGCGGTCCGCTCAGCAGCTCCGCTACCGACTCCGTGAAGTCGGTATTGCCGGCGCCGAAGGTGAGATTGCCGTTGGCATTCACGAACACGGACGACCAGTTTTGCCCTTGATACGGGAAACTGAAGGGGATGCCGATCTCCTGGGTGCCGTCGTCGGTGAGATTGATCGTGAGTTGATCCGAGACTCGAGCATCGAGCACATAGCGGCCGGTGCCTACGCCGTTGCCAGTGAAATCAGTGTCCGGATACGTGCTGACGCCGAGATAGTACGTGCCCTTGGCCGGCAGGAACGTTGCGATTCTCGACAGCAGCCCAGCCCCGCCGTCGTCATCCTGCGCGATGACATTGCCGCTCGCGTCCAGGAGCACCATCACGGTGTCGAGCGCGCTCGTCGTGATCTCTGCGACGAACGCATCGCCGGCCCTGCCGTTGAAGCGATAGAAGTCCACATCGTTGCCCGCCGGCTCGATCTCCGTGTATTGCTTGTTGTTGCCGGAATTGAACGGCAGATCGATGTACCGCGCCGCCGACCATGTGTTGTTGGGCTCGGCGTAGTCGGTGTAATTGACCCGGACATCGTACTTCACGACCTTGTCGCTCAGGTCATTGGGATTCGACGGGGTGAACACTTCATAGATCGCCGCCGACTTGATGAAGTTGATGATCTCCGGATGGAACGCACTGAGGTCCCGCGAAGGCTCGTTGCCCGCCGTCGTCAGGTTGCCGCACGAAACGCCGGCGATTCCATCGACCGCAGTCATGCCTTCATAGCTCACGTCGATTCTGGTCGCCTCGGCATCGCTCGGCTTATCGCGGAACAGCCTGATGGAGAACGTGTTCGAGCCGACGTTTGGAAACTCGGGAACATTCCGATAGATGACGGTGAAACCGCTGTCCGTCTGCGCGAATGTGACGACGCCCTGTGGCGCGCCCGAGGCCGCGAATGGAGTCAGGTCGTCCCACAGCGCGGCAATGCGCGGCACTCCATTCAAGAGTTCAGCGGCGGTTTCGGTCAGATCGGAGCTGGCTGCGCCGAAAGTCAAATTGCCGTTCGCGTTGACGAACACCGAGTTGAAGGGCTGGCCGCATAAAGCGAACGTGAAGGGCAGCGGGAGCTGGTAGGAACCATCGTCTCCGACCGGCAGCGGTTCGCCCTGGCGTGGCGCATTGAAGATCACATTCACACCCGTGGCGCCGGGAGTAAACAGCGCGAAGTCGGCGGGCGGATCCACTGTCGTCTGGTTGTTCGATTCTGCGCTTCCGCTCGCATATTCCTCCGGCCCCGGCAGCGAAGCAGGCGGTGTCGAGAAGCCGCCGGCCAGAATCTGGTCCACGTACACACGATACGAAGCGCCCGGTGTGAGGCCGAACAGGGTGTAAGTTCCAGCGAGCGGATTCGCCTGGCTGAAATCCTCCGTGTAGTCGCCAGAGATCGCGGACACCGCATCCTGGAATGGATTGGCCTCGTTGCGCGCAATCACGTTCACTCCCGACAGCCGGGTCGTACCGTTGGATGCGAATATGGTTCCAGTGATGGTGCCGGTCGCAGTTGGAAAGCTCGGAGTCGGATACAGCGCGGAGACGGAGGCGATGTCGTCTCGATGCAGCGTCTGCGTGCCGATGCCCGGGCCATAGTAAAATGGATACATCGTCTCGATGACGTCGGCGGCAAACGGATCGGACGGCGCCGGGTAGGGCGAGAGCGGGGAGGGCCCGGTATCATCGCCACCGGCGGATCCGAGATAGATCTGGCCGTTCACCACGGTGTGCGCCAGATTGGTGTAGTGCCCGAATTCGTGCACCATCACGTCCATCGCCGCGGTCAGATCGTCGAAAGAGGGGCCGTTCAGAAACGACAGACCTTCATCGATCGTGCACGTTGCGGGAGTACCCCATTCCGGGCCGGCGAAGCCGAGCACACCCGAGCCGGGGCCGAACAGCAGGTCGAAGATCTCACCGGTATCGTCGAATACGATCGCCGAAAGACCGTCGGGCGCTGGGGCGTCGTAGTAGGCGAGAAAGTTGGTGATGTCCACATCCACCGCTAGCGGGCCGGCGTTCGTGTAGCTCACCGTCGCAGTGTCGACTGCGCCCCACACATCGAACGCGGCCTGCACCGCCGCGACCGCCTGGGCGTTGGTGAGTGGACCGAGGGGACCGAGGTCGGGATTGAATGGAATGTTCGCGCCGCCGTCTGCCCAGCGATAAGGTTGGCCGTTGGAACACAGGGCGATGGGACCGCCGGCATGCGCCAGCGGAACGCACAATAACAGGATGACTGTCCCCGCCAAGGCGAGGAAACGATTGTTGTGGGTCATGGCGGTCTCCTTACCGGCCGACTTGATCGAGGATGGCCGTGGCGAGCCGGGTGTAGGTCACCGGTCCTTCGGATCGTTGGGCGGCTCGTTGTGCCGAGGCCGGGCCGTTGAACAGGCCGAGATTGTTGATCTCGTTCACCGCGAGCTCGGTTTTACCGGGGCCGGCGTAGATGTGAAAGCTGCCCTGGCCCAAACCGACCGGCGCTCGCAGCCCACTTGCACCTGGAGCGGTTGCGAAGAGCACATAGCTTTCGCCCACGCGCAACTTCGGTACTTCGGGCAACGAGGAAGTCAGGCGCTCTTGATTGCCGCTGCGGGTGGTCACCTTGAGCGTACCGAGCATGGTGATTTCCACCTCGGGCGAGGCGTTTTCCTTGGCTTCGAACTGGCCCTTGAACGCTTCGTCGACGCGCAGGCGATAGGTGATCGTGGGCAGCGTTCCGCCGCCGATCGATATCTTGCCCGGCTCCACCGACAGGACTTCGCCGCGGAAAATGGTGTCGGCCCGGTCGGTGAGTTGGGCCAGGTTCATTTTCAAGATCATTGCGGCGCCCGCGGGTGCCGCGATGGCCGCGAATAATGCGGCGATCATCCAGGACAGCGCTTTCAATCGCATGCAAATGCCCTCCATGGCTCGAGTGAAGCGAAGCTTTGTTTGTTTCTTCGGACAGTCAGTGTTTAAGCCACCCCAAGAATATTTTCAAACGTGTTTAGTTGCCAAGGCAACGACCCGGATCGTTCCGCGAGACTTGTTCAGCTTCGAGCGGGCGCGCTACCAAAATAAAACGGCAGCAACGGGATGACGGCGCCGAACGCTCCGCCATCCCGTCACATCAGCGCTTGGCCGGCACGGGTGTGTTGAGCAGTTGCTGCTCCCACAGGTACGCGATTCCGCTTCCGGCCGCGTGCTGTATCAGCACGTCGTTCAATGCCGTCGCGGTCTCGATGCGAGCCCAGTCACGCTGCCACTCGGCCGCCAGCGCCAGCCAGGTCATGAGGTTGATACCCGCCGCGGCCATGCGCTGGATCGCCACCTCGTGCGCCTCGACCGACGTTCCCCCGGAGGCATCGGTGATCACGGTCACGTCCCAGCCTTCGCCCGCGGCCTGGATCGCCGGCATCGCCACGCAGATCTCGGTCCACAGGCCAGCTATGATCAACTGTTTGCGGCCCGTTGCCTTGACAACGTCCACCACCTTCCGGTCTTCCCAGGTGTTGATGAAGGTGCGATCGATCGGTTTCTGGTCGGGAAACACATTGGTGATCTGCGGGAAGATCTTGCCGCCGCGGTCTTCGATCACGCTCGTCAGGATGGTAGGAACGCCGAACACCTTTGCCGTCTTGGCCAGGCCCGCCGCATTGTTGACGACCATGTGCGGGTCGTGACTGTTGAGGTTGGTGAGCTGGAAGGGCTGGTGGTCGATCAGCACCAGCACCGAGTCTTCGGGGCGGAGCAGGGAAGAAAGTCCGTTTCGAAAAGTGTTGACGTTGGTTTTAGCGGTCATGCTGTGGGCTCCTCGCGGTTCACTGGGAAAAAAGGAGAGGATGTCGTTCTCCTTGGCCGCCAGTGTCGACTACCCAGGCGCACAGCGATTGCCTCTGCATACTGTGATTTGTACGAAAACCTCGTTGCGACGGTTGTCCGGTCGGGGATCATCGGCCCACGTTTCCATGGTCGATGCCTTGCGGTCGAGCCATATGCTGTCGTGCCCTTGGCGCGAGTTCTTGACGGTGGGGTTAGCTCCTCGTGGACGGCGTGATGCGTTCCGCGAGTTTCATCAAGGTAGCAGCGCTAACTCACTCCGATCGTCGCAACATTGCGGCCGATGCGATGGCTGCAGCAGCAGCGAGCTTGTGTTTGGCCTGCCAAGGCGGCCCCACGGACTTACCCATCGTGGCGAGATACTTGTCGATATCTTTGCAGTCGAGCGCGGCGGCGGCCTGCTCGAACACTTGATCTCGGTCGTACCAGTTCACGGACCAACCGCGGGCCTCGGCAGCCTTCGCTAGAGCTTCTCGATACATCACGGAGTCGGCGACGTTGGCTGCGCGAGTGTCTTTGATTCTCTCCAGCGTCGTGGGCGGAAGAGTGGGGCAGACGCGGATCGCGATGCTGTCGATGGTTATGGGTATCGCCGATGCCAATTGCTCGAGGCATTCGCGTGCGCCAAGGGCCGCCGCTTCGCGCACGCGTTCTACGAGCGCCACGGCGTCCGGCAGGGAAATCGAGCGAGCCCATGGGCTATCGGTGTAACGACCCACCGCCCACGACCCTTCATGATGATAAGGGTGGGTGGGCAGATCGTGTGTCAGCTCAACGCTGCGCCGGTCGAGCAATTCACCGTGCGGATCGATGGTGACAAGCACCGCCGAGTTACCGTGCTCGGCGACACCGACGGTTGCGGCACGCTGGGCTCGCGCTTTCGCCACGGGCTCCTCCCTCGCTTCGTGCTTGGATCCATTGACTTGGCAGGCCGATTCTAGTTGAAACCGAACGCCGTGCAATCAGAGCCGATGCCGGTCTCGTCGATCCGACGCTTCGTCGCAGAATTCCGTCAGTTCAGATACCAGCACGCTACACTCGTGAAGCATACACGCGAGCGATCGGACGCATGTGTTCTGCACATGCAGCGGCAAGGACGTAAGGGGCGGTGCGCCCAGAGGAACTGCTATGAAGAGGTTGGTCTGCACTCTTTTGCTCATCGCCGCCGTTCCTGCCTGCACTTCGACCGGCATGAACGACGGATTACGGGACTGCGCGCACTGTCCGGAGATGGTCGTGGTGCCGGCAGGTACCGCAGTTCTGGGCGCCACCGCCTCCGATCCTTTTCGCAACCCCGACGAGACGCCTGCACGAACGTTTCAGATCGGTGCGCCGTTTGCGGTGAGCCGATATGAAGTGACGCGTGAGCAGTACGAGGCCTTCGTGCGAGCGACAGGCCGCGCGATTGAGAGAGACTGCCTCACCGACCGTTCCAGCCGTGGTACCTGGGCATACGATGCGGCTACGACGTTCCGTGATCCGGGCTTCCCGCAGCAGGGTGATCACCCCGTTGCCTGTGTGAGCTGGAACGATGCGCAAGCGTACGTAGCCTGGCTGAACGCACAGACTAAGGGCGGCTATCGACTGCTCACGGAAGTCGAATGGGAATACGTAGCGCGTGCCTCGGCGTTGCAGGACTTCGTCTATCCGTGGGGCGACGATCCCGCCGGCGGCTGCGTCGTCGCCAATGGCTTCGACCAGACCGCAATGGCTGCATACGCGGGCATGGACACGTCTGGGTACAAAGTATTCGACCCTTTGAGTTGTAGCGATGGCTGGCTCAATACGGCGCCCGTCGGCTCACTGGCAGCGAACGAGCTCGGTGTATACGACATGATCGGAAACGTCGCCGAATGGGTGGAAGATTGCTATAGCGCCTCGCATGATGCGCTGTCCGAGTCGGGCTTGCCTCCGACTCCGCAGGGCGCGTGTTCCCGGCGGATCGCCAAGGGTGGGTCGTGGGGTACGCTGGCGCACAACCTGCGCACCGCGGAGCGCTTCCCTTATGCCGCCACACACCGCGACGACTCTATCGGCATTCGAGTTGCCAAGACGTTGCGCCGCCCCTGACTGTCCACGTCAGTGGCGCCAGTGGACTAATGGATTGCAACATTGCGCGCGCCGGCCGCGTCTCAAGTGGCGACTTCGAGGCCACGCGCCAGGACTGACTATTGGAGTCTCAAATGAAAGTCATGCTATTCGTGGTCGCCTTCGCTGTGGCGGCTCCTTTTGTCAGTGCGGCTGCGCAAGCCGCCGAAGCGTCCGATACGCTCGCGCAGACGATCACTCAGCTCGATAGCGAGGTATTCGATGCCTTCAACCGTTGCGCCGACCCCGCACAACTCCAAAGACACGCCAGCTTCTTCTCCGAGTTCGTCGAGTTCTACCATGACAATGGTGGCGTCACTTGGAACCGCGCCGACATGTTGGCCAACACTAAGAAATATGCATGCGGTAACTACACGCGCGAGATTGTTCCGGGCAGCATCGTCGTCTATCCCATCAAGGACTTCGGAGCTATCGAGCTGGGGTCCCACCGCTTCTGCCAGACCGCTACCGGAAAATGCGAGGGGCTCGCGGATTTCACTACTGTCTGGCAGCGAACTGACGCCGGTTGGAAAATCACACGCGTGCTCAGCTATGGGCACCGGGCAAGCCCGGCGAGCCCCAACGAGTCGTCCAAGTAATAGGAAACCACCTCAGTAGCTTTCTGTGGATTGGTCCCGAAGAGGGATTTGAACGTATCCTACTTGCCAGATAGAGAAGTGAAGCCGTCCGATCCTGGTACTCCGTCCGACGTCGAGCTTGCATGCAACTCATCGCCACCTGTCCCGAAGAAACCAAACCGGCTCTGGTTCTGGAACTCGAAGCCTTGGGGGCGCGCAGCATCGCTCCCCGGTACCGCGCTGTAGCCTTTGAGGCGAGCGACGCTCTTCTTTATGAGCTGCACCTGAAGCTGCGGACGGCGAGCCGCATTCTAAGGGTCATCAAGGATGTGCCGGCCAAGTCGCCCGAGATGCTTCGGTCACAAGTCCGGCGCATTCGCTGGGATGAGCTGTTCGATGCACGTCATGGCTTCATGGTCGAAAGCCAGGGTGACGACGCGGACCGGGGAGGGATGGCGCCGAAGCAAATCATTACCCAGGTGCGCGAGAGTATCCGCGAGGTCTTCGGGCGCGCCCAAGGCGTCGCACCGGTCGTCGATCGAAGTGAGCCACGGGTCGTCGTGGTGGCTCATCTGAGGCACGGCCGCTGTATGTTGAGCTTCGACATTTCGGGCAAGTCGTTACATAAGCGCGGTTATCGGGAGCAGGGCCATCCGGCGCCGCTCAAGGAGACGCTCTCCGCCGCAATTCTCATCATGGCCGGTTACGACGGCAGCCAGGCATTCATGGACCCGATGTGTGGCAGCGGTACGATTGCAATCGAAGCGGCAATGATTGCGGTCCGCAAGGCGCCACAGATCCATCGCAAGAAAGGCGAGTTTCATTTCGAGTGGCTCAAGGATTTCGATCGCGATCTGTGGCGCATCACTCAGGACCGCGTGCGAGCCGAGAAACTTGCGGCTCCGACTGCCCCCGTCTTCGCTTCGGATATCAACCCAGCGTATATGGCGATGGCGAATAAAAGCGCCCTGGCTGCGCGCGTCGAGAGGTATATGACTTTCAATACAGGGCGCTTCCAGGATGCCCAGCCGCCCGCAACAAGCGGAATCCTCGCGACCAACCTGCCGTATGGCGAACGCATTGGCAGTAGCGAGGGCGACATCGTGCAGCTGTATGAGGAAGTGGGCGATACCCTGAAGCAGAAGTTCAGCGGCTGGCAAGCCGCCATCCTGGCCGCTGCCGACTCGCCGTATAAGGCGATCGGCCTCAAACCCAAGCGCACGATCTCCCTCATGAACGGCAGCATCCCCTGCAAACTCCTGTTGTTCGATCTGTATGCAGGAACCCGTCGCGCGCCACCGGTTGTCGGTAGCTGACCGTTCAATGCGTTTCGCCTCGCCAGTCGTGAGTGGATTACCAGGATGTTGACCGTGGAAAGGCTCGGAATGAGTACGAAAACTTCGGCCCGAGGGTCGCCATGGCTTGCCAGGCTCCTGGCGCTTGCGTTTGCCAGCTTCGGTTTTGCGTTCAGTGCGACTGCCGTCGCTTGCCTGTGCGGCTCAGCTGATGTCAGTCAAGAATACTCGCGATGCGAACCTGGCGAGGCGCGCCATCGACAGTAGCCGAAGTGTGGAGTCCTGTTGCCACCAATTGCGATTCTCCGCCCATCCCCGGTTTCTATTTTGTAGCGTTGGTGCGATCGGAGGAAGGCCGCAGCGTTGCGAGCAACTCCTTTTGCGATCACGCCCTGAAGGCGGCAGCAACAAAAGCGCGAGGAAGCTTTACAGGCGCGGGTATCACCATCGCAGCGGCTGGAGTTGGCGCAGCCACCGTGGCATTACTATGGTTCGTAAAGACAATTCGACGACGTAGAGCGTCACGATGATGGGAGCATCTTCTGCTACGTCTGATTCGGAGGTAGTCCATCACACCGGCGTTCAATTACGCAACTGATTGGTTGCATATGAGATCCGGCTGTGCTATCAAATATGCAACCCGTTGGTTGCGTATGAAGGTGGATGATGAATACCGACCGTATCGAGAAGCAGATCCTGCTGCGTGCCTCACGCGAGCGGGTGTGGCGCGCCATTTCCGATTCGAGCCAGTTCGGCAAATGGTTTGGTGTGTCGCTGCAGGGGCCGTTTCTGCAGGGCCACCGCGTCGCGGGGCACATCGTGCCGACGTCCGTCGATCCCGAGGTGGCGAAGATGCAGGAACCGTGGGCCGGCATGGCCTGCGACTTCTACATTGAGCGCATCGAGCCGATGGATCGCTTTTCCTTCCGGTGGCATCCGGGCGCCGAGGAGGCGGGACCGGATGCGTCCGAGGACGCGATGACCACCGTCATGTTCGAACTGAAGGATGCACCGGGCGGCGTGCTGCTGACGATCACCGAGACGGGGTTTGATCGCATTCCGCTGGAGCGACGGGCCAAGGCCTTTGCCGATAACGAAGGCGGTTGGGAAATGCAGACCAAGCTCATCGAGAAGTATCTCGCGCAGTTCGCGAATGACTAGTTCCACACAGCGCTCGCTTGCGGCCTCGGCATTTGCTGAGGCCGCCCCCGTATTTGCTGCGCTCGGCGACGAGACACGCCTTCGCATCGTTGCACGTCTTTGCCGCGGCGGACCCGCGTCCATCTCGCGCCTTACAGAAAGCGTCAACGTTTCGCGGCAGGCGGTGACAAAGCACCTGAGCGCGCTGGAGGATGCCGGGCTCGTGCGCAGCGATCGCACCGGCCGCGAACGGATCTGGGAATTGCGGACTCGCCGGCTCGCGCAGGCGCGCGGCTATCTGGAGCAGATTTCCAACCAATGGGACGGCACTCTGCAACGGTTGCGCGCCTTCGTTGAAACCGAGGAGCAATGAGATCTTCTCGTTCGGGTCCGGGCGGAATTTAGTGACTTTCGGCCCTGGAACGGCTCGCAGAGCCGGCCCTCGACTTGCTTCGATGTTGTGCGGCCACGGTATCAGTGAGCCATGCCTCAAAGGCCTTGGACGATTTTCATAGGTTGCTCCTAACGTTGCATTCGAGTGTTAATGGCCACGCGGTGTGTCGTGGTGAGTCATATTTATTGAGCCAGTCTGCAAAGCGTCCAACGCCGACGATCGCACCTTCATCGGGCGCCAATGAATCCTCGCTCAATCGCGCACCGAAGTATCGAGCGTGCGGGTCCATGACGACTTCACGAGAGTCCGATACAGCATGCATGACCTGCGAGACGATCTCGTGGAGACGAAACGTCTCCGGGCCTGCGAACTCGATCATGCGATTGCGCGGTTCTGCCGTTGCAAGATCGGCGAGCGCAGCCGCGACTTCAGCGGAGGCCAGAGGCTGAACCAGCGCGGGCGCGGCGCGGACCACATGCCCATCACGATCCGCTTCAGGGATGCGGGGCATGAATTCGTAGAATTGAGTCGAACGCAGTATCGTGTGCGGAAGGGGAGAGGCAATGGTGAGATCTTCCTGCGCGAGCTTGGCGCGAAAGTAACCGCTCTCGATGAGTCGGTCGACGCCGACGATCGACAGCACCACGTAGTGCTTGACGCGTGCCGCTCGAGCCGCTTCCAACAAGTTACTGCTCGATGTAGGGAAGAACTGCAGCGCCGTCTCGTCGTCGAATGAGCGCGAGTTGGTCACATCGATGACCACACGTGCACCCGCGAGAGCGGCGGATAGACCCTGACGGGTGATCGTGTCGATCCCTACGCGAGACGATGCCGCCAGGACATCATGACCTCTATGGCGCAACGCCTCGACCAGTTGCGCCCCCACCAGGCCGGTGCCACCCACCACGACGATTCGCATGTCTCGCTCCTCGTTTGCGGTTGCAAACAATGGGACGCATGTTCGGCGTGAGGCGACGGCGCTTCTTGAAGGACTCTACGGGAATTTGGATATGCGCCGTTCTCTCTGCGGATTTAACGCCGCTTAACACCGCTTCGCACCGCTGAACTTGGGTGATGAGCGCCCGGGTGGGAAAGTGGCTCGCACGACAAGCGCAGAGGATTCCTATCGTGAACATGATCACTGCCAAAGACGGCACTCAGATCTACTACAAGGATTGGGGACGAGGTCCGGCCGTGACCTTCTCGCATGGCTGGCCGCTCAATGCCGATGCGTGGGATGGGCAGATGCAATTCCTCGCGCAACAGGGGTTCCGAGTGATCGCACATGACCGGCGCGGCCACGGCCGTTCCGAGCAAGCGTGCTCGAACAACGACATGAACGGTTACGCCGACGATCTGGCAGCGGTCATCGACACGCTGGATTTGAAGCATGTCACCCTCATCGGACACTCCACCGGCGGCGGGGAAGTGGTGCGTTATATCGCTCGCCATGGGACGAAGCGAGTCGCCAAAGTCGTATTGATCGGAGCCGTGCCGCCGACGCTCCTCAAGACCGCCGCCAATCCCGAGGGGATCCCCATCGAGGTATTCGACGGCCTGCGCCTCGCGCTCGCGAAGGATCGCTCACAGTTCTACAAAGACTTTGCGATTCCCTTCTATGGCGCGAATCGCGCCGGCGCGCAGATCTCGCAGGGCGTGCTCGATCAGTTCTGGCTCTGGAGCATGCAGTCGGGCTTAAAGAACTCATACGAATGCATCAAGGCGTTCTCGGAAACCGACTTCACCGAGGATTTGCAGAAGATCGACGTGCCGACCCTGTTACTGCACGGGGATGACGATCAGATCGTGCCAGTGAACCTGACTGCCAGGAGATCCGCGCGGCTGATCGAAGGAGCAAAAGAGATCTATTACCCCGGCGCCGCACACGGCCTGACCGCCACTCATCAGGATCAGGTGAACGCCGACCTGCTCGCGTTCCTGCGCACCTGACAGCATCGATCGTTACCGCTGGAGCTACTCATGGACACTCAACTGCCCCCACTTTCGCTTACAGGTATGGTGCCCGCAATCTGCGACGCCGAAGCCGGTCCGGATTTCGGACTGTCCGCGCGCCAACTTCGAACATTGATGACCGAGCTATGCACGGCCGTGAGGAGCGCGCTCGACGACGAGCGGGGAACGGCCGAGGACAGTTTGCGGCGGGCGACGGAGATTCTACGAGAGATCGGACCGGCGGAGGCTGCGCCGGCGGAGCAGGTCAGAGGTGGGTTGTCTCCCTGGCAAATTCGCAAAGTGGCCAGCTTCATCGAGGCGAACCTGGATCGGTCCATCAAGAACGACGAGCTCGCGAGCATCGTTCGCTTGAACACTTCTCACTTCGGTCGTTCGTTTCGCAATAGCTTTGGCGAGCCGCCTCACGAATACGTGATTCGACGCCGCGTGGAGCGTGCGCAGGGACTGATGCTCTCGACCGGCGCTTCGCTGAGCGAAATTGCGCTCGATTGCGGTCTTGCCGATCAGTCTCATCTGACCCGGCTGTTTCGCAGGGTGGTGGGGCAAAGCCCTCGTGCATGGCGGCGCTCGCGTCTGGAGGCGCCACGTTGAGATCTCCAGGGAGTTGCCGGCAATCACGCCATGTTCGTTTAGAGTCTGCCGGCGAGCCAAAGGGCGACATTGCGAACATAGCAGTGGATCGATGCCATGGCGCGGTGATCGCCGGGCAGTTGATACGATGGCGATTCGGTGACGAAGTCCGGGCTGCCTCGGCTGACATCCCAGTTGTAGTCGGCGAAGTGATGAAACGTCGATTGAGCGATAGCCGGACCTTCATCGGGGGTGCGCTCGAAGGCCACCGCAATATTGAAGTGCGTGCCGCTGGCCAAGCTCTTTCCTTGCGCAATGACTCGCGCGTGCGGCACTGAGGAAGGCGCCACGACGGCGCCTTCGTGTGGGTGTGCAGGAAGATGAGTGACGACGCCAGTCTCGGCATCGGCGTTCCGCAGAACCGGGTGCACCGGGGGCATTGCTTCGATATGTTGGGCCGCGCCGTTCGAGCCGGAGTGGAAGTTCGGCCATTGAATATAGGGTGTGCCCGTATCGTCGGGCGGCGGGATCACCTCTGCGCCGTTGTGCGTGTGAAAGACATGAGCCAGGCCGACCGATCCCAGCGTACAGATGGAGCAGCCCAGATCCATATGGTCGCGTGTGATCATGAGCCCGCCGCCGCGTGCCCGGAAGCGCAGGATGCCGGCGCGATCCTCGTCATGAAGGCCGTTGCCCACGTCGACGGCAAACAACCACAGTTCGTCATAGCTGGAGCGATCCAAAGTAGACAGCACCGCATCGGGTGCGCCCACCGAATCTCGATCCCGGGCAGTCACGGCAAACAGCGGGTTGCCATCGGGCGCGGTCAGCGTCGCGAGATAGTCTCGCAACATCGAGAAGCGACCGATGTGCCAATCGTTCGGCACAGACTCGATTGTCGTTTGCAGAAGCACGTTGATCGGCTTCATGGCTGCGCACCTGCGTGGTTGATGTCCTCCGGATCCGGCCGAGATTGCTTCCACGCGGCGCAGTAGTCGTAGCAGGCTTGCAACTCGGAAATCACTGTCGAGATCTGCTCCGCCGTGAGCGTTACGGCGGCATTGGATTGCTCGATGACCGTCCGCCCATCCGGGGTCGTATAGACTCGGGTTGTTACGCGAACCGCGCTATCGGCACTTGGCGTTTCGGAACTCATGGCGCTCTCCAGGAAAGGCTGTCACAGCGCATTGTTCTGTTACATGGCGCGCGAATCTTGGCCAAACGACGGCGCAGTTGGATCGGATTGACGTGTTTGTCTTCGTGTCTCGCTCGCCGCGGTGGAGGATCTTTGTTCGTCGATGTGAACCTCAGGCACGACCGACATGCCGACCTTGAGTCGTGACGCGGCGCGCTGCCCAGGCGCGATATGAATGCGCACCGGCAGCCGCTGGACGATCTTCGTGAAGTTGCCCGTGGCGTTGTGGGGCGGGATGGCGGAGTAGCTTACGCCGCTTGCTGGCGCCAGGCTCTCTACCACACCCATCAACGTTTCGCCGGGCAGTGCATCCACTTGGATGCTCACGAGCTGCCCGGGTTGCATGCGCGCCAGCTGCGTCTCGCGAAAATTAGCCGATATGTAGACTCCGTCGAGCGGCACGATGGCAAGCAGCGGCTGGCCGGGATTGACGAAGGCTCCAACGCGAACGGCTTTCTGGCCAATGGCGCCGCTGAGGGGCGCGGTGATCCGGGTGTAGGAGAGCTTCAATTGCGCGGCCGCGTGAACGGCACGTGCCTGAGCCATCGCTGCTCGCGCCTTCTGCAAGTCCGCTTGCAGGATGTCGATTTGCTGGCGGGCCGCTAGCAGGCCAGCAAGATCCTTGTCTCGGGTGGCCAATTGAATCGTGAGCTGCGCCTCCGCCTGCTGGAGCGCCTGCACGGTGCCGGAGCCATCGGCTGCTAGGTTCCGATAACGCACACGATTTGCTTCGGCGAGCGCGATGGCCGCGTCGTCGGCGGCGAGCGCAGCTTGAGCCTGGCGGATCGCTGTCTGCTGACGGGCCAGGTGAGCCTGGAGGCTTGCTATGTTTGCTTGCGCGCTTTCGACCTGAGCTGCCGCTGCATCCACCGCGACGATGAAGTCTCGATCATCGATCCGTACCAACAGGTCGCCGGCGACGACTTGTTGATTGTCTCGAATCAACACCTCTTTGACGACGCCCGAGACCTGGGCTGCGACGCTCGTGAAATCGGCTCGCACATATGCGTCATCCGTGGACTGGGTCGCGGAGGAAGACTCGGGACGATTCAAATGGACGATGCCGCCGATCGCGACCGCAAGGATCGCGACGATGCTCGTGATCTTGGCTTTGGTCTGAAGCGCCATGATGACTTACGGGGATGAGGCAGACGGAGGGCGAGCGCTCAGATTCGGCGCCGGAATGTAGGTCAGCTGCAGCACCAGCGGGATCAGTAACAGTGCAAGCAGCCCGAGCACCACGAATGTGTCGCCGACTGCGAGAACCAGCGCTTGCTGGCCGAAAACAGGTGTGAGCGTGGATGTAGCCGGCACAGTGGGATGCGTGTTGTTTGCCAATGCGGACTGATCCAGCAACATCTCCAGATGGAACCGACTGCGCACCGTCATGAGCTGGCCCACGAGTGCGGCGCCGGCCAGCGAGCCGAAAGCCCGAAGCGCGTTGATCGAGCCGGAGACATACGGTCCTTCGATCGGCTGTACAACACTTGTGGCGAGAAACAACAGGGAAACCACCGCCATGGGCTGGCCGACCGCGTGCAGCGTCTGCGCCAGCACGAACTGATCGCGATTCCATGCCGAAGTCAGTTGCATGCCTGAGAAGCAGGCAAGCGCAAGCAGCACCAGGCCTGCCGAGAACAGCACCCGCGCATCAATCCACTTTTGATACAGCAGCAGAGCGACGCAAGGTCCCAGAACGAGTTGAGGCAGGGCGACGATCAATCCCAGCGGCGCCATCTGCATGGGGCGATAATCCTGAATGCTGCCCAGATAAAAATTCGGCAGCAAGGAGCCGGATGAGAGCGTCACCAGCAAGAGCAGAAAGATGGTGAAGCCGAGACCGAGGTTGCGTCGGGCAAGAATCTGCAGCCTGATGAACGGGGAGGGATGCGACCACTCGGTGAACAAGTACGCGGCGAACAGAATGGCGCCGCCCGCCAGCGAAACAGTAATCAGTGGGGAATGAAACCAGTCCAGCCGCACGCCCTGGTCGAACGCGATCGCCCAGAGGCCCAGCGCCGGCACGCCGCAGGCCATCCCGAACCAATTGGCCTCCCGAAAGCGCGGCGTTTGGATCGGCTCGCGCGGCAGACCCCATCCGATCAGCAATGCTGCGAGCACTGCAAGCGGAACGATCTGCCAATAGATCCAGCGCCAGTCGAACCAGCCGTCCGTCCATTGGCCCGCGAGCCACGCCGAGAGATTGGGCGCAAAAGTCGCGGTCATCGCATAGAGCGCGAGTCCGTGCAGCCGGGTCGAGAGTGGCAAGAACTTGAGTGCGGCCATCATCAGCAGGGGAATCATGGTGCCGCCGGCGAGGCCCTGCACGAATCGCAAGGTGAGCAACACGTTCAAGTTGTGGACGAAGGGCAGCAGCAGCGCCAGGCCCGTGCACACTCCCAACATCCACAGTTCGAATCGGCGTAGCGAGATCGTGATCGCGAACCACGCTGCAAAAGGCATGGCGATCAATTCCCCTGCGCCGTAGACCGTGATGAGCCAAGACGCATCGTCGAGGCCGAAGCCCAGAGCGCCGCGCACGTCCGCGAGGGCGAGCGCGCCGACACGGTTGTTCAGTCCCGCCATCATGGCCGCGAGAAATATTCCGAGCAGCCCGGCCAGCGGGCGCTTCGATGAGCTGACTGCGCCAGAGCCGGCGGCAGTCGCCATCGGCGCCGGCAGTGTGGAGGCGCTACTGGAGCTCATCGGTATCCCAACCGCCGCCAAGTGATTTGAACAGTGCGACGAGCGCAAGGGTTGCGCTCGTCGCGCTGGCATTCAGTCGCGTTTGACTGGCAAGCACGTTGCGCTGTGCCGTCAGCACGGAGAGATAGTCGGCGGCGCCTTCTTGATAGCCACGCTCGGCCGTCTGTAGCGCCTGCCTGTTCTGTTCGTATGAAACGGATAATTCGGCGTGCTGGCGCTGCTGGGCGGCCCAGCCGTCCAATGCGTTGTCCACTTCGTGCCAGGCGCGCAGCACTGTCTGCCGATAAGTCAGCGCGGCGCTTCGTTGCCGGGACTCGTTGAGCGCCAGACGCTGCACCAAGCGGCCTCCTTGGAAGATCGGCAAGTACACCGTGGGCCCGACGTAAAACGTTCGCGCGCTCCAGCTATCCAAGTCATCATGTTCGAACGCCTCGACGCCGATGCGTCCTCTCAGGAAAATGCGAGGATAGAAATCCGCCTTCGCGACCCCAATCGCGGCCGTTGCGGCATGCAGTTGCGCTTCGGCGCGCCGAATGTCCGGTCGGCGTTGCGCCAGTTCGGACGGAAGACCGACGGGTACACGATCGGGAAGGGTCGGTAGCGGCATTGCTTCGCTCAGCTGCGAATCGAGCGTACGCGGCGTTTCTCCGAGTAGAAGCGCCAATGCGTTCATGAGTAAGTTGCGTCGCTGGATCAGCGCAGGAACCAGGGCCTTGACGGATGCGAGTTGGGCGCGGGCGGACGACGTTTCGAAACGCGTAGCCACGCCATTGCGCTCGCGGCTTTCGGCCAGGCCGAGCGTGCGCTCGGCGACGCTCAGATTCTGCTCGGCGATGTCGAGCTGGGCCTGCGTGCCGCGCAATTCCAAGTAGGTTTTCGCGACCTCGGCCGAGAGCATCACGCGGGCAGCTTCGCGTCCGTAGATGTTGGCTTCCATCGCGGCGATTGCGCCTTCGCGTAAGTGTCGTACGCGCCCCCAAAGATCTATTTCCCAACTTGCATCGAAGCCGATCTGCCAAAAATCGCTGGGCCGGGTGGGAGCACCCAATGCGGCGAGCTTGCCGTGTTCACTCAAGGCTTCGCGCGCGGAGCTCCCGCCGACCGAGATCGCAGGCCAGACCTGTGATGAGGCAATCCCTAGCTGGGCGCGACTTTGTTCGATGCGTTCCGTCGCGAGTTGTAAATCGAGGTTGCCCATATGTGCGCGGGATTGCAGCCGCGTCAAGATCGGGTCGTTGAAGAGCGTCCACCATTGGAGGGGCACATCGGCGTCGGATGTTTCCGATGCGTTTGCATAGTCGCTTCGGACGGTCAGATGGATGTTTGCAAAAGCGTTCTCGGGCCCGACGTAGTCGGGGCCGACTGCGCAGCCAGGCAGAGACAACATGCATAGTGCAGCCAATGCGCCTGACGAGAGTGCGGAGAACGGCAGTTGTGAGCTCATGGGGGGGCTATGAGACATCGCACGCCGAGGATGCTGGGGAAATCGACTTTGCAGAGATCGGCAGCGATGCCGCTGCCGTTGCGCCATACAGAAGCAAATCGACCGCGGACTTGACGCGAATGTGCGTCTCTGTGGCGCCGGGGCATTGTCGCAGGCCAAACAGAATCTCCAGATGCAAGTCTCCGCGCAGCATGGCGACAAAGTGTCGTGCGGCGGCGCTTGCATTGTCGATCTGGATCTCGCCACGCAACTGCGCCTGTTGCAATACCTCGAGCACAGCGTCGATGGCGCGTTTGGGGGCTTCCTCCCAATAGGCATTCGCCGCGGCGCCGAAGCGACTCGATTCCGATACGGCAAGCTTGTAGAGCGCGACGGATGAGCGTGACATCAGAGCTCCCATGATGCTGGTGCCGAGTTGGAGCAACGCGGCTCGCACCGATCGACCCTCGATCAAGTGCACCGATTCCAAGGCGCGATCGGCGTTGCGGGCCGCAACGTGGCGAACGTGATCGGCAAGCCAGTGGGCAAGATCGACCGGCCGGGCGCCGGGGTCCTTCACCAGGCGTCGATAAAGGCCAAACGGCGTCCACGTCCGATAGCTGCGCCCGAGCAGGAAGGCGGTCAACACTGCGCAGTTGGCCCAGCCGCGAACCTGATTGCCGTTGCCGGGAATGGCCTCGCGCACTTGCAGAATGTTTCCAGTGGCGCCCCAACGCAAAAACTTTACGGCTTCATCCAGCGTGAGCACCGTTACCAGCATTCGAGTCCACCAGGGCTCGACGATGATCCAGGTGTCCTCATCCACCATTCGCATGGCGAACACGTGCTGATACCTGGCGTTCACGAAGCTATGCCACCACTGGCGCTGCAAGCCAGGCACGAAACACACGAACCAGTCCGCGGCGGACACGCTCACCGGCGACCCGTCCGAATCGATCTCGATTGCAAATTCGTGGGGCAATCGTTTCTCGACCAGCGCACGCGGTAAGGCGACATTCATCGGCGCTTTCGTCTCTTCCGCGGGGACAGCTAGTTGCGGCACGGCGGGGTTCCTCCGTTGAGGCCATCCAGGAACAAGTCGACGACCTGCTGGACATGTGCGAGAGCTGCGCGGTTCGTGGCCGGCAGAAACGTGTCGGCGATATCGAGATTTGCGCGAAGCGAGGCCAGAAAATGACTTGCAAGCAGATCTGCGGCCCCCGAGCCCAGCACACCTTCGGATTGCGCTGTTTGCAGGAATTCGGTGAGGTGCTGCCTCAAGCGTCCGGGCCCCACCTCGTAGAAGTCTCGGCCGAGGCCGGTATGTCTGATCGATTCTGTGACGGCAATCCGGTACAGACTGCGCAAGTGAGATGAATACACGTCGGTGACACGCTGGCCGAACTCGAGCAGGCGCTGGCGTAACTGCTCGCGCGTCGATGCCGGAGCGAGTGCCGCCTGCATGGAGTCTGAGGACTGCGATACGAGGAAAAGAATCAACTCGCGATTGCTACCGAAGTGAGCGGCGATTTCCTGCGCCGATGCGCCGATCTCGGCGATGGCCGATTCGATGTTGGTGACTCGGACAGGGGCCTGGCTCAGCACCCTGATCAATTCCGCCACGACGGCGGCCCGTGAATGAGGTCGGCTGACGGCAGGCTGCGTGCTCATGAATCCATGGCTCCACTGAGCTGGTGCAGTGGAGCTTGCGCGGCCTTGGGTTCAGAGGTCTTGATGAACCCGGTGGCGATTTGGACGCAAGCGTGCGATGCGTGCGATGCGTGCGAGGCTTAGCCTGCGGCCAGCGTTGAAGTCTGATTCAACTCTTGTAACAGTTGGGCCGCAGCCTGCAGATCGTGGGTCGCGAAGCCTTCGGTAAATCGTTGGTAGATCGGAGCGAGGAGATTACGCGCTTGTTCGCGTTCACCGTGGCGAGCGCGAATGCGGGAGATATCCATCGCCGCGCGCAGTTCCCAGGACGGCGCAGATTGTTGGCGCGCAACTCGACACGATCGCACCAGCAGCCGTAGGGCTCGTGTTTCGTTGGCAGGCGACATCGCCACGAGTGTCTGTCCCTGCAAGCGTAGCAACTCCGGCAATAAGACTTTCTCGCCACCACGCAGAGCGCCATGCCGCGCACTTCGCAAGATGGCGTGCGCTTCGTCAGGTCGACCCGCGACCAATAGCCCTTGCGCCAGACAGCAGGCGGCGAGTGTGCCGATCACGTTGAGTCGCTCATCCTTCATCTTCAGCGCGGCGGCCCGCACCATGGCTATGCCTTGTTCCGTCTCATCGCGCCCGATGAGCAGCGCTCCCTGCAGTGCGGCGGCGCTGGCGTGAAAGGGCTTCAGCACGGGCCAATGCTTGTGCTTGACGAGTTGCTCCAATACATCCTGGGCACCGTCCCAGTGACCGCACCACAGGTACACGGGCGCTGTGAACAGCAGCGCAAAGCAGGTATCGAGCGGCTTACCACCCGCGACAGCCGTCGAAACCGCTCGTCGGGCCGTCGCCATCGCGTGCTCCGGTAGGCCGTACAGCCACAACGTTCGGGAGAGTACGATCAGGCCTCGCACCCGATGATCGTTACCGCATAGCTGCAGGTGTCGCTCACCGGCGCGCGCGAAGCCCGCGTCGAAGTGGTGTTTTGCCAAGGCTTGGTCGCCCCGGAAATGCCACGCGACACCTTGCAACAGATCGGCAATGGACAGGCTCGTTTCATCGCCGGCTTGCTTGGCCACGACGTTCCATTCCTGGGCAGCGGTAAGTGCGCCTCGGAAGTCGGCGAGACGTGTTAGATAAAGATGTTTGGTCGCGAGCATGCGAAGACGCTGCAGCGGCTCTTCCAGCGGGTGAGCCAGCTGCATGCCGCGGGTGATCGCGGCCAGCACTGGGTCACTGTTGCCTCGGGTCCACATCGCGGAGATTGCCCACGTGCTTTGCAGAAGCATTTCGCGCCGGCCACCGCGCGTCGACTCATCGAGTACGGCGAGCGCAGCAGCGCTCCACTTGCAGGCTTCATTCAACAAAGAGAGTTCGAAGAACACCGGCGCAGCGGCCGCGACCAAGTCGATTGCCAGTCCGGCGTCGGGCACCTCTTCACCCTCAGGGATGCACGATTCGAGCGCCGCGCGCACATTGCCAAGATGTTCACGCAGCGCATGCGATCGACCGGTAAACTCCAGATCGATCGATCCGCCATGACGTGAGTTGAGCAGCTTCGCAAAGTACTCCGCATGGCGTCGGGCGGTGCTGGCCGCCTCGCCAGATTCCTGCAGCTTCTCGCGTGCATAGATTCGAGTGGTTTCGAGCAGACGATAGCGAGGGGAGCCGTCTTCGCCCGGATGGACGGACACGAGACATTTGACGACCAGCGCATCCAAGGCGTTGATCGTTCCTGCCTCGTCCACGCGCTCGTCATTCACGATGGCGGCGATTGCTTCGATCGTGAAGGCGCCCACGAGCACGGATAACCGGCGCAACGTGAGTTGTTCCTTCTCCGGAAGGAAGCTGTAGCTCCAGTCCAGCAGCGCTCGCAATGTTTGATGACGGGGCAGCGCGGTTCGCCGCCCATGCCAATCCAACGCCAGATCCTTGTCCAAAAGATCGGCGGTCGCTGCAATGCTGTGGCTGCCGGCACGCCCAGCGGCGAGCTCGATGGCAAGCGGGATGCCCTCCAGACGCCCGCAGATGCTCGCCACGGTCGATGAGTTTTCGTCGTTCAATTCAAAGCGCGCGCCGCCGGCGGCCGCGCGCTCCATGAAGAGCTGCACGGCCGGGAACGTTTGCACGTGAGCGGCGTCCATGTCCGAGTCGGGCGGCGGGCTCGGCAACGGCGGTAGCCAATACACATGCTCGCCTTCGACCCGCATTGCTTCACGACTCGTGGCGAGAATGTGAACGCCCGGGGCTTCCTTGAAGATGGTCTCGGCAAGCGTCGCTATGGCATCAATGACGTGCTCACAATTGTCGAGTACGAGCAGGATGCGCAATGTCTGCAGATACTCGAGCAGGGCGGGCACGGCATCCGCACTCTGAACCGGAAGGCCCAGGGACGCGGCGATGGTCGCGGCCACCAACTTGTCATCCGCCACCGCGCCGATGTCGACGAAACAAACTGCGCCTGAGAATTCCTCCAACAGCACATGTGCGGTGGCGAGGGCGACAGTCGTCTTGCCCATGCCGCCGGGACCGATGATGGTGATGAAACGTTCTTTGATGAGGTCGGCGGCGACTGTGCGGACGGTCTGCTCGCGCCCGATCATGCGGCCCAGCTTCGGCGGCAGCAGAAGTCGCTTGTGAGCGGCCGTGTCGGGCTGTATCACGGACTGCGGCCTTGGCGGATCTGTGGCCTCGCGGGTGACCTGTGCGACGAAACAATAGCCGCGTCCTGTCACATTCTCGATATAACGAGCACCGCCCTCACCATCTCCAAGCGCCTTGCGAAGGGCGCTCATGTGCACTCGGAGATTGCCTGGCGTGACGACGAGATCCCGCCAGACGCGCGCCGTCAGATCGCGATGGCTGACGATTTCGCCGGGGTGCTCGACGAGCGCGATCAAAATGTCGAGGGCACGATCGCCCAACGCCAGCGGCACCCCGTTGCGCTCGATCTCGCGCTTCGCGGGCGAGAGTCGGAAAGGGCCAAAACATGCGATCCCGCCGTGTGGAGCGACCATACCGGATCATCTGGGAGGGAGAGCGGGAGCATAGCCCGCTGGGCGCTGCTTGCAACTGTTTTGCCGGCCTGCGGAGATGGGCTCGGTCGAGTGCACCTTCACCGGTTGCGCAGGCGCCAGCGGCTTCGCAAAGGCACGGCGAGCCTTCGCGATTCTTGGATCTGCAGGCCGAGGCCGCCACGATCCATGTCAAACATCAAGCCTTGGAATGCTATTTTCCCCGGTCGCGCTCCGCACACCCGTGATGCCGGCGCACGACTGAGCCGGCGTAGCTCGCCTGCGCCAATGACGTGAAGTGCCGATCAAGGGCCAGGAAGGCGCATTCCTGGCTGGCGATGTTGAATGGCGCACGGGCGCGGGCTATAAGGGCTGCGCATGAAGACGCGATCGCCCACGAGGTCCGAGAAGAAGGCCGATACCGGCAAGTCGAAGCGGCTTTCTCCTGACGTCCGTCGCGCGCAGATGCTCGATACGGCTGCGAGAATGATCGTCGAGCAGGGCTATCTGCCGTTGCCGGTCGAAGAGCTCGCACGACAGGCTGGCGCGAGCAAGGCCCTCATCTACGCTTACTTCCCGACCCAGCACAATCTGTTCAACAGTTTGCTCGGACGGGAGATTCGCAGCCTGTTGCTCGGCGGCCTGGATACCGCCTCGCAGGTCCGGGATCTGGAGCAGGCTGCCGTGCTGTGCGCGATGCTGTATTTCGAGCACGTGGCGCGCAACGGTCCGCTGCTGAACATACTGATGACCGACCTGTACATGGCTGGCCATCTGGATCCTGAGGTGCGGCGCACGTGCGATGTGATCGCGGAGCGCTTGACGAACCTGGCCGCCGATCAGCTGCCATGCACTCGGGAGGAAATTTACGCGGCGATCGAGATGATGACTGCGATTCCCGACGAGGCCGGCAGGCTGGTGTTTCATCGCGAGCTCGATCAAACCACCGCACGCCAGATCTGCCACAGCCTCATCGGCAGTTGTTTGAAGGCGCTCAGAGCGCCCGAGAAGGTGGTCGTTCCCGACTGACCAGGTCGCGCGAGCCTTGCAGCATCATGCTCAGGCAAAGTCGTTCTGCCGATTCGACCGGAATGCGTCCGTCCGCGACGATTTTGCCGGCGCGCAGGCACATCGTCGTCAGCACGACGGTCGTGCCGAGTGCGAGCGGCTTGGGAATTCCGTAAAGCGAGACAAGTTCGTCTGCGTGGGCGTGCAGGCTGTTGTCCTGCTCCTTGCGTCGCTCGGCACGCAGCAGGGCGCGCACTTCGGGATTGCTCAACAGCGTTTGTAGCAATGCCCCTCGGCGGCCGATATGCCGCAAATACGTCCGGGTCATGCGGGTGATGCGTTGATAGTGATCGTGTGAGCGCTGCTCATCGACTTGCCGCGCATCGCGGATTCTCTTGAACTCGCGCCGTGCCAGCTCCACGAACAACTGTTCGCGACTGCCGAAGTAGTTATACGCCAGTGTCTCGCTGATCCCAGCCGATGCAGCGATGCGCTTCATCGTCGCCGCGTGAACCCCGCCTTCCATGACAAGCTGCTCGGCGATCCCTATCAGCTGCTCCCGCCGAGCTTCAGGATTGAGGCGGGTGCGTACCCGACGGGATGCGGCCCGTTCGCCGGGAATGATGATGTGCGTGGCTTTGATGTCGGGCGCATTGGGCAGCGGTGGCTTGGGGACGCCCTTGCGTGCCGCCTTGGTCCAGTAGCCGCGAGGCGGATAGGGCACGAGCAGCCGATTGCAAATCTTTGTCAATGCATTGCCGCTCAAGCCGAACTCGTCCGCGACCGCGCTGATCGGCTTCGACCAGACGCGTCGATACAGCTCCTTGCGGGTCAGAGTAATCGGCGCTTTACGGCTCATCGATGGGCAACTCGAGAAGGAGAGCAGGCGATATGTCGACGCTAGCCAGCGGCGTCCGGTGTGTCAATTCGAATGCCCATCTCGGGCACGGCCCGGTCTGTCGTCGCTTGCTGCTCCTTTTGGAGTAGTTGACTGTCGCACCATTAAACATTCAAATGCGGCGCATCGACTCACTGGAACCGGGGCGGAGGATGCATGGCTGGCCACGAGCGTCGCAAATTCATCGCGTACGGGTTGCAGGCGTCTGCATTCATTTGTGTGAGCACTGCGGCGGGTGCGGTCTGCGTCGATCCTGACGACCTGAGCGACAGCATACAAGGCATGCGTGATTCCCTGAAGTACACCGACGCTGCCTCAGATCCAACGCAGGCGTGCAAAGCGTGTTCGTTCTTCAAGCCAGCCAAGCAAAGTGATGAGTGCGCGCATTGTGAGGTTCTCAACAGCCCGGTGCGCGCGACTGGCCACTGCGTGTCCTGGACCAAGCGTTCGTGAGTTCGCCATCCATCATGACTTCGAAGCACATCCTGAAGTTGTTCGTTGGCATCGCCATTGCCGCCGCGGTTTCTACCGTTGTCGCCGATGAGGATTTCGATCCGCAACCGATCATCGAGGGTCGTCAGTCGGCACTGCGCGACATCGGCGCCGCCTTCAAGGGCATCAACGATGAGTTCAAGAAATCCTCGGCCTCGCTACCGCTGATACGCCAGTACGCGCGACAGATCGACGATCTCAGTCGCCAGCAGCAACGCTGGTTTCCTGCCGGCACCGGGCGGGAATCGGACATCGAAACCGCGGCCAGGCCGGAGATCTGGCGACAGCCGACGCAGTTCAAAGCAGGCCAGGCAGCCTTCCGCGAGCAGGTCGAAAAACTGGTACAGGTGGCCGCAGGCGATGACCTCGCGGCCATCAAATCGCAAGCGCAGTTGCTCGGAAAAACCTGCAAGAGCTGTCATGACAAGTTCAGAGAGAAGGACGATTGAGCCGTGCAAGGCGCTGCGAGCTTTGTCTCCTGTAGTTCCGAGCGTCTTCTTGCGATGCATTGAACAACGGCTGCCCTGCGGAATTGGCCGGATTCGTTGCTTACGTCAAGAATGTTGAGCGTCATCGGCAGCTAATTGACGGTCGCTCCAGTAATGTAATACGGTCGGATCCGTGCGATGCAACGCCTCCTCGTCGGCATCGCCTCGGGGGGACGAACGTTCATGACGAAGACGATTTCAGTCTGGGCGCTGTTCGGCGCAACCCTTCTCGGCGTCATTGCTGCTGGGGCAGCGACTCCAGGGCCTGCCCAGTCGCCGGCCATGAAGGTCGGTGTGCGCCGGATCACCGAAACACAGTATCGCCATACCATCGCCGACGTGTTCGGGCCCGCGATCAGGCTCGAAGCCCGCTTCGAACCCGAACGTCGCGAAGAAGGACTGCTCGCGTTGGGCAGCGCGATGCTCTCGCTCACGTCCTCCGGCTTCGAGCAATATTTTGCGCTAGCGCGGTCGATCTCCGCGCAAGTGTTGAATGAGAAGGGTCGCGGGATCGCCGTTGCCTGCGAACCGGCCGATGCGTCGAAAGCCGACGATACATGCGCTCGCCAGTTCGTGGCTCAATACGGTGAGCTGCTGTTCCGCAGACCGCTTGCATCGGCCGAGATCGAGAGTCGAGTGAAGACCGCCGGGCTCGGAGGAAATCAAGCTGGCGATTTCTACGCCGGTCTCGAGCTTGCGCTGACGAGTTTGCTCGTTGCGCCCGACTTCCTGTTCCGGATCGAATCCGCCGAGCCCGATCCCGCCGATCCGCAAAACTTCCGCCTCGACGCATACTCCAAGGCGACGCGGCTGTCGTTTCTCCTCTGGGATACAACCCCCGACGCGGATCTGTTGGCTGCCGCTCGCAGCGGTGCGATTCATGCGCCGGATGAATTGGAACAACAGGTCGAGCGCATGATCGCTTCGCCGAAGTTCCGTGACGGCGCGAGCGCATTCTTCGCCGATATGTTCCAGATGGACGGCTTCGGCAATCTGGTGAAGGATCCGGCGATCTATCCGAAGTTCAATCAATCGGTGGCGGAGTCGGCGCGCGAGCAGATGCTCCTGCGCACGCTTGATCTGCTGGTGACCCGGCAGAGTGATTATCGGGATCTGTTCACGGCGCACGACACATTCATCAATCGCTCGCTCGCGTCCGTGTATGCCGTGCCATACGCATCCAAGCAGCCGTGGATGCGCTACGAATTTCCGCAGGAATCGGAGCGCTCGGGAATTCTCACCGACATCGGGTTCCTATCCCTGCACGCGCATCCTGGCACGTCCTCGCCAACCCGTCGCGGCATCAAGGTCTTGGAAATCTTCATGTGCCAGGCGACCCCGCAGCCGCCCGCCAATGTCGACTTCTCTGCGGTACAGGACAGCACCAAGGGCACGGTCCGTGGCCGTCTTCTCGATCATATGGAGAACGAAGGGTGCTCGGGGTGCCATCGGCGCACCGATCCGCTCGGTCTCGCGCTCGAGCATTTCGATGGTCTCGGGCAGTTGCGCACGATGGAGAATGGTGCGCCCATCGATGTAAGCGCGGAGCTCAAGGATGTGACGATCGAGGGCGCCCGCGGTGTCGGCGAATATCTGCGCAACGAGCCGCGGGTTCCGGCCTGCCTCGTCCGCAATGTGTATTCCTATGGAGTGGGTGTGAAGACCTACGGTCGTGACAAGGCGTACCTCGCGGCGCAAACCCAGGCATTCATCGCAAGCGGCTATCGCTATCCCGCGCTGGTCCGCCTGATCGCCACCAGCCCGGAGTTCTTTCGGGTGATCGCACCGAAAGCGAGATCTTCGAAACCGGTTGCGGAAGCAACGGTGACACAGCTGCAATCCACGGCGGAGTAGTCCGATGAAACTGCGTTTCGATCGTCGCTCAGTTCTCAAAGGCATACTCGGTGGCTCGGCAGTTCATGTCGGCCTGCCGGTGCTCGATGCATTTCTCAACACCAACGGCACGGCCTTCGCCAGCGGCGCGCCGCTGCCCGTAAGATTCGGTACGTATTTCTGGGGGCTGGGTCTCACCGACACGCCCACCGGCGGGACTCGCTGGGTGCCGACAACAGTAGGTCCGGGGTACGAGCTCATGCCCGAACTCGAGGCGCTTGCCTCGCTCAAGGACAAAGTCTCGGTATTCTCCGGATTCCGAGCGATCGGCGATGGGCGCGCGAATCTGGTTCACTGGACCGGGCACGCGTCGATCCTGTCAGGTGTTGCCCCGGCATCGGCCAGTAAGTTCGATGCGCCGTCGTTCGATACGAAGGTCGCGGATGCGATAGGCGCATCCACTCGCTTCAAGTCGATCGACATCGATGCTTCCGTCTCGCGCCAGCCGGTGAGCTATTCCACGCGCTCGGGATCTACATTCGCATCACCCGACGCCACTCCGCTCGCGCTCTACCATCGTCTCTTCGGCCCCGACTTTCAGGATCCGAACGGCGAGAACTGGAAGCCGAACCCATCCATCATGCTGCGCCAGAGCGTGTTGTCCGCGGTCACGGAGCAGCGCCATGCCTTGATGAAAGGGCTCGGCAAGGACGACCAGTTGAAGATGGACCAATATTTCAGCTCGGTGCGGGACATGGAGAATCAGCTCGCCGTACAGCTGCAGCGACCGGAGAAGGCCGAAGCCTGCGTGGTGCCGCAAGCGCCGAACGATCCAACACGCATTTCGTCCGTCGATGTCGTCAACGCCAATACCAAGGTGATGGCGAAACTGCTCGCGATGGGCCTCGCTTGTAATCAGTCTCGGGTGTTTACGTTCGTGCACACCTCCGGCGCGTCGGAAACCTACCTGGCCGGTCAGAGCAAGATCTATCACCAGATCACGCATGACGAGCCGACCGATGCGAAGCTCGGCTATCAACCGGAATCCAGCAAGCTTGCGGGCGAGGTGATGAAAGGTCTGGGCGCATTTCTTACCGAGCTCGATGCCATCAAGGAGGGCGAGGGCACGTTGCTCGACAACTCGATCGTGCTCGCGTTCAGCGACACCGGGTACGCCAAGATCCACGCGATCGAGAACATTCCGATGTTCCTCGCCGGCCGTGCCGGGAGGCGGCACAAGTCCGGGCAGCACATTGCCGGCAAGGGTGACTCAGTGACGCGGGTTTCGCTGACAGCGATGCAGCTGGCTGGCGCGCCGATCGGCGAGTTCGGTGTCGGCTCGATGAAAACGACCAATCCCATCAGCGAAGTCATGGCGTGAGGATGCGCAGCGTGGAACGGAGCAGCCGGGTAGCGGTGGCGTTCGCGGCACTTGCGGCGCCGTGTGTCGCAATGGCCGCCTGGACGAAATCATACGTCGTCGAATGGAACGAGCCGGCGATGTACTACGGAGCGAAGACCGGCGTCATCGACCCAGGCACCGATTGTCCGAGAGGCACCAATCCCGAAATCGACTGGGTGAAGGTCCTGATGGACGCAGGCTATACCCGAGAGGAAGCCGAATGGCTGCGCAATCCGGCCAACCCCACACGCAGCGCCGTCCATGGTCAGAATCAAATGGCATTCCGAGGCAAAGATCGCGCAAACGTGTATGTCAATCCGACCTCGACGCCCGATCCGGGACTGATCGGCGTGAGCGGCACGCTCGCCGAAGGTATCGATCTGGATGGAAATCCGAAGACCGGTTTCACGAGTCCGCATGGCGAACGCGGAATCGACAACAACTTCTACAAGACCGTGGGTTGCTGGAAGACCTATCGCGGTCCGCGGCGCCTCTCGAGCGGCGCGCTGCAGTTCAACGATTCCATGCGCAATGGCGCGTGGACCACCGTGATCGTCATCGTCGGCAAGGGCAACGATCCGATGAACGACGAGCAGGTCACGGTCGGGTTCTATGTCAGCGCCGACAAGATGGTGAAGGACGGTAATGGCAACATCGCACGCGATTACACCTTCAGCATCAAGCCCGATGCAAAGTACGAAGCCATCTTCCCGGCCCGTGTGACGAACGGATTGATCGCCTCCACCAAGCCGGTATCGGGGGTGCTGCGCGAGCCCGCGTACTGGCCGGATCTGGAGCTCGAGCGTGCGCAGATCAAGCTCACGATGCAGCCGGATGGCTCACTCACCGGCTACGTCGGGGGCTATCGGCCATGGCGGGATGTTTATCAGGGCTGGGTGAATGCACGCGGACCGGTCATCGAGGCGCTCACATGGGTGCAACTGCCCGCGGTTTACTATGCCTTGCGTAGAAACGCCGATTACAGCCCGAGCGGAGCGAGAGGCGAGAAGACTCACATTTCATATGCCTTGCGCATCGATGCGTTGCCGGCGTTTGTCATGACTCCAGATGCAAGTCAGCAGGCTGCGGTCGTGGATTCGTATAAATCGCTTGCGCCGCCGGGGAGCACACGCATGGCGCGGGTCATTCCCCGGGTCATCGATGGCTTGTATATCGATCCGAACGCTACTCATCAGGCCGGCCCGGATGCCGTGATTCTGCCGCCACCGAACGTCGCCAACGCAAATCAATAAGGGAACAAACAACCGATGCGTGCTTCGATGGTGACCGATCGTCGTTCCAAATGGACGCAAGATGGCGGAACGTGTCATTGCGGCTGGCTATCAGAACGCGCGGCCCGTGATCGATGGCACGAACTTCATCCGCGACCCAGACGGTTATCTGATCGAGTTGTATCAGCGGCCCACGCCGCTCTGAATGCACGCGCGTGATATCGCGCGAGCGTCAACATCTCCTCTGCTTGCTTGCGGCCGAGTCCACAAAATAGAAGGGTAACAGACGAAGAAGGCGTAGTTGCCCAAGGCAAACCGATCGCATCCCTGCTGGTGCGGAGGTTATCTCAGCGCGAAGCGAGGCGTGTCGCTCGCACGTGGTTGTTCAGGGGGACACTATGACATCAAGAACTGCGATTGGCGCTTTCATCGGTGTTGCAAGCGGCGCATTCGCCGCAGGCGCGCAGGCTCAAGAAGCCAAGGCGCTCGAAGAGATCATTGTCATGGCGCAGAAACGCGCAGAGAGTATCCAGGACGTACCGATCGCCGTGTCGGCATTCTCGGCGGCAGCGCTCGAAGAGCAGCAACTGGACGGCGCCTACGACCTGCAGAACGCCGTTCCCAATCTGGTCTTCTCCGGCGGCACTGGATCGACTCCCAATTTCAATATCCGCGGTGTCGGCTCGGCCAACGGTATCGGGTCGACCGGCGACTCCGGTGTGCTTCCACATCACAACAACGTGCCGCTCACCGTGAGTCGTGTCGGCGTATCCGATTTCTACGACATCGAGCGCATCGAGGTGCTGCGCGGTCCGCAAGGCACTCTGTACGGTCGCAATGCCACGGGCGGCGTTCTGAACGTCATTACGGCCAAGCCGAATCTGACTGACTTCAATGCGTCGACCACGCTCGAGTATGCCGATTACGACACGCGCAAGGCGAAGGCGCACGTCAACATCCCCTTCGGCGGAATGTTCGGCCTGAGGCTGGCCGGAAACTATCTGAAACGCGATGGTTACACCGAGAACCTGGCGACGGGGAACGACATCGACTCGCGCGACTTGTGGTCCTCTCGGGTGACGCTGGCATTCGAGCCGACCGAAAGTTTTCGGACCTACGTGCTGTATGAGCGCTTCGAGGAAAACGATTCGCGCAATGGCGGCGCGAAAACGTTGTGTATCAAAGATCCGGGGCCGGGCGCAGTCGGAGCGACGCCGGTCAACAACGCAGTGGCTCGCAATTACCTGAGTCGCGGCTGCTTGCAAGGCTCGATCTATCATCCCTCGGCCTTCGGCACGGTAAACAGCGTGGCTACGTTTGGCGGTATGTTCTCGAACGTTCTCGGGGTGACGACCGGCGATACGTTTGCAGGCCAGACGGCCGATCCCGACTTGCGACGCGCCTCCGCTTACCGAGATCCGAGTTACGATGCGACGAACGATCTGCTCGAGCTGGAAACGCAATGGGATCTCACCGACGGCTTGACCCTGACTTTCCTTGCTTCCTACACGAGCGATGAGGCGTTCGCGGCCGGCGGCAGTCAGCAGTCCAATATCGGATTCAACAACACTGCGGTCACGCCGGGTGGAGTGTTCGATGATCCTCAGGGCGGTCCGGGTACGGGCGTGCGCACGCTTACGTATTCGACCAACGACGATATTCAGCGCACTGGCGAGTTGCGCCTGCAATCCAGCTTCGATGGCGCGATCAACTTCAACGTGGGCTTGTTTGCACTGAATCTCGATCGACAGACGACCACGTTCACATCGACGAATGCCACCAACGCTTTTCATCGAGCGTCTCGGAACGCGAGCTACTACGACCCGACGCCCGGCATTCCGGTCAGCGGCCTCGGGCACAATTATTTCTTCGTCTACACGCCGTACGAGCTGGAGTCGCAGGCCGCATTCGGCGAGCTTTATTGGAATCTGTCAGACTCGCTGAAGCTGACGGTGGGCGCCCGTTATACCGAAGATGAAAAAAGCCGCGTGTACTATCCGGTCAACCTGCTTGCGGCAGCGGGGCAGGGCGGCGTGGTGGGCGCGCCGGGTTGGGACGAGAGCCGAGTACTGCCGGAAAAGCTCGAGTCGAATGCGACGACGGGACGCGTGACGCTGGACTGGAATGTTACTCAGGACACGCTGCTGTACTTGACGCTGGGGCGCGGCTACAAGGCTGGCGGCTTCAACACGCCGACGACGCTGGGCTCCGCGGCGCCTTACGATGCGGAGGCCGTCGACGCGATCGAGATCGGCGCAAAGAACACGCTGCTCGATGGTCGTGTGACGCTCAACCTCACTGCTTTCATGTATGACTACCGGGACTATCAGTTCAGCAAGCTCGATGGCTTTGCAAGCCTCGTGGATAATCTCGATGCGGAAGTTCGCGGCGTGGAGTTCGAGGCGGTCTGGTCGCCGATCGATGGGCTGCGCTTGAATGCGCAGATTGGCTATCTCGACACGGAGATTACCGCGGGCACGTCCGTTGATCCGATGGATCGAACGCAGGGTGATCCGTCGTTGCATTACGCGAAGTCGCTCGAAGGCGGCTGCGTCGTCAACCAAGCTGCATTGGAGCGAGTCATTGCTGCAATCAATGCAGGGGCCTTGCCGGCTGCGGCGCTGGCTCCGTTGCCGGCCGCCGGATTGTGCGGATCGGCGGCGTTGAATGCCACCTTTGGCCTCAATCCCAGCGCCGGCATTCCTGTCAGTCTCAAAGGCAATCAGCTGCCGGGCGCGCCGGAGTGGACCGCCTCGGTCGGCGCTCAGTACACGCTGGCATTGGGCGGAGATTGGGATGCGATGCTGCGCGTCGATTACTACCACCAGGCCGAGTCTTATGCATCTCACTTCAACACGGCGGACTACGAGCTCAGGAGCTGGGACAACTACAACGCGAGCCTCTTGTTTCGTAACCATGCCTGGGATCTCGACGTGCAGATTTATGGCAAGAACCTTGCCGATGAGGACAACATCGTGGGGCTCTCGGTGCAGTCCGAGCAGCTTGGTCTGACGCGCGGGGTGCAGCTGCTCGAGCCTCGCTTGTTTGGCGTGGCATTGACCAAGCGCTGGTAGTGGCGAGCCCGTTGACGAACGGCCATTGAAACCTTTCGAGCAGGTTGCGCATCCAACACCGTCGACCGAACACTGGATGTGCTCTATGAAGAAACTGTTCTGCATCCTGCTCCTTGTTGCCAACTTTGCTCATGGTGAAGCTTCGATTCCGGCTTTGACGGCCGAACAGTGGCGACAGGATCTCGCGTTTTTTGCCAACGAGGTCACGACGAAACACCGAGATCCTTTTCATTTCATCGGCAAGGCGGAGTTCGACCAGGCGGTAGCCAACCTGCACCAGCGGATTCCGTCGATGAAGGGCTACGAGGTCGTCGCTGGCTTGCAGCGCCTGGCGGCCCTCATTGGCGACGGGCATACCTTTCTGGACACATCGGGCTTGTATGCGAGTTTTCCGCTGGAGGGCTTCTGGTTTGGCAACGATTTCAGGGTAATCCGTGCGGCTCCTGAATACCGAAAGGCGCTGGGAGCCCGGATTGTCTCGATCGGATCCGTAGCCATCGAGGAAGCCCGGAAGAGGGTTCAACAGTTTGTGCCGCAAGCTGAAAATCAGTGGTATGTGCTGAACAGCAGCGCCAAGCTGCTCATGAGCGTCGAGCCGCTGGCCGCCTCGGGCGTCCTTCCGGATAGGGGCGCCGCGGAGTTCACCTTTGAGGATGATTCGGGTCGTCGCTTCAAGCTGCGGATTCGGCCTGTTCCCGTAGGAGCCAGCAAGTCGGGGCAAGGTGCGATCGAACCGGTGCCATTGCCCTTTCAGCACCCGGAGGATGCGCTTTGGTTTACGTACCTGGCCGACTCGAAAACGGTGTATGTGAATTTCCGCTCCTACCGCGACCTGGAGACGCAGTCCGCGCGGCTTTGGGAATACATCGGAAGCCACCCGGTAAGCCGCCTGATCATCGATATGCGCTGGAACCAAGGTGGAAACTTCACCAAGGGGAGGGAATACCTCATCTACAAGCTGATCTTCATGCCCACCTTGAACCGTGCTGGACACCTCTTTGTGATTACCGGCCGCGGCGCATTTTCAGCCGGCATGACCAACATCACCGATTTTCGTAGAGAGACCGAAGCCATCCTGGTCGGCGAGCCCACGGGTGGGCGCCCCAACGGATACCAGGAGAATTATTTGTTTACGCTGCCACTCTCGAGGCTGCGCGCCTCTTGTTCGATGCTCAGGTACAGATTTCAGCCGGACTCGGAGACTGACGCAGTATTCCCCGATCAGCGAATCGATCCCGATTGGTCGTTGTTCAGCGGGGGAAAAGATGCAGCACTGCAGTGGATTCTGGCCCGGCCCTGACCGGAAAAGGCAATAGAATCCGATAATCAGGTTTCGTCGGCGCATCGCCGGCAGTTGCCGGATTGACGATACGCGGAATGCTCCTGCGCTCGCCATTTTGGAGATCGTTCCTTGCTCATGGCGTCCAGCTGTGCGCACTGTCTGGCTCCTCTGCGACAAGCGTGACTGTTCAGGTGCTTGCATGTCACGCATCGCGTAACGGCTACGCCTAGCGTGTTGGGCCGACTTGATGCTTTCAATCTAGTTTGTTGTGAGCACAACTTACCCTGATCCAGCCGCGGTAGACGAGCCGAGAGCACACCGTACGTCTGAGCCGAAACGCACCGTTCGGCGACGGTTCTCGTTTAGAGGTTCTGAGCGGTTTATCTCTGCGTGGTGTTATAACGGGCCAGTCCGTACGGGTTGGCCCGTATCGGACAGCGGTCAACGTGCAAGCCCCATCATTGGGTGACACGCTGTGCTTCACTGCGGGATCATGCAGATGCTTCTGGTCAAAAGCCGATTCATGCGTCTATTCAACCACGCCCCCAGCGGTAGGACGGACTTGCACAGTCGTCCTTTGGACATCCAGGGAATCACGGGCGCCATTGCATATCTCGGGCTCTACATCGTGCTCGACTGGTTCAGTTACGTGCAGCCCGTGCTGAAACTTGGGATTACGCCGTGGAACCCTCAAGCCGGGCTGACACTCGCGTTCTTGGTGATGTACGGGCCGCGCTGGATTCCAGTAGCGGTGTTGGCTGCGCTCTGCTCTGAACTTCTGGTTCGTCACAGTTCCGTGGCTTCGCTATTGGTACTGGGCGTGGCGCTATGGATCGGCCTTGGCTACGGAATATTGAGCGTATTTCTACGCCGGTGGCACTTATCTTTTCCGATTCGCACGCTGGGCGCCGCGGGGAGGTTTGCGGGCGCGGCGCTCGGTGTGACTTTGCTCGTAGCGGGTGGATATGTCGTGCTTTTCATGGTTGCAGGCGAGCTGCCACCGGAGCACGCCGTCGAATCCTTACCCCGCCTGTGGATTGGCGACCTGACCGGCATTCTCACACTAACTCCGCTGCTGATCAGTGCCCACGAATGGCGAGTGGGCCTGCAGATCGTGAAGCGTCACCGCGCTGAGGTTTTGGCCCAGATCGCCGCGCTGTCGGCGACGCTATGGATCCTCTACGGCGCGCTAGATGATCAACTTCGTTTCTTCTATCCTCTCTTCGTTCCTGTCATCTGGATCGCGCTTCGCTGGGGCGCTTCCGGCGCCATGATCGCTGCGCTCGGAATTCAAATTGGCTTGATCATAGCGGCACAGTACGAGAGTGGCGGCGCGCCGCTCATCGATCTTCAATTCCTGATGCTGACGCTAAGCTTGACTGCGTTGTTACTGGGCGCTGTCGTGACGGAGCGTGCGGACGCTCTTAGAACAGCAGCAGTGCGTGAGGCCGAGCAGCGGGTGCTGCTTGCAATGGCTCCCGATGGTGTCCTCGCGGTGGATTCGTCCGGGCACGTGCGCATGGCCAATTCGGCCGCCTTGCGCTTGTTCGGTGACGCAGGCGACTCCTGGCAGGGCGCGCCCATCGCCGACTGGTTGCCCGGCCTCATCCTGGCGAGGCCTGAAGGTCGTGCCACGTTAGAGGGTCGGCGCAAGGCAGGTGGTGCTTTTCCTGCGGACATAGCTTGGTCTTGGCTCGATACGGCGCCAAGCGGCGGGTTTCTGGTCACCGTTCGCGATGCCACGGATCGGCGGCGGGCGGAGGCAAAGCTGCGCGACCGCGACCGGGCGCTGTCGCGAGCGATGCGCTTTGCCGTGGCGGGAGAACTTGCCTCCGCCTTGACACACGAACTCAATCAGCCAATCACGGCCTTGGTGTCTTATGTGCGCGCAGCTCAAATCCTGGCCGAGCCGTTCAGTGTAGAGGAGGAGCGGCTGTCAGCAACGTTGGGAAAGGCGGCTCAAGAGGCCATTAGGGCTTCGCAAGTACTGCGCCGGTTGCGAGACTTCTACCGCGGGGGCACCGTTAAGCGCGAAGATGTTCACATCTCGGCGCTGTGCCAGGCGATGGCCCATTCCTTCCAAGACAGGCTGCGACGTGCCGGCGCGACGCTCGCCATCCACATCGACTCATCGGTGCCAAGTCTAACCGCGGATGCGACGCAGTTGGAAATCGTACTCCATAACCTGGTGTCGAATGCCATCGATGCGCTCGCCATCGGCGAACCGTCGAACAGGCGGATCGAATTGCATGCCAGAGCTGAGCAGAACCTTCTGGAATTTCGGATTGATGACTCCGGACCGGGAATCGCGCCGGATGTGGCTCAGAAGCTGTTCGAGCCCTTTGTGACCAGCAAGGCCGATGGTATGGGCCTTGGGCTTGCGATCAGTCGATCCCTGGTGCGCGCTCGAGGGGGAGAGCTGTTCTTTCAGCCGAGCGAGCACCTGCATGGTGCTTGTTTCGTCATACGCTTGCCTATTGACTATGCTATGGATGAAATCACATGACCGGTCCTACCGTTTTTGTCGTCGATGACGATGCTTCGATACGAGATGCGTTGAGTCTGTTGATTTCCTTGAAGGGTCTGCAGCCCTGCGTGTACTCCTCAGCGGAGGATTTTCTGGCCGTCTACGATGCTCAATGGCGCGGTTGTCTGCTGACGGATCTACAGATGCCTCATATGAGCGGACTGGACCTCCAGACGGCGCTCCGGGAGCGGGGAATCCAGCTGCCCGTCGTCGTACTCACAGCTCATGGCGATGTCGCGACTACGCGAGCTGCTCTGAAGAACGGCGCCGTGGATTTTCTCGAGAAGCCCGTTGACGATGATGTGTTGATAGACGTGCTCAAGAATGCCATAGGCATCGATGCCGAGCGGCATCGCGCAAACAAGCAGCGCATCGAAACCATGACCCGCCTCGGCCGGCTTACGCCGCGCGAACATGACGTGCTCGATTTGCTCGCGGAAGGGCTGCAACATAGGGAGATCGCGGAGCGGCTCGGGATCAGCCCGCGTACCGTGGAAGTTTACAAAGCCCGCATGATGGAGAAACTCCAGTGCCGCACGCTCGCCGAGGTGGTTCGCATCGGCAGTGAAGCGCGTGCGCACCGACCCCGTGCTGTAGAGTAGCCGGGCAGTTGCCCGAGACGGGCAGCTGCCTCTCCCAGAACACCGGGCATAAACCCCTCCGTAACCCGATTCGCGTACGACGTCACGCTACGTACGGTCGTGCCCTACTGCCCTGAGGGAGTGCGTTTCAGCAATCATTGCAAGATCAACCAATAACGATGCGCCATCGAGGCGCCGAACAATGCTTCTTGATTCCGCACAAAGGGTACGGAAGGCTGTGGACGCCGGTGTCCCAACCGAGCGGCATCCGGGCGCTGAATCCGTAGGTGATAAATATTTCGACGCTTCTGTAGCAAATAACGACCGGCGTTTCGAATACATCGATGGGCTGCGGGGCCTTGCTTCGATCATGGTGGCGATCTCGCATTTGGCGGGGGCGGCGGCGGCCAAGCATCCAGGCATTCTCGGTGCTCACGTCGAGAAACTGGCGGATCTCGGGCGGTATGGAGTGCAGATCTTCTTCGTGCTGAGCGGCTTCGTCATCGCACATAGCGTGATGTCTGGCGCTCATTCGTTTTCATACTTCGGGCGATTCGTGGGACGCCGCTTTGTGCGGCTGGACCTGCCTTATTGGAGTGTCATCGCATTCGAGATCGTGCTGCTCTGGCTCAGCGGCAAGGTGATGGTCGAGTACACGCGCGATTTGCCGTCCTTTCCTCAGGTATTGAGTCACGCCGTCTATTTGCAGGAGTTTCTCGGGTACCCTCAAATCCTCCCGGTATTCTGGACGTTGTGCTATGAGGTGCAGTTCTACCTGGTCTTCGTTCTCTCTTTGGTCCTGCTCCAGAAGTTGCGTGACGCAGGTGTGTCGCCGCCGACGCTTCGCAGGGTGGCCGTGTTGGGCCTGGCGCTAAGCTTTTGCGGGTCGCTGGCCCTGTATCTTGGCTGGCTGGGTTACACGCACCAAGCATTGTTTATCGATCGTTGGTTTCAGTTCTGTTTCGGAGTCGTTGCTTATTCCTATTATCGGGGCTGGTGCAGCGGTCGCTGGATCGCAGCCGCATCGGTCTCGTGCGTGGTCAGTGGAGCATGGTTTGGCATCGACGCCTACCGGGTTATCTCGACACTTCTCACCGCGGGTACCGGACTCGCCATCCTCGCAAGTTGGAAAAGCCGATGGTGGAACTCACTTCTGGTTGGACCCGCGATGCAGTTTCTCGGCCGCATTTCGTACAGCTTGTATCTGCTGCATCTCTGTATTGGGTGGCGAGTGGTCGTGCTGGTGCGCGAGCTCTTCGGAGATTCCTATTCAACCTCGCACGCGTATGTGGCGTTTGTCATCGGCATGATCGCAAGCATCGTCTCAGCCGCGCTCATGTACTTGTTGATTGAGCGCCCATCAATCTCCTTTGCGCGGAAAATTCGTTTGCCGCAGCGACTGGCAGTCGTGGCCTCCTGATGGACGAGGCTCTTGCCGTGGTGAATACGGATCTGCGCCGTGTACGCATTCTCGAATCCATCGAGCGATTCGTCGCTCGATGGATGGCGTGCCGAAAGGGGAGCGTCTACATCAACTGCTTGAGTGCTTCCGCGCCTTTGCTTTGATATTCCCGAGGTCGAGTTCGCCCACCTCGCCACTGTTCTCGCCCTCAATCAATGCCTGGCGCAGCGCCATGACTTTTCGCTCATGTTCACCTGCCAGTGCGACTTCGCTCGCCGGGCCGTGGCGCTCGGCGTCCGGCGAGTTTGCGTCCACGTAGCCGGCGTTCATGCAGCTACTTCGGACGTCCTTAAGGGCGGGATGAGCAAATCCGCTGGAATGTGAACAAAAAGGCTGCGTACCAATTCTGTACCAGCCGATTTCAAGATTTGTTCGGGGGAAGCCATAGGACAAACGAGTCCTAGGCCTTCGAACGGGCGGTGGCCGAAGATATGATCGCCGATGTGAAAGCCTCTGGACTGGTCCGGCAAGGTGGTGACGAAAGTCACGCCGGCGCGCGAGTTCTGGGAGGCCGAGCTCGAACATCAGGATTATTTCGAGCACTGCCCCGGCGGCTATACCTGTCATTTTCCCAGGCCGGAGTGGATGCTGCTGCGCCGGGCTACTCCGAATAACCAAGTGCCTCTCGGGTGGTCTCTGCGAAGCGCGCCAGCACGATGGCAATGGCAGTTTTTTGCGCCACTAATGGCATTTCCGACATGATTCGCTCACGGTATGATCAGTCAACCTGGAACCCAGGGCACCGACGTGCGGAAGCTCATGCTCCGTGTGCGACTCGATTCGGGGCGGGAAGAGAAATGGAACAACGGATGAATTCAAGAACAAGAATCGTCGGCCACTGGATACCCGCTGCGGCGGGCATCGTCATGCTCGCGGCGCTGTCGATGGGGATCGCTCAGGCGCAGGGCAAACTCGTCGACACGCATGTCCATCTCCATCACGGGAAGGCATCGCTCGAGGAATACCGTGCGCAGCTCGCCACCGCGAAGCTGGAATTGGGTACGGCCGGCATCATGTGGTTCGGTGGCGGCAATCAGGCATTGCAGGGGGATGTCGCAGCCATCCGGGCCAACAACGATCAGATCATCGCGCTCGCGGCAAGCGACCCGAAGCTGGTCCCGATCGCCACTGTTCATCCGTACGACGGCGATGCGGCGCTGATGGAACTGCAGCGCGTGGCGAAGCTGGGAGTGAAGGTGCTGAAGATTCATCCGCACACGCAGAAATTCGACGCTGCGGATCCGCGCGTGCTGGCGCTGGTGCGGCGGGCAGGCGAATTGCAGGTCATCGTGCTGATGGACAACGCCAGCATCCTGCCCGGAGATTGCGAGAAGCTGTTCAACCTGGCGCTGGACGCGCCGAAGACGACGTTTATCTTCGCGCATTTGGGCGGACTGAATTTTCGTTTCTGGAACATTCTGCAAGCGGCGCGCACCGCTGAGAATCTGTTCGGCGACAACATTTATTTCGACATCTCGGCGACTGTTGCACTCATGGCCGATTCGCCCATTGCCGATGAGTTCGTCTGGACGGTTCGCAATGTCGGTGTCGAGCACGTGCTGCTGGGCTCGGACTTTCCGCAGTTCACGCTGGCGCAGAATGTAGCGGCGCTTGAAAAGCTGAAACTCACGGACAGCGAAAAGGCTGCCATCCGCCACGAGAACGCCGAGAGGCGCTTCATGGACTCGAGCCTATCAGTGTGATTGCCGACCGAGTAGTGTCGCCGCGAAACGGCCAGCGATTGCACTCCGATCGCGGTCTTGCGCCAGCAGACAAAGGTGCATCGAGACGTCACTTGCCCAGGTTCAGAACTTTGCCATCTCGCTCGACGGCTTTGGTACGGGCGAAGGGGTGAGTCGCAAACGCCCGTTCGGCCACGCCGACGAGCGGCTACACGAATGGATTTTCGAGGCCCGATGCTGGCGGTACAAGACTGGTCAGCCGGGTGGAACGGGCGGCATCGACGACGCCTTGGTCCGCCGGCACGACTCCGGCATCGGCGCCGAGATCATGGGAGCCGGCAGCCTGGCGGGGCTCCAACCCGCGTTCCACACGCCCGTCTTCGTACTGACTCAGCACGTGCGGCCATCGATCGAGTGACTCGCGCGCGCCGCGAACGCAGATCGCGATCGCCCTGAGATAGGGGATGAAATCGAAATTGAGATCGTCAAAAACGACCGGCGAGAACAGGTGACCACTAGAACTGAGGGTCGCCGCACAGCCCTAAATGATTTGCATTGGTACGCGAGTTTCTTGTGCCTATCTTGTACCAGCCGTAGCCCGGTTATTCCCTCAAGCTCGATGCGAATCCGCTGAAGTGCGGGAACGAAATCGTTGCGGATTCAAGGGTTTCAGATCGCACGCGATCCCCAGAACTGACGGTCGGTCCAGTGTTCGGCTACACTGGCGCTCTTACCAAAAGAGCTTATCGATGAATGCTTTAGATCGGCGCATTTCCGTTGCCCGCATGATGGATTGGAGCCACTGAAAAGAAACTATTTGGCGGCTCAGGCAGTTACGAAGATCAAAAAATGCTTGTCGCCATTTTGTCGCCACGGCTTTAATTTACTCAGTGCGTGACTGATTAGGAGCAGGGCAGGAGCCGAGTGCGCCTCGGCTAGGAACCACAATGAAGGTGCGTGACAACTGCCCAAAGCCGGGCCGAGTTTGGTCCATCGAGGTTTCGTCCTTCATTGGCCGGCGAAAGCTTGCTCGTATTCTTGCAGCGGTCCCGGGCGCGCGCATCATCAAGATGCTTGGCTATCGATCGCGTCCCCACGATGCGTGGCGCCCTGCGAAGTCCATCTGTCAATGCGCTGCGATGTGTATTAGTTCGCGTCGCTCAGCGCGATCGTGAACGCGCCGCGACGGGCGAACTCGATGAAGTTCTGAAGTTGTGAGTGCAACGAGGGCTCGGAGCTGAGGCGGTTTTCATCCTGCTGTTGGACGTGTTTTCGAAGCATGCCCGAGATGAACGGCGAGCGTTTCGCTGCGTCTATCGCCGCCGCCCAGTGCGCGGAATCGTCGGCTTCGACGCGCTTACGATCCTGACTGTCTCCCGGCTGATAATCGTGTTTGATCGGGTTGCGTCCTGCGCGGTGGCCTTGCTGCGGCAGATAGGTGGTTCCCGCCGGATGCCAGCCGAACGTCAGGCCGAGATCGCGGATGAAATTCCAATCCGTCAAGATGCACGTGAACTGGTCCTCGCCGCTCGCTCCGGACAGTAGAACGAGGCGACTCGATAGCCGAGGCGCCGGCTGATTCGTGCGCTGTTGCGATCCCATAGCCACCTCAGTACGCCATTGCGGCGTGGCATGACGTTCCTGCTAGTCCTGTTCGTGAGGGCCTGGAAAGTTGTTGCGCCGGCCCGCGCACCAAGCGAGTAACATGCGAATATCCCAGCAATTCGCCATCACTCAGCAGGATGCTGTGCATGACCGTTACTCCCCAGAATATTTCTCCAGCCGGTCGGCGCCGCCAGCCACGCTGGGTGTCCACGCCGTACTCGGCTGCGATCGACAAATGGCGGGCAGGAACATGGAGCGCGATATCCTCTGGCAGATAGAACTGCGACACGTGGTGACTCAGGACGCCGGGATCGTAGGGCCGGGCGCGCGGCATGTGGTCGCGCCACGCGATCACGATGCCCTTTACGTCGAGAATCGCTATGGCGCAACGATCGTTACGTTCCACGCTTGCGATGTGAATTTGTCGACCTCGCTCGGCCAGCTGGCGTCCCCGCCAGTCCGTGCAGTCACGCGAATCGATGTCTGAGTTCGAGACGGTGGGAATGGTCCGGTGAGAGCAGCTCTCGCCGCCTTCGAGCTTGGCTCGTTCATGGGTTGCGGGTGTTCGTCGATGAGTCGTGTTTCTCACTCGAGCTAACGCGAGACTGCGCCGCGGATGCAATCTACATATGTTCATGAAGCTCTCCGCCAGTGCGGTGAAGGAAGGAATGACGCGCGGATAGGGGAGGTGGGCTCTACTGCACGTCGAGCGATAAATGACTGCCCAAGCGCTGGCTGGGCATCCTTCGCCACTGAGCTGAGTGCGGACGACTCCACAATCTGTTCAGAGTGTGCGCTCAATCAGCGGGGATAGATACATAAATCGCTGCGTAAGCCGCCAGCTACGTCGAGCCGCCTGGCGACGAGTGATCGTCAGCGTTCTGCGAGTCCACGTGCGGAACGGGGGGCGGCGACGGTAAGCGTGACCCGCGTGCCCATGCCGATGTCTTTACCTCCCACATCGAGGGTTCCGTGTAATTGAGCTGCGAAAGTGCGGATCAGCTTCAACCCCGTGCCCTCGGCGCCGTTGGGCGAGGCAAAGCCTTTACCAGTGTCTTCAATGCGAAGCGCTAAGGCGTTCTCACGCGTTCGCTGGAGCGCCACCGTGATCAGGCCCCCCGATTCACTCGCAAATGCATGCTTGTAAGCGTTGGTTACGGCCTCATTCGCGAGCAGCACCAAAGCTACCGCGTCCTGGGCGGGCAGTTTTATCTGATCGCATTCGATCTTCAACGCCACGTGCGGGTGTGTGCGGCCAAAGGATTGCCCTAACGCGCTCCCCAGTGACTGAAATAATTGCGGCATGGATACGCTCTGTGTGCTGTTGGCGTTCGCGTACAGCAGTTCGTGAACCCTGGCTAGGATATGCAGACGGGCAGCGTTATCCAGCAAAGCATCGCGCACTTGCGCCAGTGAGCTTGCTCGCGCCTGCATGGCCAGCAGGTTCGAGGCCATCTGCAGCGTGTTCTTGGTGCGATGATGCGCTTCGTCGATCAGCGCGTCTTTGAACCGGAGCGCTTCCCGATTTTCGATCTCCGCCTGTTCGAACAGCGCGCGCTCTTCGTACTGATCATAGCTCAGCAGATTTTGCTGGGCCTGTTGGTGCGATTCGAACAAGGCCAGCGCGCGAGCGTGGTCGCGTGCTTGTTCCTGCAGCTTCAGCGCCAGCGCCAGTTGTGCCGCCAGTTGTTCCGCGATACGCAAGTCGTCGCTGTCGAAGTGCGCCTCGCTGTCATGATGCGCCACCCAGAGCGTGCCCAGCGGCTTGCGCCCGCCGTCGTACAGTGGAATGGTCAGGATCTCGGCGATGGACGGTAGTTTATCGGCCAATTGGTCGAATACGCGCTGAGGTCGTGAGATGAGAATGGCGATCCCGATATCTAAACAGAGGCCGCAAGGACTACCTTCACGAGGCGTGTCGATATCCTCGTGCGCGGACAGGTCTCCCCGAACGGCTTCCCAGCGCATGGTTGCTGCACCGGTTTGATCCAGATGCACGAGGCTCAGCCCGGCGCTGCCCGCGCCGCAAAGATCCTGCGCGATGTCGAGCACGTAGCGCACGGTTGCGCTTGGGTTTTCAGCAAGGGACTTCGATAGCTCACAGATCGCTGCTGACTCGGCGCGCAGATTCGGAGGGGACACCCGCGGCGGTAATGTATGTGCCGGAACGTAGCAGTCGGAATATCGACTGCGTCGCTCCGCGATGGTCGAGTTGGTCATGGATTGTGCTCCGTAGTGCGAACAGTCCATTGCGTATGCGGCAGCGTCGCCTCCAGCCAGCAGGGCGGTCATCCGGATCCCGCCCCGACAAGCGCGGCGCTGTCGGTGAAGATCATTTCGACGCGACGGTTCGACTGGCGGCCCGCGGCGCTGGCATTGCTCGCGATGGGGAAGTTTTCACCTTTGCCCACCGCGGTGATCTGACTGCGATCCACGCCGCGCTGAATCAGGCCTGTCTGTACGGACTGGGCCCGACGTTCCGACAGCAGCATATTGTTTTGGTCCGTGCCCACGTCGTCAGTATGGCCTTCGATGAGCACTTTGCGGTCCGGCTGCTCTTTCAAGGCCGCGGCAAGGCGATCGAGCGGCGCGTCGGCGCCGGCTCTGAACGTCGCTTGCGCGGTGTCGAACAGCACGTCGCCAAGAGTCAGGACCAGACCTCTCTCGGTCTTCTGCAGCTTCATATCCGCCAGCTCCGCCTCGAGAGAGTTGGCCCGGGCACGCGCATCGCTCGCTTGATTGGCGCTGCGCTGGAGGTCACGTTCGCGCGCCTGAAGCAGAACCGTCTGGCGCTGAGCCGAGCCAGCGGCGACTTGCTCGTTTGCCTGCGCGGTCAGAATCTTCTCGTTGGCGATTTGCGCGCTGAGCACGGCGTTAGTGGCTTCGAACTCCATGTCGGTTTTTCTGCTTGTGGATTCGGCGAGACGATTTGCCGCGTCCAGTGACGCGCGTGCGTTGGCTATGTCGCCTGCTGCTACACCCGCGCGCGGCGATTGTTCCATTTCCGGCACGAGCGTTCTCGCTCGTTCCAGCGTTTCGTTGCGCTCAGGGGTGGCGTTGCAGGCGCTGAGTATCGAGGCGACTGCCACGCTCAGCACGATGCGCTTATTGAATTTCATGTTCTGACCTCATGCATATGAATGGGAATTCAGCGTTGCGTCGGCGAGGTGCGCTCGGCTTCTGTGCGCAAGACCTCGACGCTGGCGAGCACTTCGTCAGCGGCTTTGCGTGCGCGAGCACTCTGCGATTTCGCCATCGCAAGCTCGGCGTACAAGTGCGCCTGCGCGGCCGAACGTTCCGCCTCCTGCGGCTGGTCTTTGGCGAGCGCAGCCTTCGCCACGCTCAGTTTGTCTCTGGCCTGTTGCAGCTCGATCGCGCCGGCTTCCGATTGCCCCACGGCCTGTTGCGCCTGCTGAAACGATGCGTCGCCTTGGGCAACTCGCTCTCTTGTGAGCGCCGACATGTCGGTGCAGGCGCCGAGCGTCATGAGCAGACTGGCGCCAGCGGCCAGTGCGGTCGTTTTTCGTGAGCAAATGGTTGTAAGAGCAGCCGAGCAGAGGCGCATGAAGTATCTCCGTAGGTGAGTCCTGCCGGGGCGGCAGCTCTAGTAATGACAGGAGCTTGCGCTGCCGGCGGTTGGGATCTCGGTGCGTTGGCGCACATAAGCTTACGCGCGCCGGAGAGCATCGCCGACGACTTGGAATATCCACTGGCGTGTGCGCCACCGTACATCGCGGTCACGCCGGCGCGCGTACTCTCGACGCGAGGCTGAAACATCTTTCTGCGGCGGCGAGAGTTCATTGGTTTCTTTCAAACAAGGCTCGAGCGAGAATCGTCTGCTGGCGACGCTGGCGGGGCCGGATCGGCCGCGCTTGTTTTCAGACTTCGAGCGGGTCGAGCTGTGTTCCGCGGAGGTTGTCTGCGCATCGGGGGAGCGCATCAGGCACGTGTATTTCCCGACCGATGGCATCATCTCCTTGGTAACCACGCTGCGCGACGGATCGCGCCTGGAGGTGGGCAGCATCGGCCACGAGGGCATGCTGGGTTCGTCCCTCATCCTGGGCGTCGACACATCGGCGCAGCATGCGATAGTCCAGCGGTCGGGTACGGCGTGGCGGCTCGGCGCCGCCGTGTTTCAGCGACATTTGCGCAAGAACATCGCTCTGCGCCGGCTGCTGAACTGTTACATGTACGTGCTGATGGGACAATTGGCCCAGACGACGGCTTGTTCGCACTATCACCAAGTGCGAGCGCGTCTGGCGCGGCGGCTGCTCATGAACCGGGATCAGGTGCGCGGCAACCAGTTTCATGTCACTCAGGAATTCCTGGCGCACATGCTCGGCGTGCGGCGGGTGGGGGTCACGAACGCCGCGAACTCGTTGCGCGAAGAAGGTTTGATCGATTACCGACGAGGCGCCATCACAATCCTGGACGGGACTGCGCTCGAAGCGGCATCGTGCGCATGCTATCGAGGAGCGTACGACATGTATGAGCGTGCTTTGGGTCCATTGTCCATGCAGAGGGCCCGTCGCGCCGACCAGGCATCAACGCGGCGGACGGCGCACAAACTCAATAATTGAGCGTGCGATCCGGATTGGCGCTGAGGCTGCCGCCTTCATTTTCCCAGTTCCTTACAGCCGTTCTTTGCTGCCGGTCCTCCGGCGCAGGCTGTTCGGCGGGCTTGCGGTCCGCGGCGGAGCATGCATCGATCGGTGCGGCGGAACTGCTTTCAGTTTCGCTCTGAGCGTGCAAGGCATTGCACATGGCATTGATCCATGGGTTCTGCCGCCAGCCGCCTGCATAGCGCCGGCCCGGTGTGTTCCAGCGGCTTGCGATTGTAGTGCGACGCATGAGTGGGCTCCCGTGAAGAGGGGTGGTGTATTGCTACGTTCCTGGCGCTGTCACATCGAGCTGCGGCGCGGCGATCAACGGATCTTCGATGATCACCTCGACGCGACGCTGCCGTGGAGCAAAGTCGTCATCGTTTTGAGGCGAGTCGGCGTCGCCGCGCGCGGTCAGTCGATTTGGAGCGATGCCTCGCGCCAGCAGATACGTCCTGACAGCATCGGCGCGGCGAGTGGACAAGGCTTGGTCGTAAGCATAGTTGCCCGCGCCTGCATAACCATCGACTGCCACGTGGCGTTCCGGATGCTGATCGAGAAACTCGGCCAAGGCCTCAACCCGACGATGGCCAGGGATGCTCAAGCCATCGGCGTTCGTGGTGAACAAAGCATCGTCCAGCGTCAGCAGCAACCCACGGTCGATAGCTTCGGCCTGCAACTCGTTCATTTCACGCCGCAGTTCTGTCGCGTTATCGCGCGCTTGCGCGTTCACATCGCGCAGATGTTCCAACTTTTGTCTTTGTTCATTGGCTTCGGGGGAGTCTGCGACGCTGAGCGGCGCGCAGACCGCGAGCAATACCGCGCCTGCCAGTGCGAGGGCAACTACAAACAAACGACGATCGGGCGAGGGCAAGGACGGTGCTCCAGTTCGAAAGCGCAACTGTGCGCCGGAACTCCGCTGCCGTCGGTGCGGTACCTAACTCAGCGCTGCCGGCTCGTCGGTATTTGCCACTGCGCAGACACAGGATTGCATCCGCTTCCAACTGCACCCAAGATGGCCCGGATTCGCAACAACCTCCCCAGCTACAGATACACCCCGCATCGCGCGTCGGCGTGCGCCCAGTAAGCATGAACGAAAGCCGGCTCACCTCGGACCTGGCCAAGTTGCCGCCAGAGCCTGTGGATCGGCTGACCCATCCGTTCGGCAGGTTTCTGCGCATCGAGACGCTCGGCGGCGTGATTTTGTTAGTTGCCGCGCTCATTGCGTTCGTGCTTTCCAACTCTCCCTGGGCGCACGTCTTCGCTGGCTTTTGGGAGTCGCCGATCGGGCTGCGATTCGGCACGGTCGAGTTCGTCCGCTCGCTAAGGGAGTGGATCAACGATGCCCTGATGACGGGGTTCTTCTTTCTGGTTGCGGTCGAGCTCAAGCGCGAGCTGGTGCTGGGCGAGTTGAGCAATGCCCGCATAGCGGCCTTGTCGATCGCCGGTGCGCTAGGCGGCATGATCATGCCCGCGGCGCTATATCTGCTGCTCCAAGCCGGTCAGGCCGGCAGCGTGGGATGGGGTACGGTGATGGCAACTGATACCGCGTTCGTCATCGGCTGTCTTGCGCTGCTGGGCCGACGCGTCCCGCCGGCCTTGGGCGTGTTCATGCTCTCGCTGGCGATCGTCGACGATATTGGAGCAATCCTGGTCGTTGCCATTGGTTACAGCGAGCAGATCGCCTGGTTGGCGGTCGCGTTCGCCATCGTATGTATCGCAGGCATAGCTGCCCTGGCGTGGGTGGGAGTGCGCAGCATGCCGGCGTATTTTGTGATGGGCGCGCTGTTCTGGCTCGCCATCGATGCCTCGGGCATTCATGCCACGATTGCGGGAGTCATTCTCGGGCTGCTGACACCTGCTCGCAGGTGGGTGAGTGATGAGCGGCTATACGCGATACTCGATGAGGTGGTCGCGCATCCGGATGCCGCGGCGGCTAGCGGCGGCACCAAGGATCGGGAAACCCTACAGGTAGCGGCCATCGCCGCCCGCGAAAGCCTGCCTCCGGTCGAACGCCTCGAGATTGCATTGCATCCCTGGGTGAGCTTCGTCGTCATGCCGGTGTTTGCGCTCGCGAACGCCGGCTTGCCGATCGCTTTCACCGGTCTGGAGGTGTCGCTCGCGGCGACGATCTTCTTCGCGTTCGTCGTCGGCAAGCCGGCGGGAATACTGACCTTTTGCTGGCTGGCCGTTCGCGCGGGAATCGCAGCACGTCCACCCGCACTGAGCTGGGGTGTACTGGCGGGCGGCAGCGTGCTTGGGGGTATCGGTTTCACGATGGCGCTCTTCATCGCCGGTCGCGCGTTCGATCAACATCTGATCGATAGCGCCAAGGCGGGGATCTTCGCGGCATCAATCGTATCGGGTGCATTAGGCGTTGCGCTCTTGGCATGGGTGTCGCGCAGTGATTCGCGATGCTAAGCGCGCGTGTAACGCAATCGGGCCCTCTGCTATGCAATGTTCGCTAGCGCACTGATCAACAGATGCCGCCAGCGCACAGTACGGGCAGGTCTCATAGGGAGGAGCTCATGAAATCCAAGAGGGCAATGCAAGGGGAGCACCGGCAGAACGTTGTCGCGATCTCTACCGACAGCAGTCGCCCTCCGATGTCGGAGGGGGCGGGGCAGAGCGCCGATTCCAAGCGCGAAGACGCCAGCGACTCGCCGCCAGGTTGGTCATCGCTGTCCCTATCGAAGTGGGATCAAGACACGCATGCTGACAGCCGTTCCGACAAGATTCGCTTATGGCGGCGGCGAGCGTTGGCGAAGCGCGGGGCACGACTGCACACGAAGATGACCGCGGCTGGGCTGTCGAGTTCGCTCGCCATGCTGGACGAGACGGGAGTCGTGGTTTGCTGGTACGGCAGCCCGGATGGGCGCGATTACGCCTCCGAGGAAGTCGTGGACCGTCATTTGTCACAGTTCTATGTCTCCGAGGACGTTGGCAAGCGGCAGCCGTATCGTGATTTGCGTGCAGCGGTTATCGACGGTCGCATCACACGGCGAGCATGGCGACGCCGGCGGGACGGAAGCGCGTTCTTGGGCTCTTTCGACATCGAACCGGTCGTGCTTCGAGACGGGCGAGTGCAGGGGTTCAGCTACGTGGCGAGCGCGCCAACGTGAATTGCGCGCGCAGCGATCTGTCAGCGAAGCTCGTGACCCTCGATCAGGTCGCTGACGCAGCGCTGGCGGGTCCAGCGCAAGCTCGCTACACGGCGTACCGAGATGCACTCATCGCGGATGGGCAGGACGGGGAGCGGGTCGTGCAGACACTCTGGCTGTTTCTGTGGAATTTGTCTGAAGGTCGTTCCGTCAATGGGGTGCATTAGGCGCTGCGCCATGCTCGATGCGCCGTTGGTTGTAAAGGTTCACCTTACGCCGCGTCTCGCAATTGGCTGCTGTGACGACGTGAAGTGTGTACGATAGCGGACATAAACGGTGGCGCGGAACTCACTATGCTCGGGCCCTCTCGATGACGGCAGCTCACGACCTTCGTCAGAACCAACTCCTGGCCGCGTTGCCTTCGGAGGATCTGGAGCGAGTGAGCAAAAATCTGAAACTCGTGGAGCTGCCGCTCGGCGAGCCCTTGTATGAATCCGGCAGTCGTCAACGGGCAGTGTACTTTCCGACCACCGCGATCGTTTCGCTCCTTTATACGTTGGCGGACGGTTCCTCCGTCGAAATTGCGGTGGTCGGCAACGAAGGGATCATCGGCGTGTCGCTCTTCATGGGCGGCGAAACTACGCCGAGCCGGGCGGTGGTGCAGAGCGCCGGCTACGCCTATCGATGGTACGGCAAATTCCTCAAGGATGAGTTCACGCTCGGTGGACCCATGCAGCATCTGCTGCTGAGGTACACGCAGGCGCTGCTGACCCAGATGGCGCAGACCGCGGTGTGCAATCGACATCATTCGGTGGACCAGCAACTGTGCCGCTGGCTGTTGCTGAGCCTGGATCGCCTGGTCGGCAACGAGCTGGTGATGACGCAGGAATTGATCGCCAATATGTTGGGCGTGCGTCGTGAAGGTGTGACGGAGGCGGCAGGCAATCTGCAAAGCGCCGGACTGATCAAATATAGTCGTGGACGCATCACGGTGCTGGATCGCCCGGGCCTGGAGGCGCGGACCTGCGAATGCTACGCCGTGGTCAAGAAAGAATTCGATCGGCTGCTGCCGGCCATCACTCAGTATTGATTCAAGCGCCTGGACGTGCGCAGCCCGAGCGGCTGTCCGCACGCCGGCCCGCTTCGAGCTTGCGAAGGTGCGCATAGCCGACGAGCTGCCTGGCCTGCTCGTCCCAAAGTCGGAACTTGAGCGCTTGCAGGCTCGACAGCAGCGACAGCGACGTGACCTCTGCGAATCGCGGGTCGCTGTCATGGCACTTCTGCAAGTTGTAATTGGGAATGCGCGGGCTGAGATGGTGGATGTGATGAAATCCGATGTTCCCGGAGATCCATTGCAGCACCTTGGGCAGCTTGTAGTAGGAACTGCCGCGCAGCGCGGCTGCCGTGTAGTCCCACTTATCGTTACGTTCCCAGTACACGCCATGGAACTGATGCTGGACATAGAAGAGCCACAGGCCGGTCGCGCCAGCCACGGTCATGGCGATCGACTGAATGAGCAGGTAAGCGGTCAGACCGAATATCGAGCTCAGCAGTGTCGTGCTGATCAGCAGCGTTACGTTCAACCACCACACCGAGTGGCGTTGTCGCCGTTGCGCGGTCGCGGACGCAAAGCGCTGCTTGATCACGAAGACGAACAGCGGCGCGAGTGCGAACAGTACCAGTGGATTGCGCGCCAGCCGGTACCGAAAACGTTGCCAGCGCGACGCGCTCAAATATTCCTCGACAGTCATGGTCCATATGTCGCCGGTTCCGCGTCGGTCGAGATTTCCGGAACTGCCGTGATGAATCGCGTGCTCCCAGCGCCAGTGCTGGTACGGACTGAACGTCAAGGCGCCAGCGATGAAGCCGACAATGTCGTTCGCGCGCCGGGAACGGAAGTAGGACCCGTGCGTGCAGTCATGGAAGATGATGAAAATGCGCACCAGCAACGCGCCCGAGAGAACTGCGAGCGGCACGGTGAGCCACAGCGACACCTCCAGTGCCCAGTACATCGCGAACCACAGGAGAAAGTATGGCAGGAAGGTGTTCGCGAGCTGCCACAACGCGCGCTTCGTGGAGGCGTTCTGATGCGCCAAGAGCACGTCTTTCATGTCGGCCGTATGTGAGCCCTCGCTGTCGCCGCTGCGACTCGCGATGGCTCCGCGCGGCGGAGGTGTGCTTGAAGGGTAGTCTGTCGCGGCAGCAGTGGGCACTATCGGTTCTCCGAGAGATACCATACAAATAGAATCAACGCAGGGACAATGGCTGCTTCGTCCGGTGGCCAGCGAACAGCAATTCTTTGGTTGCCTGGTAGCGTGCCAGGGCCCTGGTCGAGACTGCGGACACGGCCCGCGCGTCGATGTGAGCAGGCGGTGAACGGGTGTCGCTCGCCTCGCGCGCCACGTCGGTATCGGTACTACGAATCGGCGCCGAGGCGGCCTGGGCGGGCGAGTCATCGGGTCGAATCATTTCTGCGCGGTTCATGTCCTGGGCCTGGCGGTGTTGCGACGAGCGTGGCTATCGAGAATGAACCAGCAACCCGCTGCCCTCGGTGCGGTGGCGCACATATGAATCCGCTCGGCCTGCATTTCTTGGTCAGTCGGACTCTCATCGAGTCAAAGGCCATGTGATCATGATGAGCGGCGCCCCCAGTGCGAGAACGAGTAAGGATAGCGGCGCACCGAGTCGTGCGTAGTCAGCAAATTTATATCCTCCCGGCCCCATCACGAGCGTGTTGCATTGGTGCCCGATCGGCGTGAGGAAGTCACAAGCGGCTCCCACAGCAACGGCCATCAAGAATGCATCCGGCTGAAAGCCAAGACGGCCGGCGAAGCTCACGGCGATGGGCGCCATGACCAGCACGGTCGCCGCGTTGTTCAAGAACGGTGTCAGCGCCATGGCTGCCGCCATGATCAATGCGAGCGCGCCGTAGGGCGGCAGTGAATGAGCGATGTTGGAGAGCCAGGTCGCAATCAGATCCGCGCCCCCCGTCGTGCGAATCGCCTCACTCACCGGAATCAGAGCGCCGAGCATCACGAGCAACGGCCATTGCACCGTCGCATAAGCCTCGCGCAACGAGAGCGACCCAAACAACACCACGAGCAATGCGGCGCCGAAGAACGCCAGTCCGACCGGCAATGAACCTGTGCCCGCCAACAACATGGCGCCCGCCAGAACTGCAATCGGGATCACGCCGCGACGGACGCTGCCGAGCCGGATTTCCCGCGTTGCCAGCGGCAGGCAACCCAGATCTCGCAAGAGCGCCGGCATATCGCCGAGCGAGCCTTGCAGTAAGATGATATCTCCCGCTCGAAGCTGGATGTCGCGCAGTCGATCGGCGAAACGCTGGCCGCTGCGACTCACTGCGAGCAGATTTACATTGAACCGCGCATGCAGCGACAGGTCTCCGGCAGCCTGGCCGATGAGCAGCGAGTCAGGACCGATCACCGCTTCGACACCGCCGATCTCCTCATGGGCCTTGTCGGTGCTGGTGCTGCGATCCTGGCCTGCCAGTTCGAGGCCCATCCGCGCGACCGCTTGCTGTAGCGCTGCCGGCTCCCCTTGTAGCAGCACGATGTCATTCTCGCGCATCACCATATCGGGCAGCGGCGATGTTTTCTGGCCATCGCGAACGACTGCTGTCACAACGACCTCCGGGCCGGCGGAGCCACGCAGGTCGGCCACTGTCTTGCCGGCGATCGCCGACTCGGCCCGTACCCGGCCCTCGGTGAGATAGTCATGAATATCCATGGCCTCGCCCAAAGTCGGCGCTCCTGCGCGATTGAGCGGCAGCAGGCGGTATGCGATTGCGAGGAATGCGATCCCGGCCGCCGCGAGCCCGACACCGACGGGCGCGAAGTCAAACATCGCAAATGGCGTGCCCGTGATTTCGGCGCGCAGGCGCGAAACGATGATGTTCGGCGACGTGCCGATCAGCGTTGTGAGTCCGCCGAGCAGCGAGCCGAAGGCCATGGGCATCAGAAACATCGATGGCGAGGTTTTGGAGCGCTTGGCCATCTGGAAAGCGACCGGAAGCATCATCGCAAGTGCACCGATGTTTTTTACGAATGCCGACAGGACGGTCACGGTGGTGACCAGCAGTATGAGTTGCGCGCGCGCTGATGTGATCTTCGGTGCGAGTGGATGCAGGGCGGCTTCGATGATGCCGGAGCGGGCCACGGCCGCACTGACCAGCAAGGCGCTGCCCACGATGATGACGATATCGTCGCTGAAGCCGCTGAAAGCGGCTTCGTAGGGCACCACACCGACGAGTACGGCAGCGAGTAGCGCGAGGCCGGCGACCAGGTCGTACCTGAGCCGCCCCCACATGAACAGCGCCATCATGCCGGCAAGGATCGCGAAGGCCTGGGTCTGAGCCATCGTCATGATTCTGTTCCGCGAGGATGCGAGGCACGCGAGTACCTTGGCTGCAACAGGGAACAGCGAGTCAATTGCCTGCTCGCGACAAAGTTCCTGGCCGCGAGGCGCCCGCTGGCTGCGTCGTGGCGCGAACTACGTGATATGCAGTCGCTGTTCACAATGCGTTCTCGCAGGAAGCGACAGATGGACTTGGCGGTCAGAGATCCGATCAGCCAAGCGGAATGTGCCGATGATTTGCGTCAGCGCCCAGAAGCACTGAGGGACATCGCCGCTTGCTCGCGGCTGCGTTATCGATGGCCGCCTAGATGCTGGACGCTTGAAGGATTTTCAGCGGTCCCGGAACTCGCGTTCCCACGGCGCATTGATGTTGATTCAGGGCTCATTGCGGGCCCATGTGGGTCCATGAGCACTCCTACGACAATCGCCACGAAATCGGCGCAGGCCCTTTCGGACAGCGATATCATCTTCGATCAACTGCGAACGCCGGCTTACGCGTGCGATGACGAAGGGCGCATCGTCCGCTGCAACCGGCAAGCAATCCAATTGTGGGGGCGTCGGCCTCGAATGGGGGACGACGCGGACCGGTTTTGTGGCTCGCATCGGCTGCATTGGCCGAACGGACCCCGCATGAGCCACTCCGAGTCACCTATGGCGGCGGCGCTGCTGAGCGGTGCAGCCCCAGGCGATCATGAGATAGTCATCGAGCGGCCAAACGGTGAACGTGTCGCCGCGCTTGTGAGGATCAACCTGCTGCACGCAGCAGACGGTGGCCTGATCGGCGCGGCCGGTTGCTTCGAAGTCAGCGAGGAGCGCCGGGAGCTCGATGAGCAGTTGCGTGTCAGCCAGCGAGACCTCGAGGATTTTTTCGAGAATGGGGTCGTTGCGCTTCATTGGGTAGGGCCGGACGGACGCATTCTGCGCGCCAACCAGGCAGAACTCGATTTGCTGGGTTTTGAAAGCAAGGAGTACGTCGGCCGGCACATTGCCGAGTTTCATGCCGACCCCGCTGTCATCGACGATATCCTCGCCCGCTTGTCATGCCACGAGAGACTCGACCGGTATCCTGCTCGTTTACGCACCAAGAGCGGTGAAATTCGCCATGTGCTCATCAGCTCGAACGTCTATTCGCAAGACGGGACATTCGTTCATACACGATGCTTTACGCTGGATGTGACCGATCGGCGCCTGGCGCAGCTCGACTTGCAAGAGAGCGAACGGCGCTCACGAGAGTTGCTGGAAGCGCTGCCTGCCGCCATCTATACGACGGACAGTAACGGGGCGCTCACTTTCTATAACGAGGCCGCGGCCGAATTATGGGGCGCACGGCCCGAACTCGGCGCGAGCTACTGGTGCGGATCGTGGCGGCTGTTCTGGCCCGACGGCAGGCCTGTGCCGCACGACGAGTGTCCGATGGCGATCGCGCTCAAAGAGAACCGCGTGGTGCGCAACGTCGAAGTGATCGCCGAGCGGCCCGATGGAACACGCGTGCCCTTCTTGACGTACCCGACGCTGCTGCACGATGCGGACCATCGTCTGGTCGGGGCGGTCAACATGCTCATCGACCTGACGCACCTGAAGCAGGCTCACCGTCGCCAGCAATTGCTCATCAACGAGCTCAATCATCGCGTCAAGAACACGCTGGCCACCATCCAATCGATAGCGCACCAGACTTTCAGGGGCAAGACGGATGAGGAGTTGAAACAGCGCTTCGAGAAGCGGCTCATTGCGCTGGCAAAGACTCACGACATCCTGACGCGGGAAGACTGGCGTGGCGCCGACCTGCGCGAGCTCATCTCACGGTCGATCGAATTCGCTTGCGATGCCGGAGAACGCGCGACCGTCGATGGTCCAAGCGTGTTGCTTCCACAACGAGCGGTCGTGCCCTTGGCGATGGCCATCCACGAGCTTTGCACCAACGCATCCAAGTACGGCGCCTTGACGGACCCATCGGGTCGCATCGTCATCGAATGGCAATTCCTGGCAGGCGGCGCCCGCTTGCAGCTGCGTTGGGTCGAGTCCGGCGGGCCGCCCGCGCAGGCGCCTGCTCGTCGGGGGTTCGGTACGCGGTTGCTCGAGCAAGGACTGCCGCATGAGCTGCGTGCGGATTGCAGGCTGACCTTCCAGCCGTCCGGGATGGTTTTCGTGATGGATATGCCGCTATCCGCGGCGCCTCCCACCTGACGCAGAGCTGCCGAATGTTGCGCGTGTTGATCGTGGAGGATGAAGCGCTGATCGCCATGCTGCTCGAAGATCTGGTGCAGGAGCTCGGTTTCGACGGGCATGCGTATGGGACCAGCAGCGATGCCCTGGCCGCGCTCGAGACACTGCCGTTCGATGTGGCGATTCTCGATGTGAACCTCGGAACCTCACTTTCCTATCCGGTTGCCGACGCTCTCGCGGCGCGGGACATTCCGTTCGCTTTCGCGACCGGCTATGGCAGTGGCGGTGTCGATCACAAGTACCGAGGCGTGACGGTGATGCGCAAGCCGATCGAGCGTGGGGCCCTGAAGGCCGTGATCGAACAACTCAGCCGGGCGTCGCCGCAACACGCCCCTGAATAGCGCGCCTGATGTGAGCGACCGGCGCGTTCCGATGCTCGGTCGGCTGTTGAACCCTGGCATTCTCGCCGCGGCAGGCGCATAAGGTGGTTGGTGGGAAGCGGAGAATGCCATGAGCACGCAACAGTCGGCGCGAGAGGCGATCACCGATGGTGTCATCACGGCGAAAGTGCGGGCGGCGCTCGGAGAGGATTCGATCACTGCCAGCTATGACATTCGCGTGGAGACGCTGGCGGGCATTGTCGAGCTGAGCGGCTTTGTCGGCTCCGACATCGTCCGTACCGAAGCACTGCATGTCACTGAGCACGTGCATGGCGTGCATCGGGTCAAGGATCTACTGGACGTGCGCAGCTGCGACTAAACCCAGAATCAGCTCGACGCGATGGACGGCCTCATCGTCGAGTAATTGTATGCGGTTCTCGCCTGAGGGCAGCGCCAGTCCATCGAGGGTGATCGAAGCCACGCCGCCACTTACGCCGTCCGGGTTCACGACGGCAATTTCATAGCGCGCCGATCGATATCGGAAAGTCACGTCGAAGCGCGGCCATTCTTTCGGAATGCAAGGCGTGAGCATTAGCTGCGTTCCCTGGACGTGCAGGCCGAGAATGGCTTCGATGCCGGCTCGATACAGCCATCCTGCGGAGCCGGTGTACCACGTCCAGCCGCCGCGTCCGACGTGAGGCGCCACTGAGTAAACATCGGCGGCGACGACATAGGGTTCCACCTTGTAGCGGCGCACCCCGGTCCGGGTGCTCGTGCGATTGATGGGGTTCAGCAGCGCAAACAATGCGGCTGCTTCGTTTCCCTGGCCCAGTCGTGCAAAAGCGATGACGGACCACGCAGCGGCGTGAGTGTACTGTCCGCCATTCTCCCGGATGCCGGGCGGATAACCTTTGACGTAGCCAGGATCGAGCGGCGTGCGATCGAATGGCGGCGTGAACAATAGCGCGAGGCCGTCGTCCGGTCGGATGAGCTGTTCATCGACCGCCGCCATGGATCGAGCGGCGCGCGTGGCATCGGCCGCACCCGAGATGACACTCCACGACTGTGCAATGGAATCGATGCGACACTCGTCGCTGGCGGCCGAGCCCAGGGGAGTGCCGTCGTCATAGTATCCCCGTCGATACCAGTTGCCGTCCCAAGCTTCGCGTTCGAGCGATTCCCGTAGTGTCGCGGCGTGCGCCAACCAGCGCTGGGCACGCGCGTCTTCGTGCCGGGCGATGGCGACAGGTGCAAAGGCGCAAAGCGTCGTGTGCAGAAACCATCCGAGCCAGACACTTTCGCCGTGGCCCTTATCGCCGACGCGATTCATGCCATCGTTCCAGTCGCCAGTCCCTATCAACGGCAAGCCGTGCGCGCCGAGGGCGAGGCTATCGTCCAGGGCGCGAGCGCAATGCTCGAAGAACGTCGCGGCGGTATCGGAAACGTTCGGTTGGAAGTATGCATCGTGTTGCCCTGGTTCCAGCGCGCTGCCTTCCAGATACGCGATGCTTTCGTCGAGGATCGCGGTATCGCCGGTTCTGGTGAGGTAGTGCATGGCCGCGTACGCGAGCCAAACGCGATCGTCACTGATGCGCGTACGAACGCCTTGCCCGGCCGTCGGCAGCCACCAGTGCTGTACATCGCCTTGCGGGAACTGACGGCCGGCTGCGCGCAGTAGATGTTCACGAGTGAGCGCTGGCTGCGATGTCACGATCGCCATCCCGTCCTGCAACTGATCACGGAACCCGTAGGCTCCACTGGCTTGGTAAAACGCCGAACGAGCCCAGATACGGCAAACCAACGTTTGATACAGCAGCCAGCCATTCAACATCAGATCCATGGAGCGATCCGGCGTGTTGACTTGAATCGCGCCGAGCGCTTCATCCCAGAAATCCTTGACGCGGGTGAGTACGGCATCGAGATCAGCGTTGCGATAGTGTTGCAGCAGCAACTGAGCCTCGGTCGCGCTCGCGGCTTCACCGAGCAGGAGAACGAGCTCGATGCATTCGTCCGGCTCGACGGTGATCGATGTCTGCAGTGCGCAGCAGGGATCGAGCCCAGCTCCGACGCGCCCGGAGAGTTGAGGGACGACGCCCAGCGCAGCTGGTTGCTCGAGCGTGCCATGCCGCCCGAGGAACTCGCCGCGGTCGCCGGTCCATTGCGTTTGCCGACCAGCGAGATCTGCAAATGCGACGCGTGCGCCGAACTGCGAGTTCCATGGATTTCGAGCGAACATCGCACCGGTCAACGCATCCATTTCGGTCACCACGAAGGGCGCGGATGCGGCGCGTGACGTGCCCAGAACCCATTCGACATAGGCTGTCACGGAGAGGCGCCGCTTTCGCGTCGAGGTATTACGGATTCGCAAGCGGGATATCTTGACGGAGTCTTCTAGTGGCACATACAACAGCAGATCGAGTGCGATTTCGTGCGCGTGATGTTCGAAGACGCTGTAGCCCCGACCGTGACGAACGTGATAGGGCGCGCTTGCATCGCATGCCGGCGCGAGCGTCGGCGTCCATAGCGCTCCGGTATCCTCATCGCGTACGAACAGCACCTCACCGGGCCGGTCGATCACCGGATCGTTGCACCATTGCGTCAGCTGATTCTCGCGACTGTTGACCGACCAGGTATAACCGCCGCCATCGGCTGAGACTTGAAAGCCGAAGTGTGGATTGGCAATCACGTTGATCCAGGGCGCGGGCGTCGTCTGTCCGGCATCGAGTGTGATCGCGTACTCGCGCCCGTCATCTGCGAAGCCGCCCATGCCGTTGAAGAATTCCAGTCGTGGCGTCGGTGCGCCGGTGCGGGCGCCGCTATACATTCTCGGTCGCCGCATGCCTGCCGGAACATCGGCAGGGTCCGCGCGACGGTGGAGTTGATCTGCAAGCGCGCCTCGCGCACCGATGAATACAGCTCGCGCAACGGACGATAACGTCGCACGGGTCTCGGCGGACACCAGATCGGTGCGCAACACGAAGACCGACCCCTTGGTGCTGTCGACATGAAGCTGCGGTTGCGATTGGCGCGTACGGACCATTCCTTCGAGGGCAATTTGCAGATCCTGCACATAAGAAGCCGCGCGCTCGTTCAGGATCACCAGATCCACGGCGAGCTGCTTCAGGCGCCAGTATTCGTGTGCCTGCAGCAGCTGCCGGGCGATTGCCATATCCTCCACATGCTCGATTCGTAACAGCACGATCGGCACATCTCCCGAGATGCCGTGCGCCCAAAGGGCAGGTCGACTGCAACCGCCTCGCTGAATCGCTGCTGAGGAGGGCCTCAGGGAAGCATCGGCGAACAGGACATGGCCGGCGACGCGTTGAAACAAGTGTGCTTCTTCCGCCGTGATGCCCAGGTGATGTAGCTGGACTTGCGCCTGTGTCCATGCCAGCGTCGCGGCACGACTGAAGGCGTTGGCGTCGCGATGTTTGTCGAACAGATCCAGCACTCTGGCGCGAGTGGATGAAACGCAAGTCCAGAATGAGAGCCGCACAGTCGCGCCGGGCTGGATGCGAACGCGCTGTCTCAGCGCGAACACCGGATCGAGAACGGCGCCGACGGTGTTCGACAGCGGCCGGCCATCCATGACTGCAACCGGCTCATGCACCTCGCGGCCTCGCCCCAGAAAACGGGCACGATCTGTTTCGTATTCCAGCGTCCCCAGGACCGCGCCTTCGACCGCCACGTGATGTGCCGCCCAGAGTTCCGGTTCAGTGTGGGCGCGCCGTCGCCTCGTTGCCAGCAGGACGCCGAGATTGGTCACGAACTCGGTCTGGACGAACAGCTTCGAGAATGCGGGATGAGCCGAGTCGGTTGCCGGTGGGGCAAGCGCGAGCTCGCTGTATGAGGTGACGTCGAGATCGATCGCGCTACTGCCCGTATTCGCAATCGAGACACGTCGGACCTCGGCATTATCCTCCGGGGATACGACGACCTCGAGGGTCGTGATCACTGTCGCGTCGATGCGAACGAATTCCGCCCGGTCTTCGCTGAATGTGACTTCATAGCTGTCGGGTTCGACGCCGCACGGCTGAAAGCCGGCCGACCACACCGCGCCGCTGGCGGCGTTGCGCACGAACAGGTAGCTACCCGAATCATCGCGTGTGGCATCTTCTTGCAGACGCGTGACGCCGATGTCGCCCCACCTGCTGTAACCAGATCCGGCGGCGCTCAGCATCACGGCATAACGCCCGTTCGAGAGAATATGTGTCTGGGGAGCGGCCGAGTGCGCAGTGTGCACTCGTCGCAACGTGGGCAGCTGTTGATCGTCGCTGCGCGCGACGGCTTTAACTTCTTCGGCTCTTGGATGGGAAACAGACACATCTCGCGGCGTCCGTTCGTGCAACAGCAGCTCGGCAGCCTGCACCATGGCGTCCGCGTGGAATCGCGCACGCATCCTTCCGTCGAACAAAACATTGGCGACAGCTGCGATGGTCATTCCCTGATGGTGCGCCATGAAGGCCTTGACGATTACGGCATCGGCGCCCTCTGGCAGTCGGGTACGTGTGTAGTCGAGTGCTTCATAGAATCCGTACGTGCCGAGTGCACCTACACTGGCAAGGTGCGCGTAGTTCTGCATCGCCGCCTTTGGATCGACCATGGCTGCAAGGCCGGTTGCGTAGGGAGCGATGACGAGATTGTCACTCAGGCCGCGTTTGAGCCCGAGGCCCGGCACGCCGAAGTTGGAATACTGATAAGTATGCTCCAGATCGCGCGCGCCATACGCCGATTCGGAAACTCCCCACGGAATGTCCAGCGAAGCACCGTAGCTTATCTGCCGGCGCACGATGAGGCGGCTCGTTTGTTCGAGCAGGCTGCCTGCGGGCGCGCGCATGACGAGCGAGGGCATGAGGTACTCGAACATCGAACCTGACCAGGAGATGAGCGCCGCACCTTGTCCGACCGGCGTGACTTCCCGAGCGAGCCGGAACCAATGGCTTGCCGGCACATCGTTCTTCGCGATGGAGAAGAAGCTCGCCAGGCGCGCTTCGGATGCCAGCAAGTCGTAGCAACTCTCATCGAGCGCACCTTCCGGGACGCGATACCCAATGGCCAGCAACTTGCGTTCGGGGTCGAGGAGGAAGCCGAATTCCATTGCGAGGGCCAGTGCGCGTGCGCTGGCTGCGAGCGCCAGCAGCCGTCCCGGTATGTTCAGGTCACCGGTTTCCGCTGCCTGAAGGTCGCGTTGCCAGCTTTTGATCGAGCACTGCGTTGCCTCCGCCCAGAACAGCAGGTCCTGATATGCCGATTCATGGTGCTCGCTCGCCAGGGCTCGAGCGCCATCGCTCAGGATGGTCGCGTGCGCGTCGGCGTGGACCAGCGCAATCGTGATCTCCGTTGGCGGAGTTTTGCGATCGATCGCTTTGGATAGCTCCGACAAGGACTCTGTGAGCTGGTGGCGCGTGAGCGCCTGAGTGCGATGCTCGTCGGGAAGTTTCAGCAGGGCATCGCGGGCCAGATGAACAGCGTCCGCAACGCCGTCGAAGTGGGCTGCGGTGTCGAGCGGGAGGCGGGTCCACTCGTGACATGCATTGGCGACTGTGATCAGGTGTGCCGCCAGATTGCCGCTGTCGACCGAAGATACATACGGCGGTTCGAGCGGTCGCAGGTCGCGCGTGTCATACCAGTTGTAGAAGTGCCCACGAAATCGTTGCAGGCGCTGCATGGTCGCCAGCGTTGCTTCCAGCCGCTCGATGCTTTCCAGCGTTCCGATCCAGCCGAAATCGCGAGCACTAACCGCGCACAGCAGATACAGGCCCATATTGGTCGGCGAGGTGCGATGAGCCACGACGGGCTGCGGATCCTCCTGAAAGTTGTCCGGCGGCAGCATGCGGTCAGCTGCGCTCACGAACGTTTCGAAATATCGCCAGGTGCGACGCGCGACCAGGCGCAACCCCCGGCGGTCGGCGTCGCCGATCGGCACGCGACCGGCGACCAGCGGCGATTCGCTGATCCGTCGTGCGATCGCAGGCGCCGCGGTCCACAGCATCACGAACGGCAGTGCCACCCAGATTGCTTCGAACTTTCCAAAGGCCATCAGGGCCACGGCGCCCAGCGCTGCGAGCACGCTTGCGCTCATGCGTCGGTAGATGCCAGCCAAGTCCGGTTGCGAGGCGAGCTGTGATTGCGCTGCTGTGACCCACTCGAGCAGGTTGCGTCGACTGATGGCCAGCCGATACAGCGTGCGGCAGATGGCATCGACCATGAGCCATGCCTGATGCGGGAGAAATGCGATGAGTAACCCGATCTGCGTGCCGGCGAGCGCTATGTCCTGGCTCCAGGCAGTCAGATGGCTGCGGGCGATGACGCCGCGTCGAGGCACTGCGGCTGCCAACGCCGGCAGAAGCGCCGGGAGTGCAATCGCCGTCAGCACGAACGCAGTCCATATCGAGGCCGCGTGCAGCGGCAGCAACCAGCCTGTCAGCAGAGCGAGCAGAGCGGTCGGCGCGGACAGACTGCGGCGCAGATTGTCGAGCATCTTCCATCGGCCCAGCAGCGGCAACGAGCCAGTGCCGCGTCGAGCCGCGTCCGGGCGACCGAACAGCCACGGCAGCAACTGCCAGTCGCCACGTACCCAACGATGATTGCGTGCCGCCGCGACGTCGTATCGCGCAGGAAACTCTTCGATGAACTCGACGTCCGAAGCGAGTGCGGCGCGTGCGAACGTGCCTTCGAACAGATCATGGCTGAGCAGCGAGCCGGTCGGCACCCGCTCGGCCAGCGCCGCCTCGAACGCGTCGATATCGTAGATACCTTTGCCGGCGTACGAACCTTCGCCGAACAGATCCTGGTACACGTCGGAGACAGCCGCGCCATACGGGTCGATGCCGGTCATGCCGGAGAAGGTGCGTTGGAACAGCGAGCCTTCACGACCGATCGGCAGCGATGGCGTCACCCGTGGCTGGAGTACGCCATAGCCTTCGACGACCCGGCCGGCGGCCGCATCGAATCGGGCGTGATTGAGCGGATGCGCCAGCTTACCGACCAGGCGTCGCACGGCTTCTCGCGGCAAGCGTGTGTCTGCGTCGAGCGTGATGACGTAGCGAACATCGGATGGCAGCGCCGGCATCCGGGTGTCGGGAGCAATGAACGTCGTGTCGACGGCGCCACGCAGCAGCTGATTCAACTCATGCAACTTGCCTCGCTTGCGCTCCCAACCCATCCAGTGTTGCTGGCTGTCGCTCCAGATGCGACGGCGATGCAGTGCATAGAAGCGCGTGCCCTGCGACGGAGCCTCATGGACGCGATTGAGACGAGCGATGCCGTCAGCTGCGATCTGCAACAGAGCTGCGTCGTCGGCGGTGTGCTCGGTCGCCGCGTCGGTCCAGTCCAGCAGCAGCGCGAGATGCAGCTCGCCGTGAGAGGAGGCGAGGTAGTGAACTTCGAGTCGTTCGAGCAGTGTTTCGATAGCTTCGCGCGTGGTCAGCAGCGCCGGCACTACGATCATGGTTCGCATGCTTGCCGGAATTCCCTTGCGCAGCGACAACCCAGGCAACATCGTTGCGTCGAATCCGCGCGTGACTGCACGATTCACCAGGCCGACCGAGAGGTCGATGGCGGGAATCATTCCCAGCAGTGCGCACACCAACAGATGCGCTAGCGCGATCCCCTGGGCCGCCAGTGCGGCCAGCGGTATCGAGATGATGAGCGCAGCGAGCAGCAGCACCGAAAGAATGAAGCCCATGGGGCCGACTGCGTCACTCAGGGCTCGCGGCCAATGGCTCAGCGGTGCGCGATAGCCAACGGCCTCTTCAAAGGAGCGTCGCCCGCGACCCAAGAGATGATAGCCAGGGTCCCGCTTGCGAGGCTCATCGGGGTCGGAGGCGGCGATTGATTGAGTGGCGGCGATCAGGGCATGCGTTATTTCCAACTCGCTGCACGCGGATCGACGGGACAAAGTCTCGATGGCGCTGCGGTACAAGTCACGGGTGGCGAAATCCATTTGTGCCAGATCGGTATCCCTGCACAGAGCCGCCTCGACCAGGCTCACCGCTTCGAAGAATTCCGCCCAGTTCACGTCGGAGATCAGGCGCATGCTGGTGATGATGTTGCGCACGGTGACGTTGGTCGCGCCCTGGCGCTGATGCTCGTCGTAGACCATCTGGTCGGAAGTGGTCCCCTGCGCGATGAGCTGATCTTCCAGCCACTGCAGCGCTGGCGTTACGTGCGGGTCCTGATCGCGCAAGCGCTTCACCACCTGCACCACGAACGATGCGGGAAGCTCGCCGTGCCTCTGGAAGTATCGGAACAGCGCCTGTCGATCGATCGTGAGTCCATTCACTCCGAGCAGCCGATCGGCAACCCGATCAGCCTGCTCGCGCTCGGCTCGGCTGCTCACGATGCGTTCGGCGGCGCGGCGCAGGTTCTCTACCAGCACGATGCGCAGCGTGATCGCCATCGCCCACAACTCGCCGATCGTCAGCGGTTGCACCACTTGATACGCACGCACGAAGCGAATCAATGCGTCCAGATCGAAGCGGCTGTCGCTGTGCGCGACACACGCCCACGCCATGCCAAAGACACGCGGATAGCCGGTGAACGGGCCGTCGGCGAGCTTCGGCAGCTGTCGATAGAAGCTCGGCGGCAGGTCGCTGTGGATCTTGCGGATCTGTTGTTCGATCACATGATAGTTGTCGACCAGCCATTCACCGGCGGGCGTGATGTTGCCGCCCTTGCTCGCCGCCAAAGTAATCGTGCGATAAGCCCCGAGCAGCACCTCTTCGTTATCGCTGAGACGCGCATTGAGCGAGCGCCTGCGTTGCGGTCGCGTCGTAACGGGTTGCGACTGCGCCAGGCTTTCAGCGTGCTGTTCGAGTCGCGTGATGCTGAACAGCTCCTCACGAATGATCGCGGAGCTATTCCAAGGCGGCGCGGGACGCTGCCATCGAGGCAGGCGAGACAGAAACGATTTCAAGGAAGGTCTGCTCCATGGCGTACTTCTGTTGGTGCGCGTGGAGGCGTGAGGTCGATCGCGCGCGTCACTCCAGCGAAGGATTCAAACGGCGACTTTGCACTCGAGCTGCCCAACCGTCGGTGCGGTGGCGAACTTAGAGAGAGGCATCGGCGACCCAGTCGGGGCTATGTTCGTTAGCGCACCGACGCCGGATTGCACCGACCGCACACTGCGGCCTGATGTCAGGAGCATTGAATGGCTTTCAAGCTGCTTTCGGGGATATCGATGAGCTCAACACGCACGGCCGGAGGTTTGCTTGCGGTACTGCTGATGGCGCTCACGACCTTCGTTTCCTCATCCTCGGCGGAAGCGCCGGACATTCTGCCGGATAACGCACTGACAAATCGCTCTGGGTTTGGCTGGGAATGCATGACCGGCTTCGAGAGGATCGCCAATCGCTGTTCGCGCATCGCCGTGCCGGCGAACGCGTACCTCGATGCCTCGGGGGATGGATGGCGATGCAACCGGGGCTACTTGAGAACGAACGATGCATGTATGGCAGTCAAAGTGCCGCAGAATGCGTATCTCGATGATTCATTTGGTAGTGGCTGGCGATGCGAGCGAGGTTATCGCGAGGCGCAAGGTCAATGCGTGGCCATCAAGGTTCCCAGCAACGCGCACTCGGTCGACTCCTCATACGGGCCCGGTTGGGAGTGCGATCGAGGGTTCCAGTCCTCGCAGGCGGCCTGCGTTCCCATCGAGCTGCCGGCGAATGCATTCCTGTCGCGCGCTGGAAGCAGTTGGGAATGTGAACGTGGCTTCCGCCGCGAGGACGCCGCATGCGTTGCGGTACGAGTCCCGGCGAATGCTCATCTGGACTACTCCGGCGATGCCTGGAGATGCGACAAGGGTTTTCATCTTCACGGCGCGGCCTGCGTCAATGATTGATATCCACTGTGCTGACGATCAAAGGGGTGACCTATGAGCAAGGGCCAGGATCGCAAGAAAGACCAGAAGAAAAAGCCGACCAAGACGTTCGATGAGAAGCGTGCGGCGAAGAAGATCAAACGGGCGGAACGAGCCGCGGCACGCAACTTCATCTAGGGGCTGCGGGAGATCAGTGCGCGCTCGCTTGTTTGTGGGACTTGGTGTCGACCAGGCAGATTCTCTGGCCGTCCTCGTTACCAACATAGATGTTCCGGTGGGTGACGACCGCTACCGATGCCACCGAAGGCTGGATCAATTCTCCGTCGACCAGGTCAACTGCTAGCGGCCGCGTGTCTGTCGCTTGCGCCACGATCGGCGTGGAAGCTCACCAGGCGGACCGCGGACGGGTCCCCGGCTCCATCGCACCAGCCAATGTACGGTTGCGCACCGACGTCACGTGTGCGCCAGCGCATGCTCGTACTCCTGGTGGATGGTCGGCAGAACCGTCACGCCGCGACCAGCGCCTTCATTTCACATCTTGCCCGGAGTGTCCTTCCATGTACGTAGTCAAGTCTCTCAGCGCACTGTTCGCTACTTTTCTGTTAATGACCTCTTTGGGTTGCGCGTCCTCGCAGACCAAGGAGGGGACGGGAGAGTATCTCGACGACAGCGTCATCACCACCAAGGTCAAGGCGGCCATACTGGGCGAGCCCGGCTTGAAAGTTGCCGAGATCAATGTCGAAACGTTCAAGGGCGTGGTTCAACTGAGCGGCTTCGTGAGCTCACGTGAGGATATGGACGCGGCGGTAAAGGTGGCGCGCAACGTCGGCGGAGTCACATCCGTCAAGAACGACATGCAAGTCAAGTAATCGGAACAGCTGTTGGATAACGTGCAGTCGGAGGGCCGTGCTGGCGCTCCGACTGGTTATCGCTGCTGTTTTGCACGGGCATGTAAAGTTCCTCGCGGATGGCTGAGATCGAGATGACCGCACGGAGACCTACCGTGTGCCGGACTAACGGCCGGCAGCAAGCCTGGTGCGCACTCGAACCGGCTGGCGCGGGCGCAGATGTTTGTTCCTCGAATAACGTCGTCAGCGGCTCATTTGTTTGATCGTAGTAATCCGCTGTCGGCCGGGCGCGCCATCGATCGAAGATCATCGCGATGTTATTCATGCCATCGGGGCGTCATTCAGGAACTACTCCGCCGCGATCGCCTTTCTATAGGCCAGCCAACATTAAGGAGCCAGCCCGTGGTCAAGTCACCTAAGTCGAGTCAGAAATCGAAGCAGCAAGCGGATGTGAAAGAAGCCGCCGCGGCGGCCAATGCAGTCGAACTGCTGAAGGATGAACATGAAGAGGTAGCGGAGCTGTTCCACGCGTTCGAATCCGCTGCCGCAGCCGAACAGCAGGCCTTGGCTGAACAGGTCTGCCAGAAGCTCACGGTGCATGCGCGGATCGAAGAGGAGATCCTCTATCCTGCTGCCAAGGACGTGCTCGAGGAGGGCGATGTGGATCTGGTCAATGAAGCCGCGGTCGAGCATGCGACCGTCAAGGACCTGATCGTCAAGATCGAAGCCATGGACGCGACGGACGAGCCTTACAAGGCGACCGTGACCGTCCTGAGTGAGTACGTCAAACATCACGTCGAAGAGGAGGAGACCGAATTGTTTCCTCTGCTTCAGGACAGCGATCTGGACCTGGATGCGATGGGCGCCAAATTGGCCAGCCGCAAGCAGGAGCTCACGGCCGAGCTCGGTACTGAGAGTAACGATGGCGACACCATCGACGACGGCGAGGAAGACGAGGAGGTGGCAACCGTGGTGGCTGCCAGATCAGTCTCGAAATCCAAGAACACTTCGCGCAAGCTCGTGTAAACGCCGTCCCTGAGAAGATCGCGAGGAAGTCGGTTGGTCGGCGGCTTCGCGTTCGCGGCGCGCCATTTCCTGGTAGCGGGCATCTTCGATGGCAGCGCCGCGGCGCCGGCATCCTTGCCTGTATGAGTTACACCGCACGCGCATCGCCGATGTGTGTGGGCATGCACTCATCGGCGCACGTGCTTTGCCAAGAATGCATCGAGGCTGTTTGCAAACGCCTGACGATCTCGTGCGTTCAGCGCGCCGGGCCCACCCGTTGTAACACCGCTGCCGCGCAGCTCGTCCATGAAGTTTCGCATTGGCAGCCGCTCCCGGATGTTGTCCTTCGTGTACAACTCGCCGCGTGGGTTCAGGGCATGAGCGCCTTTGTCGATCACCGCCGCCGCTAACGGAATATCGGCGGTGATAACCAGGTCCGCTGCAGCGAGCAGCTCAACGATTCGTTTGTCTGCAACGTCGAATCCAGGCGGCACTTGTATCGAGCGAAGATACGGCGATGGCGGAATCCGCAATGCTCGTTCGCAACTAGAGTGACCTGCACGCGCTCGCGCTCGGCGGCGGGAAACAAGGTTTCTTTGATTGCGCCCGGGCAGGCGTCGGCATCGACCCAAATCTGCATTGAATCCTCTGACTCCGGCTCTGCTGCGACGACCGCAATGGCCAGGTATCGATTCTGACTGACGTGGATCGTTACAGCGAGCGCAAAGAAAGCGCTGCGGAGCTCTCGAAGCGAGTGAACCAGCGATCCATCTGAGGCTGTGGCACGAAGAACGAGATGAGAACATCAGGCCCTACATCCCGACTCACGAGGCGTTCCTTCGTCGGCGCCGGGTCTTTAGCGATTGCGCGGTCCGACTTGTTGCGATCAATCGGCGAGGTTTTCAGGGCCGCGCAGCATGGGGCGAGTCATCGCGCATGGCGACCTGCGTGCGCGAGCTAGAGGCGGGTGGCCTGGATCAGTCCGGTACTGCAAGCCTGCAGCTGACCAGCGAACGTCGTGCGAGGGCGGCTGGCGCTGCGCGATCTTCTGATCACCTACGGCCTTAGCAGCGGACCGGATCGGGTTCCTAAAGTGAGTATCCGGATCCGGACCTGGGGCAAGGTCCAGGTCCAGGTCCGCATCGCGCTGATCGTGGGAGCGCGCCGGAATAATTAAGGAAATCCAGTAATTAGATGTTGTCGGCGCATCGCCGGCAGCTGCCGCCTTGACGATATGCGGAATGCCCCTATCATCTGCTTGTTGAAATCTTCAACAATCGAGAGCTGTGTTCCCATGGCGACCGTCAATTTCAGCGTTCCCGACGACGTCAAGGTCGCGTTTGATCGGGTGTTCGGAGATCAGAATAAGAGTGCAATCATTGCCGATCTGATGCGCAGGGCGGTTGCGGATGCGACTCGGCGCAAGCAGCGGGAAGAGATATTTCGCAAACTGACGCAGCGTCGCGCGCAGAGGCCCGCATTGTCCAATGAGGAAGCGAGGGCAGCGCGCACGGCAGGACGCCCGTGATCGCTGTCCTCGACGCGAGCGTCGTGATCAAATGGTTGCTGCAGGATCCTGAGTGCGAGGCGAACACCGAAAATGCGACTCGTCTTATGGAACAGGTCACCAGTGGCGAGCTGTCATCAATTCAGCCGTCACACTGGATCCTGGAGGTCGGAGCGGTTTTGGCGCGAGTGAGTCCGGAGACTGCGGCAGACGATGTGACATTGCTCGCTGCGCTGGAGCTTCCCACGACAGACGATCCGTTGATCGTAAGACGTGGAACGGAACTCGCTACGGAGCTCAAGCAGCACTTGTTCGACACTTTCTATCACGCTGTCGCGTTGGAGAATGCAGATACTGTGCTGGTAACTGCGGATGAGCGCTACTTGCGAGCGGCCGAGAGCAAGGGACGGATCATGCACTTGAAGGACTGGGGTTAATGACTGGAGGCGATCAAGATGGCCGATAGAGAAAAGCTGTCGATTGCAAGGAAGATATCGTCAGCGCCAATGATGGACTACACCGACCGCCACTGTCGGTATTTCCTGCGCCTGCTCAGCCCGAACACGCTTCTTTATACGGAGATGCTGACCTCGGCCGCCCTGGTCCGCGGGGATGGTGCTCGCCTGCTGACTTATGACTCCGCCGAGCATCCGGTGGCCCTGCAGCTCGGGGGCAGCGATCCGAAGGAGTTGGCGGTTGCGGCGAAGATGGGGGAGGACGTTGGGTACGACGAGATCAATCTGAATTGTGGCTGTCCGAGCGATCGCGTGCAGAGTGGGCGCTTCGGGGCTTGTTTGATGGGCGAGCCGGCACTCGTCGCGGAGTGTGTCAGCGCGATGCGTGCGGTGGTGAGCGTGCCGGTGACGGTGAAGTGTCGGATCGGCATCGAGCCCATGCCGCAGGCGGGCGATGAGCTCGAGTTCCTGCGCAACTTCATTTCGACGGTGGCGGCGGCGGGTTGCGATGTGTTCGTCGTGCACGCACGCAAGGCGATTCTCAAGGGGCTGAGCCCGAAGGAGAACCGCGACATACCGCCGTTGAAGTACGACGTTGCGGCCGCGTTGGTCGAGGAGTTTCCCAAGCTCACATTCGTATTGAACGGCGGCATTCGCACGGTCGAAGAAGTGCAGAAGCACTTGCAAACATTCGATGGCGTGATGATCGGTCGCGAAGCGTATTCGAATCCATATCTGCTGGCGCAGCTCGAGCAGGCCGTGTTCGATCCGAGCTGGGAACTGCCGGCGCGTGAGTGGGTGATTCAGCAGTATGCCGACTATGTTCGCACCCGCTTGTCGGAAGGGCATCGGCTGAGGAGCATGGTGAAGCACGTGCAGGGGCTTTATGCCGGCCTGCCGAGAGTGCGCTCGTGGCGTCGCTATCTGTCGGAGGGGGCGGGCGAACCCACGGCGGGGGCGGAGTTGCTGCTCGACGCGTTGCGAATCGTACAAGAAGCAGCATAGCCGCCGGGCAGGCACAAGCGCGCTGCCCGATATCCAGTCAATGTGCTTGGGAGCAGCGAGCTCGGTGGCGCCGAGGCTCGCTGACTTCAGATCCGATCAACGATCGAACGGCACCGGCGGCAGCCGGCCGAAATCGCCTTGCTTGGTCGCGGCCAGATAAGCAGCCACCGCATACGCGGCGACGCTCTGATCGAGCACTTTGGCGTCGACCTTGGCGAGGGTGTCGTTCATCGCGTGGTGCACGTCGAAGTACAGGCTGGCGTCGAGCACGGGGTCGAGCACAGGCACGCCGAGCGAGCGCAGCGGGCCGAGATCGGCGCCACCGGAAGCGGTGTTGGAGCCGCCTTCGATGACCAGCGGTTGCATCGCGGCCCGCATCTTCTCGATCGCGCCCAGAGATTCGGGCGCCACTTGTGTCTCCAGACGAATCACGGGGCCCATGCCGGTGTCGGCTTCCATCGCGAGCACGTGTTTGGCGTGTTCATCGCCGATCAAACGCGCATATTCCCTTGCACCCGACAGCCCGAATTCTTCGTTCGCGAACAGCACGACGCGAATCGTGCGCGATGGCTTGCGATCCAGGCGTGAGATCAAGCGCGCCGCTTCGATGACGATGGCGACGCCGGCGCCGTCATCCAGGGCGCCCTGGCCGAGATCCCAGGAGTCGAGATGGGCGCCGAGCAGCACGATTTCGCCGGCGCGATCGGTTCCGGGGATCTCGCCGATGACGTTTGCCGACCAGGCCGGGGGCAGCTCACGGGCGGTGGACTTCACTCGCAGCCGCAGCTGTTTGTTTGTTTTCAGCTGTTGCGACAAGGTGTCGGCATCGGGGTTCGAGAGCGCGAAGGCTGGAATGCGCGGTGCATTCACGTCGTAGATCATGCGGCCGGTATGCGCAAAACGCTCGTCGGAGGTGCCGATGGACCGGATCACCACGGCGAGAGCGCCAAGATTGCCGGCCGCGCTCGCGCCCTGCACACGATTCTTCACCGTCGTGCCATAGGAGGCGCCGTCTTTGGTCCGCTCCATGCGCTGGTTGATGAAGACGATCTTGTTCCGGACGTCGCCGGCCTGCATCGCGGTCAGCGCATCCAGCGAGGCGACCTCGACCACCTGCGCTTCGATGCCTTCCTCGCCGGTGCCGATGCTGCCGCCCAAGGTCGCGGCGACCAGCGGCTGCGGGGCAGGGCCCAACAACGTGACCTCGGTCGTGCCTCGGATCCAGCGCGGGACCAGCACGTCCTGAGTGCGCACCCCGGTAAAGCCCAACTTGCCGAGGCGGTTCATGGCCCAGCGCACCGCAGCCTCGTCGCCGGGCGAGCCGGCGAGGCGAGGGCCGACCTCGGTGACCAGCGAGCTGACATGCTCGTAAGCTGAGGTGCCCTTCAGTGCGCGGTCGCGGAGGGCGGCGGCGGTCGCCAGTTCGGCCTCGCTCCAATCGGCCGGCTGGGTGCCTTGAGCCTGGGTCGGGGCGGCGCAAAGCTGAATGATCAAGGCC
>Ga0182742_1000376_pt1 | contig 74108 bp, 70 predicted proteins | sample eDN5th37CBELigMG_FD_128880 | JGI IMG/M metagenome (GOLD analysis project Ga0182742, IMG submission 128880) | Enriched Miracle-Growth compost microbial communities from Emeryville, California, USA - eDNA 5th pass 37_C BE-Lig MG (version 2)... ...
CGGCATCGTGCTGGTCGACCAGGACAAGTGCCGCGGCTGGCGCATGTGCATCTCGGGCTGCCCGTACAAGAAGATCTACTACAACTGGAACAGCGGCAAGGCCGAGAAGTGCACCTTCTGCTATCCGCGCATCGAGGCCGGCCAGCCCACGGTCTGCTCGGAAACCTGCGTGGGCCGCATCCGCTACCTGGGCGTGCTGCTGTACGACGCCGACCGCATCGAGGCCGCGGCCTCGGTGGCCAGCGAGCAGGACCTGTACGAATCGCAGCTCGGCCTGTTCCTGGACCCGCACTCGCCCGAGGTCATCGCCGCCGCGCGCGAGCAGGGCATTCCGGAAGCCTGGCTGGAGGCCGCGCGCAATTCGCCGGTCTACAAGATGGCGGTGCAATGGCGCGTCGCCTTCCCGCTGCACCCGGAATACCGCACGCTTCCGATGGTCTGGTACATCCCGCCGCTGTCGCCGATCCAGTCGGCCGCCGAGTCGGGCAAGATGCCGCAGCGCACCCTGGGCAAGAGCGCCATCATCCCGGACGTCTCCAGCCTGCGCATCCCGGTGCGCTACCTGGCCAACCTGCTGACCGCCGGCAAGGAGGCCCCGGTGCTGCTGGCGCTGGAACGCATGCTGGCCATGCGCGCCTACAAGCGTTCGGAAACCGTGCATGGCGAGCGCGACACCAGCGTGCTGGCGCCGGTCGGGCTGTCCGAGGAAATGGTGCAGGACATGTACAAGATCATGGCCATCGCCGACTACGAGGACCGCTTCGTCATTCCGTCCAGCCACAAGGAAATGGTCGAGGACAGCTTCAACGAGAAGGGCAGCTGCGGCTTCACCTTCGGCAACGGCTGCTCGGGCGGCGCTTCGGACAGCACCCTGTTCGGCCGCAAGCCGCAGGGCAGCGAGATCTTCATCGAGATGCCGAAATCCCGCAAGAAGAAGGCCGCTTCGGTCTAGGAAAGGAGAAAACCATGAGTCCGTACCGCCTGCTTTCCGCCTTGCTGTGTTATCCCGAGCCCGAGCTGCTGGACGCGCTGGGCGAGATCGAAACCGCGCTGGCCGACGATCCCGACGCCGAAGAGGCCTTGCAGCCGCTGATGGCGTACCTGGCCACCCACGACCTGATTTCGCTGCAGGAGAACTACGTGGCCACCTTCGACCGCAACCGCTCGCATTCGCTGCACCTGTTCGAACACGTGCACGGCGAAAGCCGCGACCGCGGCCAGGCCATGGTGGATCTGCTGCAGACCTATCGCCAGCACGGCTTCGAGCCGGTGGCCGCCGAGCTGCCCGACCACGTGCCGCTGTTCCTGGAATTCCTGGGCGTGATCGACCCCGACCAGGCCCAGGCGCTGCTGGACGACGCCATCCACGTGCTGGCGGCGATCGGCGCGCGCCTGGCCCGTGACGACAGCCCCTACGCCTGCGTCTTCGCCGTGCTGCGCGCCCGGTCGCGGGTGATCCCGCGCGAGCAGACCGATGCGCCCGTGCGCGACATGGACGAAGCCATGGAGATGTACGGCGCCGGCCACGACGGCGTGGAACCGCTCTTGCGGCCGTTCTCGGGCGATGGCGCGCAGACCGTGCGCTTCCATCCGCGCATGGCCCATTAATCTTCAGGACGACGCAACATGAACACCCTGAACCAGTTCTTCTTCGGCATCTATCCCTATATCGCGGGCGCCATCTTCCTGCTGGGCAGCCTGGTGCGCTTCGAGCGCGAGCAGTACACCTGGAAGTCGGACAGCTCGCAGCTGCTGCACCGCGGTCAGCTGCGGCTGGGCAACATCCTGTTCCACGTCGGCATACTGGGCCTGTTCTTCGGCCATCTGGTGGGCCTGCTGACCCCGGTGGTGGTGTGGGACGCGCTGGGCGTGTCGCATACGTTCAAGCAGGGCGTGGCCATGGCGGCCGGCGGGGTCATGGGCATCATCTGCCTGATCGGCCTGGCGATCCTGATCCACCGCCGCCTGAGCGATCCGCGCATCCGAGCCACCACGCGCACCGGCGACAAGGTGCTGCTGCTGTGGATCCTGGTCACGCTGCTGCTGGGCCTGTCCACCATCGTCGTGTCGGCCGGCCACATGGACGGCGAAATGATGGTGCGCCTGATGACCTGGGCCCAGCACATCGTCACCTTCCGCGGCGACGCCGCCAGCCATATCACGGACGCGCCGTTCCTGTTCAAGGCGCACCTGTTCATGGGCCTGACGCTGTTCCTGATCTTCCCGTTCACCCGGCTGGTGCACATCTGGAGCGGCTTCGCCTCGCTGGGGTACCTGGGCCGCGCCTGGCAGCTGGTGCGCCCGCGCTGAACCCCGTCACCAGGAGCCGAACATGCCCGTCATCGTCAATGGCGTCGAACTGAACGACGCCGATCTGGAACAGGAACTGCCGCAGCACCAGCAGGCCGACAATCCCATGCGCGCGGCGGTCACCGCCCTGGTGCTGCGCCGCGTGCTGCTGGACGAAGCCGGCCGGCAGGGGCTGGACGCCGCGGACGAGGAGGCCGCCATCGGCGAACTGCTGGCCCGCGAGGCGACCGCGCCCGAGGCCGACGAGGCGGCCTGCCGCCGCCATTACCAGATGCACCCCGAGCGCTTCATGGTGGGCGAGCTGGTCGAGGCCGACCACATCCTGTTCCAGGTCACGCCCGGCGTGAACCTGGACATGCTGCGCGGGCACGCCACCATGGTGCTGGAAGCGCTGCTGGCCGACCCCTCGCGCTTTGCCGAGGTGGCGCGCGAGCAGTCCAACTGCCCGTCGGCCGCGGTCGGCGGCAGCCTGGGCCAGCTGGGCCGCGGCGATACGGTGCCGGAGTTCGAGCGCGCGCTGTTCGCGCTGCCGGCCGGCGGCCTGCTGCCGCAGCTGCTGCAGACGCGCCACGGCCTGCACATCCTGCGGGTGACGCGCCGCATCGAAGGGCGGCTGCTGCCCTACGAACACGTGGCCGGCCAGATCGCCGCGGCGCTCACGGCCATGAGCCGCGACACCGCCTGGCGCCAGTACATCAAGCTGCTGGTCGGCCGCGCCCGGATCGAAGGCATCGACCTGGACGACGGCGAACCCGAGCGGGTCTACAGCGCAGGCCCCGCATGATGGACGCGCCATCCGCTTCACCGCTGCAAGACGGCTACGGACGCCGCATCGATTACCTGCGCGTGTCCGTCACCGACCGTTGCGACCTGCGCTGCAGCTATTGCCTGCCCAAGAATTTCAAGGGCTTCGAAACGCCGGCCAACTGGCTGGACCACGCCGAAATGCAGCGCCTGGTCGGCCTGTTCGCCGGGCTGGGCGTGCGCAAGGTCCGGCTGACCGGCGGCGAGCCGCTGCTGCGCCGCGGGCTGGCGGGCCTGGCCGGCGCCATCGCCGCCATGCCGGGGCTGGCGGATCTGTCGGTCTCGACCAACGGCACCCGGCTCGCGCGCCACGCACAGGCCTTGCGCGCCGCCGGCGTGACGCGCCTGAACGTCAGCCTGGACACGCTGGACGCGGCCGCCTTCGGCCGCATCACCGGCCGCGACTGCCTGGCATCGGTGCTGGAAGGCCTGGACGCGGCGCGCCGCGCGGGCTTCGCGCCCATCAAGCTCAACAGCGTGGTGCACGCGGCCACGCCCGAGGCCGAGGTGCGCCGGTTGCTGGACTACGCGCTGGCGCAGGGCTTCGTGCTGCGCCTGATCGAGCCCATGCCGATGGGCGAGTGCGGCCGCGGGTTCAGCCATACCGACCTGAACGCGATGGGCGCGCGCCTGGCCCGCGACGCCGGCCTGGTGCCGGCGCTGGCGCCCGCGGGCGGCGGCCCCGCGCGCTACTGGGGCACGGGCGATGGCGCGCCGGCGCTGGGCGTGATCACGCCCATGTCGCGCCATTTCTGCGCCAGCTGTAATCGCGTCCGGCTGGGCGTGGACGGCACGCTGTACCTGTGCCTGGGCCAGGAAGACCAGGTGCCGCTGGGCCGGCTGCTGCGCGAGGGCGCGAGCGACGCCGACCTGGTGCGCGCCATCCGGGCCGGCATCGCGGCCAAGCCGGAGCGGCACGAGTTCTCCAGCCGGCCGGAACGCATCGTAAGGTTCATGGCGCAGACGGGAGGATGACATGCGCGACATCGAACGCCTGGTCGACGGTTTCCAGCGTTTCCAGCAGCAGTACTACGAGGACGCGCCCTCGCTGTACCGCAGCCTGCGAGACGGGCAGCACCCCAGCACGCTGCTGATCGGCTGCTGCGATTCGCGCGTCGACCCCGCCATGCTGCTGGGCTGCGACCCGGGAGACATCTTCACCGTGCGCAACGTGGCCAACCTGGTGCCGCCGCCCAACATGGACCGCGGCCTGCAAGGCGTGCTGGCGGCCATCCAGTTCGCGGTCGAGCAGCTGCAGGTCAGCCGCGTCATCGTGCTGGGCCACGGGCAATGCGGCGGCATCCGCACCCTGATGGAGCGCGGGGCGGGCAGCCGGCCCGCGCGGCGCGCCGACGCGGGCGGCGAGCCCGACTACATCGAGCGCTGGATGGACATCGCCGAGCCGGCGCGCAGCCGGGTGCTGCAGCAGATGCCCGAGGCCACGCCCGCCGAGCGCCGCCGCGCCTGCGAGCAGGCCTCCATCCTGATCTCGCTGCGCAACCTGGAAGAGCTGTCCTTCGTGCGCCGGGCGCTGGAGGCCGGCCGCCTGACCCTGCATGGCTGGTACTTCGACCTGGCCGCCGGCGCTTTGCTGGCATACTCGGCCCGGGCGGACGCGTTTCTGCCCATCGTATGCCCATTGTTCACGGAGCTAGGATGAGCCCAGTTTTCGCTATCGCCGGCCGGTCCGGCAGCGGCAAGACCACCCTGATAGAGGCCATGCTGCCGGTGCTGGCCGCGCGCGGCCTCAAGGTCAACGTGGTCAAGCACAGCCACCACGATTTCCAGATGGAGCCGCCGGCCAAGGACAGCGCGCGCTTTCGCGCGGCGGGCGCCCAGGAGGTGATGATCGCCTCGCCGTTTCGCTTCGCCATCGTCCACGAACTGCGCGGCGCGCCCGAACCCACGCTGGACGAGCAGCTGGCGCGCCTGTCGCCGGCCGACCTGGTGCTGGTCGAAGGCTTCAAGCGCGCCGAGGTGCCGCGGCTGGAAGTCTACCGGCCGGCCGTGGGCAAGCCGCCGCTGCATGCCGAAGACCCCGGTTTCCTGGCGGTGGCGACCGACGTGCCGCTCGATATCGCACTGCCGTGTCTTCCCCTGGGCCAGCCGGCCGAGGTCGCGGCCTTCATCTGCCGCGCCCTGGGGCTGACGTGAACGTCCGGGCCGCCGCGCGGCCGGGGCCGGCGGGCGCGTCGGGCTACACTGATGGCCGTTATACCGCTCCACGGGCGCAGACCGCTCCCAACCCCATGAATCCGCAAGCTCCTGCCGACTCCGACAGCCTGCCATCGCCCCGGCACCGGCTGTCCACGCGCATCGTCGCCAGTTCCCTGGTGGCCCTGGTGGTGGTGCTGGCCATGGTCAGCTGGACGCTGTGGGTCTCCTGGCAGCTGGAGGGCGCCGGCGCGGCCATCAACGATACCGGCAGCCTGCGCATGCGGGCCAACCGCGTGGCGGTGGAGCTGATGCGGCCGCAGGCCGGGCGCGAGTTCCGCACGCGCGAGCAGATCGACGTCATGGACGACACCATCGCGCGCCTGGAGCGCGGCAATCCGGCCCGTCCGCTGTTCCTGCCCAACGACGAGGCCATCCGGCTCCAGTGGCGGGAAGTGGCCAGCTACTGGAACGACATCATGAAACCGGTGGCCCTGCGCGCCCTGGGGCAGCCCAGCGCCGCGGCCTACCTGGAAACGCTGCCGGAGTTCGTCGAGCGCGCCGATTCGCTGGTGCGCATGATCGAGCAGGACAACGCCGGCAAGACCGCTTCGCTGCGCCTGTCGCAGGGCGTGCTGGCCGCCATCGCCAGCGCCGGCACCCTGGCCATGATCTACCTGCTGTATCTGTGGATCATCTCGCCGGTGCTGCGCCTGCGCGACGGCCTGCAGCGCATGGCCGCGCGCGAATTCAGCACCCGGCTGCCGGTGGAAAGCCAGGACGAGTTCGGCGTGCTGGCGCGCGGCTACAACCGCATGGCCGACGAATTGCAGGATCTCTACACCGGCCTGGAACGGCGCGTGGAGGAAAAAACCGCCCAGCTGGCCGCGCAGAACCGCGACATCGGCGCGCTCTACGACATGGCGGCCTTCCTGAACCAGCCCAACGAGATCGAGGCGCTGTGCGACGGCTTCCTGCGCCGCGTGATGCTGCAGTTCGACGCCGAAGGCGGCAGCATCCGCGCGCTCGACCCGGCCACCGACAAGCTGAACCTGATGGTCTCGGTCGGCCTGTCCGACGCGCTGGTCGAGTCCGAGCATTGCATGAATGTGGACGACTGCTATTGCGGCACGGCCACGCGCCAGAAGAGCGTCATCGTCATCCAGGACCTGAGCAAGGCGGCGCTGGCCAGCAGCCTGAGCTGCCGGCGCGAAGGCTACGCCAGCGTGGCGGTGTTCCGCATCGTCACGCGCGACGAGGTGCTGGGTTCGTACTCGCTGCATTTCCGCCGGGAGCGCCAGCTCACGCCGGCGGAATCGCAGATGCTGGAAACACTGGGGCGGCACCTGGGCGTGGCGCTGGACAACCGGCGCCTGGGCGCGCAGGCGCGCCAGCTGGCCGTGGTGCAGGAGCGCGGGCTGGTGGCCCAGGGGCTGCACGACAGCCTGGCCCAGGGCCTGAATTTCCTGAATCTGCAGCTGCAGATGCTGGACGCGGCGGTCAAGCGCGGCGACGCCGACGAAATCGAGGAAATCCTGCCGCTGCTGCGCGCCGGCGTGGACGAAAGCTACCAGGACGTGCGCGAGCTGCTGACCAACTTCCGCAGCAAGCTGGCCCAGGGCGACCTGCAGGCCGCCATCGAGGACACGGTGGAGCGCTTCCGCCGCCAGACCGGCATCGCCACCGAGCTGCGCTTCGGCCAGGGGCAGGGCGCGCCGCTGCCGCCGGAGCAGCAGCTGCAGGTGCTGTTCATCCTGCAGGAAGCCCTGTCCAACGTGCGCAAGCATTCCGAGGCCGACCGCGTCGAAGTCGCCGTCGACAACGGCCGCGATTTCAGCCTGCTGGTGGCCGACAACGGGCAGGGGTTCGACCCCGCCGAGGTGGCCGAACGCGGCGAGTCGCATGTCGGACTGCACATCATGCGCGAGCGCGCCGCCCGCATGCGCGCCATGATAAAACTCGAATCGCAGCCCGGCGCCGGCACGCGTGTGCGGCTGAACCTGCCGGGCAGCGAACGCCAGGCCGCTTGATATTTTCCAGACCATGCCTATCCGTATCCTCCTCGTCGACGACCACACCCTGTTCCGTTCGGGCGTGCGCCTGCTGCTGCAGCGCCAGCCGGACTTCGAGGTCGTGGCCGAGGCCGGCGACGGGGTCGAAGGCCTAAAGCGCGCCAAGGAGCTCAAGCCCGACGTGGTGCTGCTCGACCTCAACCTGCCCGGGCTGTCCGGGCTGGAAACCCTGCAGCTGCTGACGCAGGACCTGCCGTCCTGCGCCGTCATCATCCTGACCGTTTCCGAAGAGGCCGACGAGCTGGGCCAGGCGCTGCGCGACGGCGCGCGCGGCTACCTGGTCAAGAACATTGACGCCGACGCGCTGACCGCCGCCATCCGCCGCGCCGCCGGCGGCGAGCCGGTGATCGCCGACAGCATGACCGCCAAGCTGGTCGAGCAGTTCCGCGGCCAGGCCGGCCAGGGCGGGGCGGGCGCGCAGGCCGCGGGCAGCGGCGACCGCCACCGCCTGACCGCGCGCGAACGGCAGATCGTGCAGTGGCTGGCGCGCGGCGCCAGCAACAAGGTCATCGCGCGCGAACTCGACGTGAGCGAAAGCACGGTCAAGATCCATGTGCAGAACGTGCTGAAGAAGCTCAATCTCACCAGCCGGGTGCAGGTGGCGGTGTACGCGGTGGAGCATGGGTTGTATGTGGAGGAATAGGGCGGCTGGCGCGGCCTGATGGGTTTTGCGCGTTCGATGGCCGGGTTCTTGCGCGGAATCTCTCGCGCTGCACCCATCAGGCGGCGCCAGCCGCCATCCCACCCCCCGCGTTTGATCTGCGACAAGGCCCGGCATGCCCCCGGCCCATAGACTGGCCGGCATGCATACTCGAACCTCACCCATGGAGCTCGTGGCTCCCGCCGGCAGCCTGGCTGCGCTGAAAGCGGCGCTGGAGGCCGGCGCCGACACCGTCTATCTCGGCCTGAAGAACGCCACCAACGCGCGCAACTTCGCCGGGCTCAATTTCACCGAAGCCGACATCCGCGCCGGCGTGGAGCTGGCCCACAGCCGCAAGCGCCAGGTGCTGTTCGCCATCAACACCTTCGTGCAGGCGGGCAGGGCGCAGGAATGGCGCGCCGCCGTGGACGCGGCCCACGGCCTGGGCGCCGACGCGGTCATCATGGCCGATCCGGGCCTGCTGGCCTACGCCAGCGACCGCTATCCCGACCTGCGCCTGCACCTGTCGGTGCAGGGCTCGGCCACCCACGCCGACGCCATCGAGCTCATGAAGGAACAATTCGGCATCCGCCGCGTGGTGCTGCCGCGCGTGCTGACGCTGGCCGAGATCGCGCGCATCTGCGCCAACGTCAGCGTCGAGGTCGAGGTCTTCGGCTTCGGCAGCCTGTGCGTCATGGCCGAAGGCCGCTGCCTGCTGTCGTCCTACGCCACCGGCGACTCGCCCAACAACAAGGGCGTGTGCTCGCCGGCGCACGCGGTGCGCTGGGAGGAAACCGACGGCCGCATGGACGCGCGCCTGAACGGCATTCTGATCGACCGCTACGAACCGGGCGAGCCGGCCGCGTATCCCACGCTGTGCAAGGGCCGCTTCGAGGTCGACGGCCAATCCGACCACGCGCTCGAAGAGCCCACCAGCCTGAACGCCATCGGCCTGCTGCCGCGCCTGGCCGGGATGGGCGTGTCCGCCATCAAGATCGAAGGCCGCCAGCGCAGCCCGGCCTACGTCACGCAAGTGGTGTCCACGCTGCGCGCCGCGCTCGACAGCGCGCATGCCGACGCCGCGCGTTTTTCTCCGCGCCCCGAATGGAACGCCATGCTGGCGCGCCATGCCGAGGGTTCCCAGGTCACTCAAGGGGCATTCGAACGTCCATGGAAATAACGCCCAACTTCTTCCAGATCTCGGTCGGCCCTCTGCTGTACTACTGGCCGCGGCGCGACACGCTGGACTTCTACGCCGCGCTGGCCGACAGCCCGGCCGACATCCTCTACGTGGGCGAAACCGTGTGCAGCCGCCGCCACGAGCTGCGCGCCGACGACTGGCTGGACCTGGCGCGCGACCTGCGCGCCGCCGGCAAGACCGTGGTGCTCTCGGGCCGCACGCTGATCGAGACCGGCGCCGAGGCCGCCGCGCTCAGGAAACTGTGCGAGCAGGACGACTTTCCGGTCGAGGCTGGCGAGATCGGCGCCATACGCCACCTGGCCGGTCGCCCGTTCGTGGCCGGCCCGCACCTGAACGCCTACCACGGCGGCACGCTGGACTGGCTCGCGCAGCGCGGCGCCGTGCGCTTCGTCGCGCCGCTGGAAATGGACGCCGAGACCCTGGGCCGCCTGTTGCAGGAACGGCCCGTGGGACTGGAGGCCGAGGCCTTGGTGTGGGGCCGCATGGCGCTGGCGTTTTCGGCGCGCTGCTTCACGGCGCGCCACTTCCGCCTGAAGAAGGACGACTGCGGTTTCCGCTGCATCGAGCATCCCGACGGCCTGGACATGCGCACCCGCGAATCGCGCGGCTTCCTGGCCATCAACGGCATCCAGGTGCAGTCCGCGGCCTGCCTGGACCTGCTGCCGCTGGCGCCCAGCCTGGCCGCGCTCGGCGTGGAGGTGCTGCGCGTCAGTCCGCAATCGTCGGGCACGCTGGAAGCCGTGGCCGCGCTCGACGCGATGCGCCAGGGCCGCCGGCCGGTCCCGGTGGCGCCGCCGGCGGGCATCGAACGCTGCAACGGCTATTTCCATGGCCGCGCGGGCATCGATCTGCTGGAGGAAGCGGCATGAGCCCGCCCATCGTCCTGCCCGCCATGCTGGCCCGCATCGGCCGGCGCCTGCCCACGCCGCTGGTGTCGCTGCACTTCGTCGCCGGCCTCGAAGTGGCGCGCCGCCTCAAATGGCTGGCGCCGCCGCCGGAACTGGAAGGGCGCAGCTTCGCCATCACGGTCGAGGACCTGGGCCTGCGCAACTGCTTCACCGTGAAACGCGGCGCGTTCCGGCCCGTCTGGAACGGCGCGCCGGCCGAACTGGAGCTGGGCGCCAAGGCGGCCGAACTGCTGGCGCTGATGCGCCAGGAAACCGACGCCGACACGCTGTTCTTCCAGCGCCGCCTGCGCATATCGGGCGACACCGAACTGGGCCTGATCGTCAAGAACTGGCTGGACGCCGCGCCCCGGCCGGCCTGGCTGCAGCGCGCCGCCGGCGTGGACGCGCCGCTGCGGCCCTGACCGCGCGCGGCCTCTGGTCCATTCGCCTGGGAGGGCGGCTACTATAGCGAGGGACAGTTCCCTTCCATAACGAAACCAGAGAGACACATGAGCGATCCGAAACAGTCCTGGCGGCTAGAAACCATCGCGGTGCATGGCGGCTACCGCCCCGACCCCACCACGCGCGCGGTGGCGGTGCCCATCTACCAGACCGTGGCCTATGCGTTCGACGATACGCAGCACGGCGCGGACCTGTTCGACCTTAAGGTGCCGGGCAATATCTACACCCGCATCATGAATCCGACCACCGACGTGCTGGAGCAGCGCGTCGCGGCCCTGGAAGGCGGCGTCGCCGCGCTGGCGCTGGCCTCGGGCCAGTCCGCGGTGACCTACGCCATCCTGACCATCGCCGAAGCGGGCGACAACATCGTGTCCTCCAGCACGCTGTACGGGGGCACCTACAACCTCTTCGCGCACACGCTGCCGCAATACGGCATCACCACGCGCTTCGCCAATCCGGCCGACCTGGCCAGCTTCGAGGCGCAGATCGACGAGCGCACCAAGGCCATCTTCGCCGAGTCCGTCGGCAACCCGCTGGGCAACATCACGGACATCGCGGCCCTTGCCGAACTGGCGCACCGCCACGGCCTGCCGCTGATCGTCGATAACACCGTGCCGTCGCCGTACCTGCTGCGCCCGATCGAGCACGGGGCCGACATCGTGGTGCAGTCGCTGACCAAGTACCTGGGCGGCCACGGCACCAGCCTGGGCGGGGCCATCATCGACTCGGGCAAGTTCCCCTGGGCCGAGCACAAGAGCCGTTTCAAGCGCCTGAACGAGCCGGACGTGAGCTACCACGGCGTGGTCTACACCGAAGCCTTCGGCGCGGCCGCCTATATCGGCCGGGCCCGCGTGGTGCCGCTGCGCAATACCGGCGCGGCGATCTCGCCCTTCAACGCCTTCCAGATCCTGCAGGGCATCGAGACGCTGGCGCTGCGCGTGGACCGTATCGTCGAGAACGCGGTCAAGGTCGCCAACTTCCTGCGCGAGCATCCCAAGGTCGAATGGGTCAACTACGCGGGCCTGCCCGACCATCCCGACCACGCGCTGGCGCAGAAATACCTGGGCGGCAAGGCCCCGGGCCTGTTCACCTTCGGCGTCAAGGGCGGGCGCGAGGCCGGCGCGCGCTTCCAGGACGCGCTGCAGCTCTTCACCCGGCTGGTCAACATCGGCGACGCCAAGTCGCTGGCCACGCATCCGGCCTCCACCACGCACCGCCAGCTCAATCCGGAAGAGCTGCAGAAGGCGGGCGTGCGCGAGGAAACCGTGCGCCTGTCCATCGGCATCGAGCATATCGACGACCTGCTGGCCGACCTGGACCAGGCGCTGGCCAAGGCCTGAGCGCCGCGCGCCCGCCTATTTGCGCGGGCGCTTGCCGGCGGCCGGGCAGATCAGCCCGCGCAGCTTGCGCTGCACCGGGTCGTGCGCGACCGGCGCATCGTGGATGCCGGCCGTCGGCGTCGCTTCCACCAGTTCGCCGGTGGCGTTCTCGCCGGCGTAGTGCAGCGTGCGTTCCACGCTGTAGGTTTCGGCCGCGCAATTGAGCACGACCGGCTGGGCCACCGAGCGGTAGGGCTTGCCGTTGGCTTCGGAGATCCGCGGCTGGGCGTAGAACCAGGCCACGGTGACGGCCATGACGGCCGGGCTGTCGGATACGGGCTTGATCGAAGCGCTGTCGTAGAACACGCCCGGCATGGCCTGGGGGTCCAGCGGCACCCAGTCCGGGCCGCCGAACAGCATGCCCGCCGGCCCCGGGTCGCGCGGCAGCACGTTCACGGCGCAGGCGCCGGGCGGCACCGGGTCGCCCTCGCGCACCGTGACGGTTTCGCAGGCGCCGGGCGGGGCGGCCGGCGCGGCGGGACTCCACAGGGCCGCGGCCAGCGCGGCCAGGACGAGTCGCAGTCTTGCGTGCCTGGCGATCATGGGAGGGTTCCGTGGAGTGAGCATGCAGGCCATGGCAGACCGACGAAAGACCATGGGACGTTCCCGATCATAAACGGCGCGCGCCCCATGCGGGGGCCATTCTTTCGGTGCAGTCCTTACGGCGCAGCGCGATCTCCGGATTGCGATGCCGCAATGGCCGCCATCAGATCGTCCGCATGCACCATCAGCTCGCGCGCCTGGCGCAGCATGGGGTATTGCTGCAGCACCCCGGCCCATTGCGCAGACTCCAGCAGCAGCGTCCAGACCGGTTCCAGCATGGCGGCGGGCGCGTCTTCGCCTTGCGTCAGGCGGCCGGCGTAGTCCAGGCTGGCGTCGGCGCCCAGCAACTGCATGCGGCTGGCGGCGCTGAGCAGGCGCGGCCTGGCGTCGGCGGGGGCGTCGCTGAAATAAAGCACGGCCCGTTCCAGCGCCGGGCCCTCCGTCGGCAGCGCGCGCAGCGAGCCGCCGCGCAGCGCATAGCCGCCTTCGCGCGCGCGGAACGGGTAGTCGGTCTGTGCGTCGGCGTGCGCCAACAGGCGCAGCCCGCGCAGCAGGCGTGGAAAATCCGTGGCCGCCGCGTCGGCCGAGGCCTTGGCCTCCAGCAGCAGGCACACGTCCCAGGTCGGCGCGGCGTCGCCGCCGCCGGCGCGCCGCAGCAGGGCGGCGTCCCATTCGCTCTTGGCGCGCTCGGCGCTGGCCGGGATCGACGGGGGCACGCGCATCGAGGACACGGCCAGGTACGGCGCGCCGTCCGCGGCCGCGTTGAGCGCGCGGGCCAGGGCCTGCATGGCCCGCAAGGCCAGCGCTTCGACGGCGGCGCCGCGCTCGCGCGAGGCATCGCCCTGCGCGGCGGCGTCGGCGCTGCCGGGCGCCGGCCCCTGGCTTTGCCACCGTTCGCGGTAGCGGCGCACTTCGGCGTCCGAGGCCAGCGCGTCCAGGCGCTGCAGGCGCCGCAAGGCGGGGCCGGCCAGCAGTCGCTGCAGCACGGCCGGATCGTACGCCCCGGGCAGGCCTTGCAGTTCGTCCGCGGCCCGCGCCAGCTTGGCCCACGATTGCGCGATGGCCGCCGCGTGCAGGCGGGCCAGCGCGGCCCGCGGCGGGGCCGCCGGCATGCGTTCCAGCTTGGCGGGATGGGCCAGCGTGTTGGCGGCGGCCACCAGATCGCGGCGGTCGCGGGCCGCGCCGGCCGACAGCGCCGCATACTCGCGCACGCTGGCGTTGCGATGCCGCAGCAGCAGCGCCTGGAATACCGGGTCGCCGCCCGGTTCGCGCAAGGCCTCGCGGATCAGGCGCGCCAGCGCCGCCAGGAAGGCATGGCGCAGGGCGGGCGGCGGCGTTTCGCCGGCGGCCAGCGCCCGACGGGCGTGTTCGATGGAGACGGCCAGCGCGGCGGCCGCGCCGGCGTCATGCGCGGACAGTTCGGACAGGGCCGGCACGCGGTAGCGGCGGGCCGCTGCCCGCAGCGTCGCGTCCAGCAGGGGATGAGGGGACGGGAGCATGGCGCGAGCCTAACGCGTCGCGGCGTGCGCCGCAACGCGCCGGGCCGCGGCCTACTTGAACATGGCGGCGTTCTGTTCCAGCACGGCGTCGGCGCACTGGGCGTCCAGGTGGCCGCCCGGCGCGCCGGCCACGCCGATGGCGCCGATCACGTTTGCGCCGGCCTTGACCGGCACGCCGCCGCCCAGCAGCAGAAAGCCCGGGATATCCGTCAGGTTGGCGGCGCCGGGGTTCTTCTGCGCGTTCTCCATCATGGCCAGCGTGGGCGACTTGGCCGAGACCGCGGTGAACGCCTTGGCGCGGCTGGCCTCGATGGTGTGCGGGCCGGCGTTGTCGGCGCGGGCGAAGGCCTTGAGCAGGCCGGCGCGGTCCACCACCGCGGCGCTGACGTTGTAGCCCTTGGCCTGGCAGGCGGCGACGGTCTCGGTGGCCAGCTTCTGCGCATCGGCCGTGGACAGGTTGCTCTCGGTCAGCACGGCCGCGTTGGCGGCGCCGGCGCAGGCGAGGAGGGTGGCGCAAGCGAGGAATTTGGGCGACATGTCTGGGTCCTTTCAGGAATGGATAACAGGAGCAGACAGATTAAAGATGGCGGCGCGGCGGCGGTAGCCGGTCGGTTACGTTGGCGGCTCCGTAGGGCTACGGAGGCCGCCGGGCGGTCAGCCCAGCAGCACGGCGTATTCGCGGATCAGCGCGGCCAGGGTGTCGGCCTCGAGCTTGGCGAACACATTGGCGCGGTAGGTTTCGACGGTGCGCGGCGACAGGTCGAACTCGCGCGCGATCTCCTTGTTGCTCAGGCCCTGCACGATGCGTTCCAGTACTTCGCGCTCGCGCCCGGACAGGCGCTCCAGCCGCTCCAGCGCGGCCTGCGTCACGGCGAGTTTCTCGCGGCTGGCGATATGGGTGCGCACGGCGGCCTGCACCGCGTCCAGGAACACGTCGTCGTCCACCGGCTTTTGCAGGAATTCCATGGCGCCGCCCTTGAAGGCGCGGCGGCACAGGTCGACGTTGGCGTGGCCGGTGAGCATGACCACCGGCAGGTCGGATTGCGCGGCCAGCCGGCTCAGCACGTCCAGGCCGCTGATGCCGGGCATGCGGATGTCGAGCACCACGCAGCCGATGGACTGCGGCGTCAGCGCCGCCAGAAAAGCCTGGGGATCGGCATGGCCCTCGCTGCGCAGGCCCACGCTGCGCAACAGCAGCGCCAGCCCGTCGCGCACCGCGTCGTCGTCGTCGACCAGATACACCAGCGGAGATTGTTCAAGCATGGGAGATTCCTGTGGCGGCCGGCGCGCCGCCCGCCAGCGGCAGGCTGAGCGTGAAGCAGGCGCCGGCCGGGCTGAGGTTGCGCGCGGCGATGCGGCCGTCCATGGCGCCGGCCAGGGTCTCGCACAGCGCCAGGCCCAGGCCCATGCCTTGCGGCCGGGTGGTATAGAACGGCGCGAACAGGCGCGGCAGCGCGTCGGCGGCGATGCCCGGGCCGGTGTCGCTGACGCTGAACAGATAGCTGGCGCCGTCGGCGCGGCCCTCCAGCGCGATGTGGCGCGCGCCGTCCGCGCCGGCCAGCGCGTCGGCGGCGTTCTGGACCAGGTTGTGCAGGATCTGCTCCAGCGCGACGCGGTCGCCCAGCGGCCGCGCGCCGGGGCTGGCGTTGCGCCATGTCAGCCTGATGCCCTGGCCGGCGAGTTCGGGCTCGCGCAGAAAGCGCAGCGAGGACACCAGCGCGTCCGGGTCCAGGGCTTCGCGCCGCCCCGGCGAACTGGGCCGCACCAGCGCGCGCATGCGGCTGATGATGTCGGCGGCGCGCTTGGCCTGTTCGGCGCTGGCCAGCAGCGCGCGGCGCACCGCGGGGCGCTCTTCTTCGTCGTCCAGCAGCCGTTCGGCGGCGCGGGTCTGCGCCAGGATGGCGGTCAGCGGCTGGTTCAGTTCATGGGCGATGCCGGCGGCCATCTCGCCCAGCGCGCCCAGCCGGGCCATCGCACCCAGCCGCAGCTGTTCCTGGCGGCGGCGGGCCTCGGCGCGCGAGCGCTGCCAGGCCACGGCGCCGGCCACCAGCAAGGCGCTGGCCACGGCCCAGGCGAGCCATGCGGTCCAGGGCCAGGTGTCGGGCGTCAGGCGGCGCTCGCTGCGCATCGTGAAGGGCTGGCTGGCCGCGCCCAGCGGTTTCTGCAACGCGAGCCGCCAGCCGGGCGCGCCGCCTTCGGGCTGCTTGTCCAGCAGGCGCAGCGGCGCGGCGCCCACGGTCAGCGTCAGGTTGGCCAGCCCCGGTGGGAAGTCGGCCGCCGGCACCAGTTGGCGCGCATCGAGCAGCAGGCTCCAGCCGGACGGCGCCGCCAGCCAGTAGCGCGCATCGTCCACGGGCAGCGTCACCGGGCGCTGCTTCTGGCGCGCGCGCCCGATCGCCTCGGGCAGGCCATCTGGCGCAGCCATGCTGCCGCGCCAGACGCCGTCGTGCAGATGGCCCAGGCCCAGCAGCTGCGGCATGGCCGGCTGCAGGCTGGGGTAGAGCCGTTCGGGGGCGGGAGGATGGGACAGGGCGGCCAGCGTGGCGAGCACGGCTTCGTGCTGCACCGTCTTCTGGCTCAGCATGCGCTGCGCCACGCTGGTGTTCTGCAGAAAGCGTTCGTGCTGGTCCGTGTATTCCTGCCGGCCGATCCAGACGGCGCCGAGACAGAACAGGACCAGCCAGCAGAGTAGGGCGCCGGAGCGCGAAAGGGGTTTCACGCCTGGATTATGCCCTGCGCGCGCGGCCGGCAGGCATCCGTAGGGCTACGGAGACGCGGCGCTCAGGCCGCCAGCCTGCCCAGGCACGGATTGTCGGCCTGGGTGCCGGCGGACACGGCGATCTGGTAGAGCGCGGCCACCAGGTCCGACTGGCTTACCAGCCCGACCAGGTCGCGCGACTCGTCCAGCACCGGCACGCAGTGCAGGCCGTCGGACATCGGGCGCGCGAGTTCGATGACGGGCAGGCCCGGCGTGGCGAAGGGCACTTCGCTGTGCATGCAGTCCGCGACCACCAGGTCCGGCACGCCGGTTGCGTCGGCGGCCACGCTGGCCAGCCGGTTGCGGCGCGCCAGCACGTCGCCCTGGGCGATCATGCCGGCATAGCGGCCGTTCTCGTCCAGCACCGGCAGGGCCTGCACGCGGTGCTTGTCGAACAGGCGCACGGCGTAGTCCAGCGGATCGTGGGCGCGCACCGTGACCACGTCGCGCGACATGATGTCGGCGCAGCGCACGTCGCCGTAGCGGCGCACGCTGGCGCGCAGCTCGGCGGCCAGCACGATTTCCTCCAGGTCTTCCTTGCGGATGTCCAGCAGTTCGCCGCGCTGGTTCAGCGCCTCGTCCAGGTCGTGCAGGCTGAAGCCCAGCCGCGCGCTGGGCGCCGGATCGCGGGTGCTGTGGGCGCCGGCCGCGTCGACGTGGCGGCGCGGGTAGTTGCGCTTGAGCGCGCCGTTGAAGACCACGGCGATGCACAGCAGGATGAGGGAATTCAGGGCCACCGGCCACAGCGCGAAGCCGTAGCCCAGCTTGGCCACGGGCGGGCCGCCCAGCACCGCGGTCAGCGCCACCGCGCCGCTGGGCGGATGCAGGCAGCGCAGCGAGAACATGGCGCCGATGGACAGGGCCACGGCGGCCGCGGCCGCCAGGCCGGGCAGGGGAATGAACTGGGCGCAGAACACGCCGATCAGCGCGGCGATGAGATTGCCGGCCATCAGCGACCAGGGCTGGGCCAGCGGGCTGGCGGGGGCGGCGAAGAGCAGCACGGCGGACGCGCCCATCGGCGCGATGAACCAGGGGCTGGCCGATCCCAGCGCATGCCGGCCCACCCATTCCGTGCAGAACAGGCCCAGCAGCGCGCCCACCGCGCCAAACAGCTTTTCGCGCCCATTGACGCCCACCGGCGCTGGCGCGAACGCTCCCAGCCAGCGCATGAAACCCACACCCACTGCTCTCTCCAAGCGACTCCGATTATGTCGCGGGGCGATAATTTATCACGCAGGGCGTTGCGGTGCAGCATAAGCTTATGCCGCGCGGAGCAGGACCGCGATTCAGGCCTGGTCCGGCTCTTCGCCGATGCGCGCGAGCAGGCGGGTCAGCAGCGGCCGCATGGCGCGCAGCTCTTCCAGATGGGCGGCGGAAAGGTCTTCCAGCAGGCGTTCGGCCTTGGCCGTGAGCACGACCTCGACGCGGCGGCCGTCCTGCGGGTCCGGTTCGCGGCTGACCAGATCGAGCCGCGCCAGCCGCCCCACCAGTTCGGCGGCGGTATGCGGCCGGATCAGCAGGCGTTCGGCGATTTCGCCCACATACAGGCCGCGGCGGCCCGGGGCGGCCGAACGCGCGCCCTTGATGGCCAGCAGGGCCTGGTGCTGCTGCGGCATCAGGTCCAGGCGGGCGGCGGCGCCTTCGCTGAACACCGAGAAGCGGCGCAGCGCGTAGCGGAAGTCGGACAGCAGTTCGTAGTCTGCCGCGGACAGCGTGGCGGGGGGCGGGGGGGCAGATTGATTCACATGTTAGATTCTAATATATATCGTGATACGATATATTGATTTTCCGCAAATTCACGCGGATCTCTTTTCCCTTTTTCCAACATGCCCGCCAATTCTGCTTCCGCCCGGGCCGCGCTGCGCCTGGGCGATTTCACCACCGATAGACGCGTCGTACTGCTGATGGGCCTGGCCATTCCGGTCGGCCTGGCCAGCGTGGCCGCCGCATGGGTGCTGCTGCGCCTGATCGCGCTGTGCACCAACCTGGCCTACCACGGCCTGTTTTCCTTCGCTGACCTGCCGATCACGGACGGGCGGCTGGGGCTGGCCTCGGTCGCGATTCCGGTCGCCGGTTGCCTGATCATCGGCCTGATGGCGCGCTACGGCTCGGAGAAGATACGCGGCCACGGCATACCGGAGGCGATGGAGGCCATTCTGATCGGCAAGAGCCGCATCCAGCCCAAGGTGGCGGTGCTGAAGCCGGTGTCCTCGGCCGTGTCCATCGGCACGGGCGGGCCGTTCGGGGCCGAAGGCCCCATCATCATGACGGGCGGCGCGATCGGATCGCTGCTGGCCCAGACCATTCACCTGGACGACGGCGAGCGCAAGACGCTGCTGGTGGCCGGCGCGGCCGCCGGCATGACGGCGATTTTCTCCACGCCGCTGGCGGCGGTGCTGCTGGCGGTGGAATTGCTGCTTTTCGAATGGAAGCCGCGCAGCTTCCTGCCCGTGGCGGTGGCCGCGCTGGTCGCCGCGGCCACGCGCGCCTATCTGCTCGACGCCGGGCCGATCTTCGCCTACGCCGGCACGCTGCCGTTCACGCCTGCGCATCTGGCCGCCTGCGCGGCGGTCGGCCTGCTGGCCGGGCTGGGTTCGGGCGTGCTGACCTCGATGGTCTATGCCGCCGAAGACCTGTTCGAAAAACTGCCGCTGCACTGGATGTGGTGGCCGGCCCTGGGCGGGCTGGCGATCGGCATCGGCGGTCTGATCGACCCGGCCGCGCTGGGCGCGCTGGCCACGCCGCTGCTGCCGCAGGCCGACGCCGGCTTCTGGGCGCTGCTGGGCATGGCCGCGATGATGGGCGGCACCATGCGCGCGCCGCTGACGGCCACGCTGTTCGCGGTGGAACTGACCGGCGACGTGGGCGCGCTGCTGCCGGTGCTGGCGGCCTGCGTGTTCGCCTACGGGGTCACGGTGCTGCTGCTCAAGCGCTCCATCCTGACCGAGAAAATCGCGCGCCGCGGCCACCACATCAGCCGCGAATACCGCGTCGATCCCTTCGACCTGCTGCGCGTGCGCGACGTGATGACGTCGCCGGTGCAGACCCTGCCGCAGGACTGGACCGTGGCGCAGGCGATCGAGCATTTCACGACCGCGCAGCCGGTGCATACCAGCTATCCGGTGCTGGACGCCGACGGGCAGGTGGTGGGCGAGGTGACCCGCGCCGACACCCTGGCCTGGGCGCTGGACGGCGGGCTGCATGCGCAGACCCTGGGCGCGGCCTTGCAGGGCCGCGAGCTGGTCTATGGCTATCCCGAGGAACTGGCCAGCCAGATCGCCGACCGCATGGCCTTGTCGGGCGCGGGCCGGGTGCCCATCCTGGAGCGCGCCAGCGGCCGGCTGGTCGGCATCGTGGGCCGCAAGGACCTGTTCCGCTCGCGCGCGCGCCGGCTGCGCGAGGAAAGCCGGCGCACGGCGTACTTCCGCCGGCCGCCCTCCGCCGGCGTCTGAGGCGGGCGTTGCGCTAACGCGCCGCGCGCAATTCCCACAACACGTCCAGCACGTGCCGGGTGGCCTGTTCCACGCTTCCGGCACGGTGCGCGATGCCCAGCGGACGCCACAGCGCGGGCCGCAGCGGGCGCATCGCGATGCGCGGATCGGGCTGTGGCGCGGTGGCCTCGTGCGGCAGCAGCGTGGCGCCGTAGCCGGCCGCCACCAGGCTTTTGATCGCGTCGTTGTAGTTGAGCTGGATGCGCGGGCGCGGGTGCAGGCCGGCGGCGGCGAACCATTCGGTGGTCTGGCGCGAGAGCCGTGTGCTGGCGTCATTCAGGATGAGCGGCCGCTCGGCCAGCCAGGCCGGCGCGATGCGGGCCGGCGCGCGCCAGCCGGCCGGCAGGAAGGCCATGATCGGGTCGCGCCGCCACGGCCGCAGCACCAGGCCGTCCAGCGGCGGCTGGGGCAGGGCCACCAGCCCCACGTCCAGCGTGCCGTCGGCCAGGCGCTGCAAGGTTTCCTGCGACGTCAGCACCGCGACCTGCACATCGATGCCGGGGTGGTTGCGTCCCAGCGATTCCAGCGCCTGCGGCAGCAGATGGGCGATGGCGCCGGTGGAGGCGCCCAGCCGCACGCGCCCGGCCAGCCCCTGCACCTGGCGCTGCACGTCGTCGAGCGCCTGGTCGGCTTCGACCAGCAGGCGGCGGGCGCGTTCCAGCAGGGTTTCGCCGATGGCGGTGGGCCGGACCTGGCCGCGCTTGCGCGTCAGCAGCGGCGCGCCGATGCGCGCCTCCAGGTCGGCCACGTGCAGGCTGACGGTGGGCGGGGCCAGGTACAGGGCGCGGGCCGCCTGCGCAAAGGAGCCCAGGTCGGCGATGGCGACCAGGGTGCGAAGCCGGTCCAGGCTGATGGCGCGCATGATGGTGAAGATTCCGTCATTCAGTAAAGCTGAATCAGACGATCATGATATTCGACTTTTGTTATCCAGCCTCACGGCCGATGATAGAGCCTGATTCCACCATCCTCTCCTGCTACGGGAAACCCGCGACATGACCCAACCTCTAGTTTTCATCGACGGCGACCAGGGCACCACCGGCCTGCAGATCCACGAGCGCCTGCACGGACGCGCCGACCTGCGGCTGCTGACCCTGCCCGAGGCCGAACGCAAGAATCCGCAGCGCCGCGCCGAGGCGATCAACGCCTGCGACGTCGCCATTCTGTGCCTGCCCGACGAGCCGGCGCGCCAGGCCGTGGCGGCGATCGCCAACCCGGCGGTGCGGGTCATCGACGCCAGCTCGGCGCATCGCACCGACGCCGGCTGGGTCTACGGTTTCCCGGAAATGAACGCCGAGCAGGCCGGCCTGATCGCCCAGGCCCGGCGCGTGAGCAATCCGGGCTGCTATCCCACCGGCGCCATCGCGCTGCTGGGGCCGCTGGTGCGCGCCGGCCTGGTGCCGGCCGACTATCCCGTGGCCGTGCACGCGGTGTCGGGCTATTCGGGCGGCGGACGCGCCAGCGTGCAGGCCTACGAAGATCCGGACGGACCGCGGGGCCCGGCGTTCCAGCTCTATGGCCTGGGCCTGGCGCACAAGCACACGCCGGAAATCCAGCGGCACGCCGGCCTGACGCAGCGGCCCGTGTTCGTGCCGGCCTACGGCGCGTTCCGCCAGGGCATCGTGCTGACCGTGCCGCTGCAGCTGCGGCTGCTGGCGCCGGGCGTGGACGCCGCGCGGCTGCACGATTGCCTGCGGGGCCATTACGCGCAAGCGGCCCACGTGCAGGTGGTGGCGCCCGAAGAAGCCGCCGGCCATACCCACCTGGACCCGCAGGCCTTGAACGGCACCAACGACCTGCGCCTGGCGGTCTACGGCAACGCGCAGCACGGCCAGGTCCTGCTGACCGCGGTGTTCGACAACCTGGGCAAGGGCGCCTCGGGCGCGGCGGTGCAGAACCTGGACCTGATGCTGGCGGCGATGCGCTAGTCCGGCGCCCTGATCGCGTCCAGGCGCTGCGCCAGCGCCGCCAGTTCAGGCCGCATGCTGCAGCGGGGCCGGCGCCTGGGCGATGCGGCGCGTGATCTCGGCGGCCGCGCCGCACACCAGTCCGGCCAGATAGTCTTCGCGGAACGCCGCGAAGGCGGGCTGCGACCCGATCAGCGTGATGCTGCCCAGCACGTGGTTTTCTTCATCGAAGATCGGCGCGGCGATGCCGGTCTTGCCGGAATCCAGCTCTCCCGAGCTGATGCAGTAGCCGGCCTTGCGCACTTGCAGCATGAGGCGCGAAAAGGCCTTCCAGTCGCGCGCCAGGCGCTGCATGTCCGGCGCATCCGCATGTTCGTCGTAGACGCGGCGCAGGGGCCGCGGGCCGAGATTGGCCAGGATCACGCGCGCCGTCGCGCTGCGCAGCAGCGGCATGTAGCGCCCGCGGCCGAAGTTCAGGGCCTGGGTGTTGCGGCCGGCCTGCTGGTGCACGTTGATGACCTTGTCGTCGTAGCGCTCGCTGAGCAGCACGTCCAGCCCGGTCTGGGCGGACATTTCCTCGATCAGGTCGCGGCTCAGCGTGAGCATGGGGTCGTACTCCCGCATCTGCAGGTCCAGCGCGATGATGCGCGGGCCCAGCGCATAGCCGGCGGGCAGGCGCACCAGCAGCCCGCAGGCGCATAGCTCGCGGACATAGCGATAGGCGGTGGCCGGCGCGTAGCCGCGCAGCCGGCAGATGGCTTCCACATCCAGGACCGGCCGTTCGGGCTGAAAAAGATCCAGGACATCGAGCATGCGGCGAAGACTGTTCATGGGTGTAAGCGGTGATGGGAAGACTTGCGGTGAGGGTGCACCAAGGGACGCGGATTGGCAAATCGGCCTCGCGCGGCCCGCGCACGCGTGCTTATAGGCCAACATCGATTGTTCATCAAATAGATAATCTTAATGGGTTGATTCGCATCAAACGGCCAAAAAGAATTGCAGAATTATCAAATTACGATAAAGTGGCAATCAAAGGAGGCTGAAATGATGACTGGAGCTAAAGCCCTGCTGGAGGCCCTGCGCGAGCAGGGCGTGGAACTGTGTTTCGCCAACCCCGGCACGACCGAGCTGGATCTGGTGCGCGCGCTGGAGGAGGTGCCGGGCATGCGCTGCGTGATCGGCCTTCAGGAAAACGTGTGCACCGGCGCGGCCGACGGCTACGGCCGCCTGGCCGGCAAGCCCGCCGCCACGTTGCTGCACCTGGGGCCGGGATTCGCCAACGGCATCGCCAACCTGCACAACGCGCGCCGCGCCCGCACGCCCATCGTCAACGTCATCGGCGACCACGCCAGCTGGCACCTGGACTGCGACGCGCCGCTCACCTCGGACATCGAGTCGCTGGCGCGCCCGGTCTCGGGCTGGGTGCGGCGCATCGCCTCGGCGCAGGACGCCGCCCGCGACGCCGGCGAGGCGGTCGCGGCCAGCCTGGCCCGCGGCGGCCAGGGCGCGACGCTGATCTTTCCGGCCGACTTCCAGGCCGAGAACCTGGACGGCCAGGCCGCGCCGGCTCCGGCCGCGGCCGTTGCGGACCGGGCGGACGACGATTTCGACGCCGTCGCCGTCTGGCGCCGCCTGAGCGCGGCGCGGCGTCCGCTGTTCCTGCTGGGCGGGGGCGGGCCGGACAGCGGCCTGGGCCGCCGCGCGCAGATCGCCGCGGCGCGGCTTTGCGCCGCACTGGGCGGCTCGGCCTACGCCGAGACGTTTCCGGCCCGCTCCGAGCGCGGCCGGGGGCTGCCGGATTTCGACCGCCTGCCTTATTTTCCCGAGCCCGCCCGGGCGGCGCTGGACGCGGCCGACCTGGTGGTGCTGGCCGGCGCGCTGCCGCCGGTGACGTACTTCGGCTACCCCGGCCACCCGAGCCGGCTGGTGCCGGCCGAGCGGCTGCTGACGCTGGCCGCGCCGGGCGGCGACGCCGCCTCGCGCCTGGAGGCGCTGGCCGAGCTGGCGGGCGCGCCCGCGTTCGAGCCGGCCGACGCCTTGCTGCCGCAGCCCGCCGCCGGCGCGCTCACGCCGCAATCCATCGCGGCGGTGGTGGCGCGCGCGCTGCCCGAGCAGGCCATCGTGTCGGTGGAGGGCGGCACCTGCGGCTATCCCCTGTACGCGGCCTCGGCCGGCGCGGCCCCGCACACGGTGCTGACCAATACCGGCGGCGCGATCGGACAGGGCCTGCCGGTCGCCATGGGCGCGGCCATCGCCTGCCCGGATCGCCGCGTGGTGGCGCTGCTGTCCGACGGCAGCACGCAATACACGATCCAGGCGCTGTGGTCGCTGGCGCGCGAAAACCTGCCGGTCACGGTGCTGATCGCCGCCAATCACCAGTACGCCATCCTGCGCAACGAACTGCGCCGCGGCGGCGCGGCGCTGGGCGAGCGCGCCGCCGCAATGACCGCGCTGGACGCCCCCCGCATCGACTGGGTGGGGCTGGCCGCCAGCTACGGCGTGCCGGCAAGCCGCGCCGCGACTTCCGAAGCCCTGGCCGAACAACTGGAACAGGCGCTGCGGCGTCCGGGTCCCGCCCTGATCGAGATGGCGCTGTAGGCGCCGCTCCCTCTCTCTATCTATACACAAGGAGCAAGACGCGATGGATTTGCAACTCAAGGGGAAAGTCGCCGTGGTCACGGGCGGCAGCCTGGGCATCGGACGGGCGGTGAGCGAAGCGCTGGCGGCCGAAGGGGTGCGGGTGGCCATCGTGGCCCGCCGCCAGGCGCAGCTGGACGAAGTCGCCGCCGAGATCACCCGCGCCAGCGGCGTGGAGGTGCGGGGCTTCGCCGCCGACGTGTCCGACACCGCCCAGGTCGACGCGATGATGCAGCAGGTGGCCGCCCATTTCGGCCGCATCGACATCCTGGTCAACGGAGCCGCGCATCCGGGCGGGCTGGTGCGCAGCGAGATCGACGAGGCCGATCCCGAAGGCCTGCTGGAAGACATCAACATCAAGGTCGTGGGCTACATGCGCTGCGCCAAGGCCGCCGCGCCCCACATGCGCCGCGGCGGCTACGGCCGCATCGTCAACATCGGCGGGCTGACCGGGCGCGGCAGCAAGCAGCTCTCCGGCATGCGCAACGTCGCCATCTGCCACCTGACCAAGACGCTGTCGGACCAGCTCGGCCCGGACGGCATCACCGTCAACGTAATCCATCCGGGCGTGGTCGAGACCCCGCACATCCATGAGCTGTACGCAAAGGAAGCCGCCAAACAGGAGCTGACCGCCGCGCAGGTGGAGGCCAACTACGCGAAGGCCACGCCCATACGCCGCGTGCTGCAGCCGGCCGAGATCGCCGACGCCGTGCTGTTCCTGGCCTCGCCGCGCGCCGCCGCGATCACCGGCGAGTCGCTGGGCGTGGACGGCGGCATCACGCGCGGCATTTTTCTTTGACCGGCAAGCGCCGGATAGGAGTCTGGATATGCAAGGCACGATACTGGTCGGCACGGCCGGCCAAGGGATATTGCGCAGCGTGGACGACGGCGCCACCTGGCACCGCCTGGGCCTGAAGGAAGCCATCGAGTTCGACGGCACGGTGCGCAGCCTGGCCGTGGACCCGGCCGACCCGCGCCGCGTGTTCGCCGGCGCCGACGCCGGCCTGTGCATCAGCACCGACGGCGGCGCGCATTTCGCCCGGGTGGACTCGCCCATGAACGGCATGACGGTCTGGGCCATCGCGATCGATCCGTCCGACCCCCGGCGCATGTACGCCGGCACCGGCGCGCCCTCGCGCGCCGCCATGTTCCGTTCGGTCGACGGCGGCGCCAGCTGGCAGCGCCTGTCGCCCGAGCTGCCCGAGTTCTGCCGCGGCGTGAACCGTCCGCGCATTCTTTCCGTCTGCGTGGACCCGGACGACGGCCGCGAAGTCTGGTTCGGCGTCGAGGAGGGCGGGCTATGGCGCAGCCGCGACGGCGGCGACACCTGGCAGCGCGTGGACCAGGAGGACGGCGCCATCGCCAACCCCGACATCCATTGCGTGGCCATCCTGCCGGCCACGGCCGCCGCGCCCAAGACCGCGATGGTGCTGAGCGTGAACTCGGTCTACCTGAGCGAGGACGACGGCGGGCATTGGGAGGGCGCGGCCTCCAAGTCGCGCTTCGACGGCATGTATTACACCCGCACGGTGCAGGCCCTGCCGGGCGCGCCCGATACGCTGCTGCTGGCCATCGGCGACGGCACGCCGGGCACGCGCAGCCGCATCTACCTGTCGGACGACCGCGGCCGCAACTGGCGGCCGGCCCTGCTGCACACGGCGCCCAACTCCACCTTCTGGGCCTTCGGCGTGCATGCCGCCGACCCCGGGCTGGCGTTCGCCGGCACCAAGTACGGCCACCTGTTCCGCTCCACCGACGGCGGGCGCAGCTGGTTCAAGGAGTGGCGCGACTTCAGCGAGATCACGGCGGTGGCCTGGACGCCGCACGTCGCGCCGGTCACGGCGCATCCCCAGTCCATCAACTGAACGCACGGAGACCGCCATGTCCAACTCCGCCCTCGCGCCGGCCGAGCGCCGCCCGCGCATCGCGCGCACCCACCTGGCCCTGTTCGTGCGGGACCCGTTCGCCTCGGCGTCCTGGTACGAATCCGTGCTGGGCATGCAGGAGACCGCGCGCGGCGAGCAATGGGTGTTCCTGTCCTTCGGCCGCAAGCACCACGATATCGCGCTGATCAAGGCGCCGCAGGAAGAGGGCGGCGCCGCGCCGGCGCGCGGCCCCATCAACATGCAGCACTACGGCCTGGAGATCGAGGGCGACGTCGACGAGCTGCGCCGGCTCTACGGCATGTTGCTGGCCAAGGGCGTGGACGTGGTGAAGATCACGGACCACAAGGTGGGCTACGGCGTGTACTTCACCGACCCGGACGGCCACCGCTTCGAATTCTTCTGCGAGACCGTGCACGGCGACGAGGCGGGCAAGCGCGTGCTGCACGAGCACAACGCCCCCAGCGTCCCCATGACGCTCGATCCGCTCTAAGCGCCACCCATTCCGATTCCCAATTCACTGGAGCATCCATGAACACCCCCAACTTCGGCCCTTACCGCATCCGCAAGTGGTATCTGCAAGTCGAGGACACGCTGGCCACCGAGACCGGCGAGCCGGCCGACGGCGCGCCGCTGCGCAAGATCGTCATCGCCGCCGTGCTGCACAACCCGTACGCGGGACGCTTCGAGCGCGACCTGTCGGCCTACGTCGAGCCCTCGGGCATGCTGGGCGAGGAGTTCGGCCGGCGCATCATCGAGGCGGCCGGCGGCCAGCCGCTGGAAAGCTACGGCAAGGCCTGCGTCGTGGGCGCCGATGGCGAATACGAGCACGGCAATGCGCTGCTGACCACGGTGTTCGCCGAGCCGGTGCGCGCGGCCCTGGGCGGCGGCAAGGCCTGGGTGCCCTCGACCGGCAAGCGCGGCGGCCCCGGCACCGTGGTCGACATTCCGCTGGCGCACAAGGACGCGCTCTACGTGCGCTCGCACTACGACACCGTGACCGCGCTGTTCGCCGACGCGCCCAACCGCGACGAAGTGCTGATCGCCTTCGCGTTCGCGACCCGCGGCCGCCTGCACGCGCGCCTGGGCGGCCTGGCGGCCAGCGAGATCGCGGGCCAGGACGGCCTTTGCTGAAAGGGGCGCAGCCATGCAACGCCGCGACTCCGACATCGCCGTCAACGGCCTGAGCCTGCGCCTGACCGAATGGGGGCCGCGGGACGGCCGCCCGCTGTTCATGCTGCACGGCATCCGCGGCTATGCCGAAACCTTCGCCGGCATCGCCCGGGCGCTGCAGCCGGAGTTCCGCGTGCTGGCCTATGACCAGCGCGGCCGCGGCGCCAGCGACTGGGACCCGGCGCGCAACTATTACACCGACGCCTACGTGGCGGACCTGGTCGGCGTGGCCGACGCGCTGGGCCTGGAGCGCTTCGACCTGCTGGGCCACTCGATGGGCGGCATCGCCGCGATCGTGTTCGCGGCGACCCATCCGCGGCGCGTGCGCCGCCTGGTGATCGAGGACGCGGGCCCGGCGGCGTACGAAGGCAGCGCGGGCGCGGCCCGCATCCAGCGCGAACTGCGCGAGACGCCCGAATCCTTCGCCGACATCGGCGCGGCGCGCGAGTACCTGCGGGCGCTGCGCCCCAGCGTGCCGGAGGCCGCGCGCGAGGAACGGCTGCGGCACATGCTCAAGCCGGACGGCGCGGGCGGCTGGACCTGGCGCCACGACCATGCCGGCATCGCGGCGACCCGGCTCGATCCCGATCCGGCGCGCGTGGTGGACCTGTGGCCGCCGGTCGCGGCGCTGGCCTGTCCGACCCTGGTGCTGCGGGGCGGGCGGTCCGACTACCTGCAGGCGGCCACCGCCCGCGACATGGCGGCGCGCAATCCGAACGTGGCCTGGACCGAGATCGCCGGGGCCGGCCACTACATCCACGACGATCAGCCGGACGCCTTCGCGCAGGCGGTGGGCGAATTCCTGCGGCGCGCCTGAGCAGGGCGCGCGCGCATACGACAAGAAACCAAGGGAGAGCCGACATGGCGCATATCGAAGAAGTGCCGGTGCTGGTGGTGGGCGCCGGGCCGGTGGGCGTGACGCTGGCCAATCTGCTGGGCAGCTACGGCGTGGCCACGCGGGTGCTGGAGCGCAACGCCGACGTGCTGGACTATCCGCGCGCCGTCGGCCTGGACGACGAGGCCATGCGCACCTTCCAGAGCGCCGGCCTGGCCGACGAGATGCTGCGCGACATGATCCAGAACGTGCCCATGCGCATGTACACGCGGACCAAGCGCTGCTTCGCCGAAATCCTGCCGGCCACGCGCGAATTCGGCTGGTACCGCCGCAACCTGTTCTCGCAGCCGCTGGGCGAACGCACCCTGCGCGCGGGCCTGCGGCGCTTTCCGCACGTGGCCCTGGAACTGGGCACGGAACTGCTGGCGCTGGACCAGGACGCCCACGGCGTCACGGCGCGGGTGCGCGGGGCCGACGGCGCCGAGCGCGAGATCCGCGCGCAATACCTGCTGGCCGCCGACGGCGGGCGCAGCACGGTGCGCGAGCGCCTGCTGAAGCTGCCGTTCGACGGCAACACCCATCCGCGCAAGTGGGTGGTCATCGAGTGCGACCAGGACCCGCTGGACGCGCCCTATACGGCGCTGCATTGCGAGCCGCGCCGCCCCTACGTCTGCCTGCGCCTGCCGTATGGCCTGCGGCGCTGGGAGTTCATGCTGTTCCCGGGCGAGGACAGCGAACAGATCCTGCAGCCCGAAAAAGTGCAGGAGCTGCTGCGCCATCACGTGGCCGATCCGAGCCGGCTCAACGTCATCCGCGCGCGGGTCTACACCCACAATTCGCGGGTGGCGCGCAGCTTCGTCAACGGCCGGGTCTGCCTGGCGGGCGACGCCGCCCACCTCACGCCGCCGTGGATCGGCCAGGGCCTGAACGCCGGCCTGCGCGACGCGTTCAACCTGGCCTGGAAGGTGGCCTGGATCGTGCAGGGCCGGCTCGATCCGGCCGCGCTGCAGAGCTACCACGACGAACGCCACGCCCACGCCCGCGCCATGATTTCGCTGGCCGACATGTTCGGCGCCATGCTGTCGCAGACCAACCCGGCGCTGGCCGCGCTGCGCGACGCCTTTTTCATGTCGATCCGCAAGATCCCGCGCATCCGGGACTACGTGCTGCAGATGAAGTTCAAGCCCATGCCGCGCTACAGCCGCGGCGTGGTGGGGGACAGCGCCGACCGCGTCCAGCGCGAATGCATCGGCCGCATGTTCATCCAGCCGCTGGTCGAGACCGAGGACGGGGCCACCCGCCGCATGGACGAGGCGCTGGGCACCGGCTTCGCCCTGCTGGGCTGGCGCTGGGACCCGCGCGCGGCGCTGACGCCGGCGCTGCGCGCGCAGCTCGACAGGCTGGGGTGCCGCTACGTGGCCGCGCAGCGCGCCCGCAGCGGCTGCGCGCCGGACGCGGCCCAGGCCGGGCCGCTGCCGGTGCTGCAGGACACCGAGAACGCGCTGCATTTCTGGTTCCAGCGCACCGGCGCCGACTGGGTGCTGCTGCGGCCGGACCGCTATGTCGCGGCGCTCGGACGGCGCGAGGACGCCGCCGCGCTGCTGGGCCAGTTCGCCGCCCGCTTCGTGCCGGGCGGCGCGCCCGCGCCCGCCGAGCCGGCGCAGGCCGCCGGCCTGGCCTGCGCCGCGGCGGCGGCGCTGACAGGAGCGCAGCCATGAGCGCCGGCGCACGCACGGTCCGCAACGTGCTCTTCATCATGTGCGACCAGCTGCGCGCCGATCACCTGTCCTGCTATGGCGGGGCCGGCGCGCTGCGCACGCCGAACATCGACCGGCTGGCGGGCATGGGCGTGCAGTACGACCGGGCCTACGTCACCTCGGCCGTCTGCGGCCCGTCGCGCGCTTCGTACTACACCGGCCGCTATCCGCTGTCGCACCGGGTCACCTGGAACCGCGTGCCGCATCCGGTGGACGAGTGGTGCCTGGGCGAGTACCTGGCCCAGTCCGGCCGCGCGCTGCACCTGCTGGGCAAGACCCATTTCGTGCCCGACCGCGCCGGGCTGCGCGCCAAGGGCTATGCGGCCGAGGACGAACAGCGCTTCCTGCAGGGCGGATTCGTGCCGATGGAGCGCTACGACGGCCACTTCGAACTGGCCGAGAACAGCGCGTACCGCCGCTACCTGCGCGAGCGCGGCTACGACAGCGAACGGCCCTGGGAAGACTACGTCATCGGCAGCCTCGGCCCGGACGGCGCCCCGGCCAGCGGCTGGCTGATGCGCAACGCGCCGCTGCCGGCCCGGGTGGACGCGGCCGATTCCGAAACCGCCTACCTGACCGACCGCGCGCTGCAGTTCATGCAGGAGCAGGGCGACGCGCCGTGGGCGCTGCACCTGTCCTACATCAAGCCGCATTGGCCGTACAAGGCGCCGGCCCCGTACCACGCGCTGTACGGGCCGGAAGACTGCCCGCCGCCGGTGCGCTCGCGGGCCGAGCGCGAACGGCCCCATCCGGTGCATGGCGCCTACCAGCGCCTGGAAGAATCCGTATCGTTCGCGCGCGACGAGGTCTGGCGCGGAGTGCGTCCGGTCTACATGGGACTGGTCAAGCAGATCGACGACCAGATCGGCCGGGTGCTGGACTTCCTGGAGCGCAGCGGCAGGCTGCGCGACACGCTGATCCTGTTCACCTCGGATCACGGCGACCACCTGGGCGACCACTGGCTGGGCGAGAAGGAATACTTTTTCGAGAGCGCCATGCGCGTGCCTTGCCTGGTCTACGACCCCACGGCGCAGGCCGACGCCAGCCGCGGGCGGCGCAGCGACGCTTTCGTCGAGTGCATCGATATCGTGCCCACGGTGCTGGACGCGCTGGGCCTGCCGCCCGAGCGTCACCGCATCGAGGGCCGCTCGCTGCTGCCGGACATCCGCGGCGGACAGCCCGAGGCGCCGGCCCGCGAGTACGTGGTGGGCAGCCTGGACTACGCCTACCGCGAGGCGCGCCTGTTCCTGGGACGCGGCACGCGCGAGTGCACCGGCCTGATGGTGCGCGACGAACGCTACAAGTACCTGCACTGGCAGGGCTATCCGGCCCAGCTGTTCGACCTGCGCGACGACCCGGGCGAACTGCGCGACCTGGGCGCCGACCCGGGCATGGCGCCGGTCGTCGCCCGCATGAGGGCGGCGCTGCTGGACTGGCACGAAGGCCTGAAACGCCGGGCCAGCGAGACCGACGCCGAGGTCTGTGCGCGCACGCACGCGCACGAACGGATGATGGGCATACTGATCGGCCGCTGGTGAAGCGCGCCGGTCTGATCTAGGGTTTCTACACAAGGGGAAGTGCCATGGGATCGCCGTATCGCTGTTGTTTGCAAGCTGTATTGTGGGCCTCGCTCGCATTGACGTCCGCCGGGCCGGCCGCGGCCCAGGGCTGGCCGTCGGACACCGTCAAAATCGTGGTGCCGTATCCGCCGGGCACCGAGCCGGACGTGCTGGCGCGCGACCTGGGCAACCGGCTCTTCAAGCAGAGCGGCCAGACCGTGATCGTGGAGAACCGGCCCGGCGCCAACGCCATCATCGGCAGCGACTACGTCGCCCGCGCCGCGGCCGACGGCAACACGCTGCTGATGATCGACCGGCTGGCGCTGGAGACCAATCCTTTCCTGTACGCCAAGGTGCCGTACCGCTGGCAGGAGGACTTCAAGCCGGTCACCGACCTGGGCCAGGTGCAGCTGTACGTGGCGGTCAGCGACGCCTTTCCGGCCAAGACCTACCGCGAATTCATCGACTACGCCCGCGCCAACCCGCAGCGCATCAACGTGGGCACCGGCGGGCAGGGCCACGTGAACCACCTGGGCATGGCCATGCTGGCGCGCGCCGAAGGCGTGCAGTTCACCTACGTGCCGTTCAAGGGCGTGGCGCCGGCGATGACGGCGGTCATGGCCGGCGACGTGGACAGCGTGATGGCCGGCGGCCTGGCGGTGGCCGAGCAGTACAAGGCCGGCAAGATCCGCGTGCTGGTGGCGGGCTCGCCGCAACGGGCCGCCATGATGCCGGACGTGCCGACGCTGGAGGAGGCCGGCGGCAAGCCCGGCAGCATTCCGTCGACGGTGTTCTCGCTGTTCGTCCCCGGCAAGACGCCGGACGCCCTGGTGGCGCGGATCAACCAGGCCGTGACCGCGGTCACGGCCGAGCCGGATTTCCGCAAGACCTACGAGGCGCGCGGCCTGCAGGTGCTGGGCTCCACCCCGCAGGCGACCCTGGAAGCCATGAAGGCGGAAGCCGCCCGCTACCAGGCCCTGATCGAGGCCGCCGGCATCCGCAAGGACTGAAACGGCGGGCCTGCGGGCGCGCGGCGCGCAAGAGGATAAAATACCGGCTCGCGGCTTTAACCGGCCCCCGGTTTTCTCCATTCCTGCGCCCCGCGCGCCCATAAGCATGAAAAAACTGACTGCACTGCTTCTCGTGTCCGCCACCGCGATGCTCACCGCCTGCGGCCCCGGCGACAATACGCCCAAGGCCGACGCGCAGGCGCCCGCCGCCGCCAAGAAGGTCGTCGTCGGCCTGGACGACAACTTCCCGCCCATGGGCTTTCGGGATGCGAACAACCAGATCGTCGGTTTCGACATCGACATGGCCAAGGAAGCCAGCAAGCGCCTGGGCATGGAAGTCGAGTTCAAGCCGATCGACTGGAGCGCCAAGGAAGCCGAGCTCAACGGCAAGCGCGTCGACGTGCTGTGGAACGGCCTGACCATCACCGAGGAGCGCAAGAAGAACATCAGCTTCACGTCCCCGTACATGGCCAACCACCAGATCATCATCGTGGGCAACGCCTCGCCGGTGAAGCTCAAGGCCGACCTGGCCGGCAAGGTCGTCGGCGCCCAGGACGGCAGCAGCGCCACGGACGCCATCGCCAAGGACCCGGTCGCCGCGCAGATCAAGGAAGTCAAGAAGTTCGGCGATAACGTCACGGCCCTGATGGACCTGGCCGCCGGCCGCCTCGACGCTATCGTCGTCGACGAAGTGGTGGGCCGCTACCTCATCAGCAAGCGGGCCGGCGAATACCGCGTGCTGGACGAGAACTTCGGCACCGAAGACTACGGCGTCGGCGTGCGCAAGGACGACACCGAACTGCTGGCCAAGCTGAACCAGACGCTGGACTCGATGAAGCAGGACGGCACCGCCGGCCGCATCGCCACCCAGTGGTTCGGCGCCAACATCATCAAGTAAGCGGCCTGGGGCGCCTGCGGCCAGCCGGCCCGGGCGTCCCGCCGAGTTTTCCGCAGCCCGCCGCAGCGCCGTCGCGCGCCAGGCGGGCTTGCTCATGAATCCCTGTTGCCCTGGCGGCGCGAACCCACTGCATGGACTACGTACTCTCCCTATTGGGGCCATTGGCGGAAGGCGCGAAAGTGACCTTGACGCTGTTCTTCATCACGCTGGCGCTGGCCGTGCCCCTGGGGCTGGTGCTGGCGCTGGCGCGGATATCCAAATGGAAGCTGCTTAGCCGCCTGGTCAACGGCTACATCTGGCTCATGCGCGGCACCCCGCTGATGCTGCAGATGCTGTTCATCTATTTCGCGCTGCCGTTCGTGCCCGTGGTGGGCGTGCGCCTGCCGGACTTTCCCGCCGCCGTCGTGGCCTTCGCGCTCAACTACGCCGCCTATTTCGCCGAGATCTTCCGCGCCGGCATCCTGTCGGTGGACCGCGGCCAGTACGAGGGCAGCAAGGTGCTGGGCATGACCTACCTGCAGACCCTGCGCCGCATCGTGCTGCCGCAGATGGTGCAGCGGGTGCTGCCGCCCATGAGCAACGAGACCATCACGCTGGTCAAGGACACCTCGCTCATCTACGTGCTGGCGCTCAACGACATCCTGCGCACCGCGCGCGGCATCGTGCAGCGCGACTTCACGACCTCGCCGTTCCTGGTCGCCGCCGCCTTCTATCTCATCATGACGCTGGTCCTGACTTGGTTCTTCCAGCATATGGAAAAGCGCTATGCCAAATACGACCAGTAATCCGACGTCCGGACGCCCCGTCATGATCGAGGCGCGCGACATCGTCAAATCCTTCGGTCCGCACCGCGTGCTGGACCGCGTATCCCTGACCCTGGGCCAGGGCGAAGTGGTGGCGGTGATCGGCCCGTCCGGTTCGGGCAAGAGCACCTTTCTGCGCTGCCTGAACCACCTGGAAACCATAGACGAAGGCAGCATCGAGATCGAGGGCGAATCCATGGCCCGCGCGGTCGAAGGCGGACGCAGCCAGTACGCCGGCGACGCCGACGTGCGCCGCATCTGCCGCAAGATGGGCATGGTGTTCCAGTCGTTCAATCTGTTCCCGCACATGACCGTGCTGCAGAACGTGATCGAGGCGCCCATCACCGTCAAGGGCATGGCGCGCGCCGACATCGTGCCCAAGGCGGAGGCGCTGCTGCGCAAGGTCGGCCTGCTGAACAAGCGCGACAACTATCCGGGGCGGCTGTCCGGCGGCCAGAAGCAGCGCGTGGCCATCGCCCGCGCGCTGGCGATGGAGCCGGACATCATGCTGTTCGACGAGCCCACTTCGGCGCTGGACCCGGAACTCACCGGCGAGGTGCTGCGCACCATGAAGCAGCTGGCCGACGAACGCATGACCATGCTGGTCGTCACCCACGAAATGGGTTTCGCGCGTGAAGTCGCGCACCGCGTGATCTTCATGGACGAAGGCCGCATCATCGAAGAAGCGCCCTCGGCTGAATTCTTCAGCGCCCCGCGCCAGGCCCGCAGCCGCGAATTCCTCGCGCACATGCTGTAGGCCCCGTGCCGCTTCAGCCCCGGCCGGCGCGCCGGGGCACGATCATGGGGCTGCCGGTCTCCGGGTCCGGCGCCACCCGGCACTCCAGGTCGAAGACCTGCCGGATCGAATCTTCCGTCACCACGCTGCGTACCTCGCCGTGCGCCGCCACGCGCCCGGCCCGCATCATGACGACCCGGTCGGCGTAGCGGAACGCCAGGTTCAGGTCGTGCAGCACCGCCACCAGCGTGCGCCCGTCGCGGTGCAGCCGCGCGCACAGCTCCAGCAGGTCGATCTGGTGCCGGATGTCCAGGTAGGTCGTGGGCTCGTCCAGCAGCATGATGCCGGCGTCCTGCGCCAGCACCAGCGCCAGCCATGCACGCTGGCGCTGTCCGCCGGACAGTGTATGCACGGGGTGATCGGCCAGCTCCGCCAGGTCGGTGTCGGCCAGCGCCGCGTCCACCGCGCGGGCGTCGTCGGCCGACCATTGCCGCAGCAGGCTCTGGTGCGGGTAGCGGCCGCGCGCCACCAGCTCGCGCACGCTGATCATTTCCGGCGCGATGGGGTTCTGCGGCAGGTAGGCCAGCCGCCGGGCCACCGGCTTGCGCCGCAGCGCCGCCAGATCGGCGCCGTCCAGCAGCGCCTGCCCGCGGGTGGGCGCCAACGCGCCGCCCAGCACCCGCAGCAGCGTGGATTTGCCGCAACCGTTCGGGCCCACCACCGCGGTGAAGGCGCCGGCTGCGATCGTCAGCGACAGCGACTCCAGCACCTGCCGCTCACCATAGGCCAGGCTGACCCGGCGTAGTTCGAGCGCGGGCGCGCCGGGGTTGCGGTCGAGGGGATCAGGGTTCATGCGGAAGTCTTGCGCCATTCGAGCACCAGCAGAAAAGCCAGATAAACGCCGCCGATGCCGGCGGTCAGCACGCCCACCGGCAGGCCGCCGGGACCGGCGGCGCGGGCCAGCAGGTCGGCCCCCGCCAGCAGCACGGCGCCGGTCAGGGCGGACAGCAGCGGCTGCGGTCCGCTGGCGCGGGCGCAGCGGCGGGCGATCTGCGGCGCGGCCAGCGCGATGAAGGCCACCGGGCCGGCCACCGTGACCGCCGCGGCCGCGGCCAGCACCGCCACCAGCGTGGCCGCCAGCCGGCTGCGGTCGGGCCGCGCGCCCAGCGCCTTGGCCAGGTCGTCGCCCATTTCCAGCAGGCGCAGCCGGGCGCACAGCGCCAGCGCCGGCGGCAGCAGCGCGGCGCAGGCCGCGCCGATCAGCGCGACGTCGCCCCAGGTCTTGCCGGCCAGGCTGCCGTTGAGCCAGGCGGCCGCCACATAGGCCTGCTCGCGCCGCAGGCTGGACAGGCCGAACTGCACGAAGGCGAAGGCCAGCGCGCCCACGGCGATGCCGGCGATGACCATGCGCCTCGGCGCGGCGAAGCCGGCGCCGGAGCCGAACCAGACGCCCAGCGTGGCCGCCAGCGCGCCGGCCGCCGCGCCCCAGGCCACCGGCATCACGCCGGGCCAGATCATGGTCGCCGCCACGGCGCCGGCGGCCGCGCCGGCCGTCAGCCCGATCACGTCGGGGCTGCCCAGCGGGTTGCGGGTCAGGCTCTGGAACAGCGCGCCGGACAGGCCCAGCGCCGCGCCCGCGCCCAGCGCCGCCAGCGCGCGCGGCAGCCTGACCGCGTGCAGCAGCCATTGCTCCACGCTGCTGCCGCCGCCTTGCAGCGTGCGCCACAAGTCATCCCAGGACAGCAAGGGATCGCCCGCGCGCAGCGACGCCGCCAGCAGCACGCCGGCCAGGATCAGCAGCAGCACGCCGTAGCCCAGCGCGCGCGGCGCCAGCGTCAGGGCCAGCCAATCGCCGGCGCGCAGCACGGCCGCCGGCCGCGTCATGCCGGCTCCCGCCCGCCGCGGCGCAGCGCCGTCAGCAGAAAGGGCGCGCCGATGAACGCCACCACCACGCCGGTCAGCAACTCAGCCGGTGCGCGCAGCAGCCGCGCCAGAATGTCGGCGACCAGCATCAGCAGCGGACCCAGCACGACGCAATAAGCCAGCAGCCAGCGCAGGTCGGAACCGGCCTGGCGGCGCGCGATGTGCGGCACAGCCAGGCCGACGAAGGCGATGGGGCCGGCCGCCGCCGTGGCCGCGGCCGCCAGCACGGCCACGCACAGCAGGCCCAGCGCGCGGTACAGGCCGGCGCGCAGCCCCAGCGCCTGCGCCAGCGCCCGGCCCAGCGCCAGCAGATTCAGCGGCCGGGCCAGCGCCGCGGCCAGCAGCAGGCCGGCGCCGATATAGGGCGCGGCGCGCAGCGCGGTGTCCAGGCCCTGTCCGGCCAGCGAGCCCACGGCCCAGAAGCGGTAGGAATCGAAAAGATCGTCGCGCAGCAGCGCCACGGCCTGCACGTAGGCGAACAGCACGGCGTTGACGGCGGCGCCTGCCAGGATCAGCCGCTCGGGCTGCAGGCCCCGGCCGCCCGCGCCGATCAGATAGACCACGGCGGCGGCGCCCAGCGCGCCGGGCAGGGCGGCCCAGAACGGATGCGGCGGCAGCCCGCCCAGAAGCAGCGCCACGCTCACGATGGAAGCGGCGGCACCCGCGTTCACGCCCAGCAGGCCAGGCTCGGCCAGCGGGTTGCGGGTCAGCGCCTGGATCAGGGCGCCGGCCACGGCCAGCGCCGCGCCGGTCAGCAGGGCCAGCAGGGTCCGCGGCACCCGGGACGCAACCACCAGCGCGGCGTGGCTGTCATCGGGCCGCGTCAACGCCTGCCAGACGGCGCCCGCCGACAGCCCGCGCGAGCCCAGCCACAGGCTGGCCAGCGCGGCCGCGGCCAGCAGCATACAGGCCGCGATCAGCAGCGCCGCGCGGCGCCAATGCGTAGCGGCTGCCGTCACGGGCGGCCCTCGTCGTGTTCGGCCCGGCGCGCGGCCTGCGCCAGTTGCGGGGCCAGCCGGTCCAGCATCCAGGACACCGCCAGCGGCGTGCCGGAAGACGACGCCATCACCAGCGCCGGGTCGCTCAGCGCCACGTAGGCGCCGCGGCGCACCGCCGGAATGGCGGCGTACAGCGGCAGCGCCTCGGTGCGCTCACGCTCCTGGGGCGTGTAGAACCAGCTCACCAGAATGTCGGCGTCGGCCAGCGCGTCGGCGTTCTCCAGCCCCAGGTAATGCGCGAAATGCCCGGCGCTGGCGCGCATGTCGCGCACCGACGGGGCCAGCGCCAGCCCCATGGCCCCCAGCGTGTCCACCCGCGGATCGCCGCCGACGTAGACGGTGAAGTTGCCGGTTCCCAGATCGGCGCGCGCATAGGCGAAGGTCTTGCCGGCCAGCTCGGGATAGCGCCGCCCGGCCTGCGCCAGCGTCTCGTGGATGCGGGCCTTCAAGGGGGCGGCGGCGTCCGGCTTGCCCAGGGCCGCCGCGATCAGGTCGATCTGCGTGTCCACCGGCGTCAGAAAGGGCTGATCCGGGTAGGCCACCACCGGCACCATCCTGGACAGCTGCGCATAGGCCGCGGGGCTCACGCCGGAAAACGGCGCCAGCACCACGTCCGGGCGCAGCGCGATGATCTTTTCGATGTCCAGTTCGGGATAGACGGTGATGCGTTCGGGCAGCGGCTCGCCGCGGGCCTCGATGGCCGCGCGCACCCAGGGCCAGTAGTGATCGACGTCCCCGCCCCAGTCGGCTCGGCCCACGCCCACCGGCACTACGCCGAGCGCCAGCGCCAGGTCGTCGGCGCCCAGCCCGAGGGTGACGACGCGCCTGGGCGGGGCGGGGATCACCGCCTGGCCCAGCGCGCTGTCCAGCGTAACGGGAAAGCCGGCTGCGGCGGTTGCGGCATGGGCCGCGGAAGCGGCGGGCGCCTGCGGCGCGCGCTCGCAGGCGGCCAAGCCAAGCACCAGGGCCAGCGCCGCGATAGCCAGGTTCAAGAAACGCATCGTGCCGGTGCCGTCGCCATCAGTATTGCGCGCGCAGCGTCAGCATGACGTTGCGGGGCGCGCCGTACCAGCCCTGGCTGTAGAAGCCGATCTGGTCGTAATACTTTCTGTCGAACACGTTGTTCAGGTTGAGGGTGGCCGAAAGCCGCTTGGAGAAGTCATAGCGGGCCATCAGGTTGACCAGGGCGTAGCTGCCTTGCTGCACGCGCACATTGCCGCGCGGGCTGGGTGCGGACCGGTAGATGCTGCTTTGCCAGTTGACGCCGCCGCCCACGGTCAGGCGGTGCAGGTCGCCCGGCAGGCGGTAGGTGGTGTAGACCTTGAACAGGCTGCGCGGATGCTCGGTGTTGATCGCGTTGCCCTTGGCGTCCCTAGTGGTGAAATGCGTGTAGCTGGCGGCGACGTTCCAGCCGGGCGAGAGCTGGCCGTTGGCCTCCAGATCGAAGCCCTGGACCTTGGCGCCCGAGACGGCGCGATAGGCGGGCGTGCCGGGCATGCCTTCGACGAACTCGTCGGGGATGAGCTGCGCCAGGTTGTCCTGGCGGGTCTGGTACAGCGCCACCGCGGCGTTCAGCAGCCCGTCCAGGTAGGAGCCCTTGAGCCCGATCTCGTAGCTCTTGCCGTCGATGGGGGGCAGGATGGAGCCATCGATTGAACGCCGGTTCTGCGGCTGGAAGATCTCGGTGTAGCTGGCGTAGGCGCTATAGGTCTTGTCGATGTCGTAGACCAGGCCGGCATAGGGTGTGAACTGGTTATTGATCTTGTATTCGCGCTTGCTGCCGAAATAGTTCTGCCTGGTTTCCCAGTTGCTCCAGCGCCCGCCCACGATCAGGTGCAGCGGATCGGCCAGCGCGAAACGCCCCACCGCGTAGATACCGGTCTGCTTGACCCGCATGTCGTCGGCGGGGGTCTTGTCGCTGGCCCAGGCAGGTTCGGCGATGCGGTCCTGGCGCCAGTCGAAGTAGCTGCCCAGGTCCGGCGCGGCGCCGGTCATTGCGTAGCGGCCGATGTCGCTGTGGTCGTTCACGCTCATCCAGCCCAGCGCGAGCTCGTGCTTGCGGCCCAGCAGCTGGAACGGGCCGGACAGCGTCAGGTGGATGTCGTCGCGCGAGCGGTCGCCGTCGTAGTTGTTGAACGCGCCGGTCATGCCGGCGCCGGTGACGCGGTCCGGGTAGCCGCCGCGGAACATGTGCTTCAAACGATATTCGCCGCTATTGTGGCTGTAGGCGGCGCGCGCCTTCCAGTCGTTGGCGAAGCGGTGCGCCAGGTCCACGAAGGTGGTGGTGGATTCGACGTCGAAACGGGCCCAGCGCGTGTTGTTGGCAACGGAGCGATTGAAATCGGTGCGCGAGCCGTCGGCGTAGAAGAGCGGAAAGCCGCTGCCGAAGCCGCTGCTCTGGTTGCGCAGGTATTCCAGGCCCACGGTCAGCACGGTGTCCGGGGTCAGGTCGGCGGCGACCGTGCCATAGAAGGTGCGTTTGCGCTTGTCCAGGAAGGTCACGTAGCTGTCGCCCTGATCGTAGGCGGCCACGAAGCGCGAGCGGATGCGGCCGTTTTCGAGGATGGGCACGGACAGGTCGACGTCGCCGCGGACGTGGTTCCAGCTGCCGACGCTGGCGCCGCCGGACAGGGCGAACTCGCGCAGCGGCTTCTTGCGGACGAAGTTCACCGCCGCCGAAGGGTTGCCCGAGCCGGTCATCAGGCCGGTTGCGCCGCGTACGATTTCGACCCGGTCGTAGATGGCGGAGTCCAGATCGGTGGCGCCGTAGTTCCACAGGCTGAGGATGGGGGAATTCAGGCCGTCGAACTGGAAGTTGTCGATGGCGAATCCGCGCGACGAGAAGGACAGCCGGTTGCTGTCGCTGGTGGTGACCGAGATGCCCGGCGCGCTGGCCAGGATGGAACCGGTGTCCTGCAGGCCCTGGTCCTCGATTTCCTGGCGGGTGACCACGCTGACCGACTGCGGCGTTTCGCGCGGCGACAGCGTCATGCCGGTGGCCGTGCTCATGGCTTCGGTGGTGTAGGAGCCGGTGCCTTCGGTGGTGCCGGTGACGCCCTCGCCGCTGACGGTGACCGAGGGGAGTTGCTTCACGTTTTCGGCGGACTGGGCGCCGGCGGCCTGGTGGGCGAGGGCGGAGCAGGCCAGGGCCGCCTTGATGGCGTAGACAAGAGGAGTCGTCCGGCGCGGGCGGGCGGCGGGCGAGGACAGAACGAACAACATGAGGCGGGCTCCGGCAGAAAGATTTGGTAATGAGAATTGTTGTTTTTTACCGACCCGCCTGGGTATGCCGGACGATGCGATACGTATGCAGAATGCCGCCCTGCTTAGCCTGACTCGGTGTTGACCACGGGCGCTGCGCGGCGGTGCAGCCAGGCCCAGCCCGCGGCGCTTGCCGCCACGCATGCCAGCATGCCGGCGGCAAGCTGCAGCGGCCGGCCATAGACCAGCGGCACGCACCAGCCGCTGACTATCGAGAACGTGAGCATCTGCATGAAGCCCAGCACCGAAGCGGCGGTGCCGGACAGGTCCGGCGCCCGCGCCAGGATGCGCAGGGTCATGGCGGGCACCGCCATGGCCAGGCCGCAGGTGTACAGGCCCGGCAGCAGCACCGCCCACGGCAGGCGCGGCGGCGCGGCGCCTGCCATGTACAGCACGTAGGCCAGGCAGCTGGCGCCCATCAGTCCGTAGGCCAGCAGCGTGACGCGGCCGTCGGACCAGCGGCCGGCCTTGCGCGCCGCCAGCAGTGCGCCGGCCATGGCGCCGGCCACCAGCGGCACGAACAGATAGGCGAAATCGGTTTCCGGCAGACCCAGCACGTTGGCGATGAAGTCGGGCGCCGCGCCGATGAGCAGCCCCTGGGCGGCGAACAGCAGGCTGAACGCCAGGCCCAGCGAGACATAGCGCCGGTCGCGCAGCAAACGCAGATAGTTGGCGCCCAGCGTGCGCCAGGCCAGCGTCTGGCGCCGGTCGGGCGGCAGGGTTTCGGGCAGGCGCCGCGCGCACAGCAGCAAGGCGGCGCCGGCCAGCGCCGCCAGCAGCACGAAGATGGAACGCCAGCCCTGGTGCGCCGCCAGGTAGCCGCCGATGATGGGCGCCAGCGCCGGCGACAGGTTGAACACCAGGATCAGGTAGGACATGGCCCGGCGCGCCACGGCGCCGTCGTAACAGTCGCGGACGATAGCCTGGCCGACCACGATGCCCGCGCCGGCCGACAGCCCCTGCACCGCGCGTGCGGCCAGCAGCCAGCCGAAGCTGGGCGCCATTGCCGCCATCAGCGTCCCGCAGAGATAGACCCCGAGCGCAGCGAGCACGATGCGGCGCCGTCCCAGCGAATCCGACAGCGTGCCGTGCAACAGCAGCATGGACGCGTAGCAGGCCATGTAGACGCCCAGCGTGAGCTGCACGGTTTGCGGCGCGACCGCGAACTCCCTGCCGAGCGCGCCGAAGGCGGGCAGATAGGCGTCGATGGTGGCTGGCGCGACGCAGGCCAGCAGGCCCAGCATCAGCACCATAGTGGGAAAGGAAGGCAGGGGTTCGGAGCGCGGCACGAGGGCATCCATGGCTGGCGCTTCCCACTGCGGGAAGCTCTGCCCGATGGTCGCCCGCCGCCGTGCCCGCGGGGAATGGAGAATGCCGCAAGAGCAATGAGCGCCGCCGTAAGCCCCGCAAGGCCATGCGCTCAGTTCAGTTCACTGGGGGCGATGCCGTAGCGCTCGCGAAACGCCGTGGCGAAATTGGTGGCGTGCCGGTAGCCGACCAGGTGCGCGGCCTGCTGCACGCTGCAGCCTTGGGCCAGTTGTTCGCGGGCGACCTCAAGCCGGCGCTCGCGCAGCCAGCTGAATACCGAGCGCTGGTAGGCGGCCTGGAACTTGGCGCGCAAGGTGCTGGGACTCATGCAGGCCAGCCGGGCCAGGTCGTCCAGCGTGTGTTCCTCGCCGGGCGCGTCGTGCAGGCGTTCGCGCACGCGTTCGAGCAGTTGGCGGTCGCGCTCGGACAGCGTGCCTTCGGCGGGCGCGCGCTGTTCCAGCGAGGCCAGTGCGTGGGCCAGCAGCTCCATCGCCACGCCTTCGCGCAGCAGGTCTTGCAAGGGAGCGTCCCAGTCGCAGGCCAGCAGGTGTTCGATGGCGTGCAGCAGATGGCCCGGCGCCTGCCAGCGGCGCAGGCGCAGCGCGGGCGTGCGCAGCGCTTTCCAGATGGTTTCGCTGATCCGGTCGTCGGCCGCGCCGTCGGGGGCCGACAGGGACAGGTTGACGCTGCGCAGGCGCTGCCCGGCCGCGTGGGTGCCGGTCATGGCGACGGTGTCGCCGTACAGCGCGCTGATGCCGCTGTGGGCGGCCAGCCTGACGTCGTCATGGCGGTCGAGGCGGGTGCGGGCATGGCCTTGCAACATGACGATGGCGGAAAAGCGCGGGGACATCATCGAGGCAGCCTCGTAGTCCTGGTGCACGCGCACGTCTGAGAGCACCAGCGTCAGGCCGGGCCGGATCTGGTAGGTTTCGACCCGGCCTTCGGCGATGCACAGGGTTTCGGGGCTGGCGCGCAGCCCGCCGCCAGGCTGCGGCAGGCGGTAGCGGAAGCCGTTTTCGCTGCCCATGCGGTCGAAATCGGCCACGGTGAAGCGGACGGGGGAGGGAGCCGGGTTCAAGGTCGTCGCTGGCATTACGGGATGAGCCCATGGGCGGCGCGTCAACCGCCGTTTATCATGAAAATGAGAATAGCACAGATTCGCATCCGCATTGTTCATGGCGCGGCGCAGTCTCCCAATGCATCGCCCATGATGCCGCGATACCAGTCGTGGAAGTGCTGCATGCCGTCCTCCATCGGCGATTGATACGGCCCGCTGTCGGACACGCCGCGGCGCAGCAGCGCCAGGCGGCCGGCGTCCATGCGCTCGCCGATTTCGTCGTCCTCGATCGCGGTTTCCATGTAGGCCGCGCGCTGCGCCTCGACGAAGGGGCGTTCGAACAGGGCGATTTCCTCGGGGTAGTAGAACTCGGCGATGTTAAGGGTTTCTTGCGGCCCTTTCGGGTACAGGGTCGAGAGCACCAGCACGTGGGGGTAGAGCTCGATCATGTGGGTGGGGAAGTACGTCACCCAGATGGCGCCGAAGTCGGGCGCCGAGCCGCTCCGGTAGCGCATCAGCGTGTCGTGCCAGTCGCGGTAGACGTCGGAACCCGGTTTTTCCAGCGCGTCGTGCACGCCGACGCGCTGCAGGCTGTGCCAGTCGCCGAATTCCCAGCTCAGGTCCTCGCAGGTGACGAAGCGGCCCAGCCCGGGGTGAAACGGTCCGACGTGGTAGTCCTCGAGGTAGACCTCGATGAAGGTTTTCCAGTTGTAGTTGCACTGGTGCACCTCGACGTGGTCGAGCACGTAGTCGGAGAAATCGAATTCGGGACGACCGAACAGGCCGCCCAGGTCGCGCAGCGGATCGCGCGGGCCTTCGAACAGCAGGCCGTGGCAGTTCCTGAGCGGAAAGCGCGGCAGATTCAGGCACGGGGTGCTGGGGAACTGCGGCGCGCCGAGCAGATGGCCCTGGTCGTCGTAGGTCCAGCGGTGCAGCGGGCAGACGATGTTGCCGCCGGTGGCCGACAGGTTGCCTGCCGGGTTGCCGGGGCCGGTCACCGCGCCGGTTTCGCCGCCGAGGATCAGCGCCTGGCGGTGGCGGCAGACGTTGGACACCAGCTCCACGCCGCGCGCATTGCGCACCAGCACGCGGCCGCCTTCCTCGTGGGGCAGGCGGCGCCAGTCGCCCGGTTCGGGCACGCCTTTTTCGTGGCCCAGGTACGTGGCGCATTGCTTGAATATGAGTTCCTGTTCGCGGGCGTACAGGGCCTGGTCGAAATAGGCCCGCACGTGCAGCGGGCTGACAGCCTGCTCTACGTGAGCGAGACGGCCGATATCGTTCATGTGCGACTCCTTGTGCCGTGCCGCCCGGGCCGCCGCGCCTTCAGGCGGCTTCGGCGTGCTCGGCGTCGATCCGGGCCATGCGGTCGGCAAGATCCAGTTTGGGGCAGGTGCTGCAGTAGTCGCCGTCGCGCTTGCGGAAGTCATGGCAGCAGACCTGCCGGTCGACGGCGATGCGCGGCAGCGATGCGCGTTCGTAGCTGAGGTAGCCGCTGCGTCCCTGCAGGCCGAGCAGGTCCAGCCACAGGCCGGCCTGGCGCTGGGCCCAGGCGTTGGCGCAGGCGCCGTGGTCGCGGCGCGCGGCCAGGAGGGCCTGCAGCACGCAATCGGCCTGCATGCTTTCGGCGGCGCGCGCGCTGATCCGCAGCGCGCGGCTCAGTTCGCCGTAGAAGCCGGCGCATAGCGTGCGCAGCTGCGCGGCGGCGGTATGGATGCGCTGGCATGGGTCGGCGCGCCAGGGGGCGTGGGGCGGCAGCGTATACCCGATGATGAATCCGTCGTCCGGCACCGGGAGGCTCATGCCGGACAGGTCCGGCACGATGGCGCTGCGGTGCGCCGCGATCACGCTCAGGTATACCGGCTGCCAGATCAGCAGCCCCCAGCAGCGCAGGGCTAGGTAGTGCGGGCCGGCCTCGGGATGCCGCTGGCGCCAGATGTCGCGCAAGCCCGCGATGGCCTGGGCGTTGTCGGCGCCCGGGCGGATGCCCGGGCCGCTGCCGGCCGCGACCTGGCCGGCCAGGCCGGGCACCAGGCGGGCGGTCAGCGCCAGCAGGTCTTCCAGTTCGCGGTTCACGCAAGCGCCCGCGCGGCGTCGGCCGCTTCCTGGTCTAGCCACTGCGGCCGGTAGGGGGCGATCGGGTTGGGCAGGCGCGGCGCCATCTGGAAGCTGCCGATCGGGTCGGCCAGGTTGACCATCTGCAGATTGTTGGCCAACTGCAGGCGATTCAGGCACGAATGGATCATGTCGGGGGCGTACAGGTCGTAGCGGCGGTATTTGTCGAGCCGCTGCGGATGCGCCTGCTGGTAGGCGGCGACGCGGCCGGCCACCAGTTTCCAGAACGCGTCCTCGTGCATCAGGCCGGTATCGGCCAGCACCTGCGAGAGGTGGCGGAAGTAGCCTTCGAACACGTCCACGAAGATGGTGAGCAGCTTGTACTCTTCGGGCACGTCGGCGGCCAGGCGGCGGGCGTTCTCGGGCAGCGCGGCCTGCGGGTCGAGGATGGACGATTCCTCGGCGATGTCTTTCATGAAGGCGCGCACCGGCACGTGGTCTTCGACCACCAGGATCACGTTTTCGCCGTGCGGCATGAAGACCAGGTCATGGGCGTAGAAGCAATGCACCAGCGGCGTGAGATAGGCGTCCACGTAGCGTTCGAGCCAGGCGCCGGTGTTCAGGCCCGAGGCGCGGATCAGCGCGGGCAGCAGCGCTCCGCCTTGCGGGTCGACGTGCAGCAGCGCGGCCATGGTCATGAGGCGCTGGCCGGGACCGATCAGCGCGACGGGGTTTTCGCGCCACAGCGCCGAGAACATCTTCTTGTAGGGCGTGTCGACCGAGATCGCGGCTTCGTAGTAGTAGTTGCGAAAGCCCAGCGAGGCCGCTTCGCGCAGGATGGTGAAGCCGTTTTCGCGCAGCCAGCGATCGGACGCGATCAGCCCGTGTATGTACTCGTTGATGGCCGGGGTGCCGGACATGTAGTAGGGCGACAGCCCGCGCATGAAGCCCATGTTCAGGATGGACAGCGAGGTCTTGACGTAATGCTTGCCGGGCTGGGAGATGTTGAAGAAGGTGCGGATCGATTGCTGCGCCAGGTAGTCGTCGTCGCCGTAGCCGAGGCAGACGATCTTGCGCGCGGCCACGTAGGGCGCGAAGGCCAGGGACAGCTTGTTGAACCACTGCCAGGGATGCGCGGGCATGATGTAGTAGTCGGCCGGGTCCAGGCCCATGTCGCGCAGCGTGTCGCGATGGCGGGCCAGGACGGCGGCGCCCAGTTCGTCGCGCAGCAGGCTGTCGTGGTCCATCGTGGACAGGCACGCGAAATGGGCGTTGTCCTTGTGCACCGCCAGCCACAGCAGCCGGATCGGGCTGGCGCATTCCGGGGCGTAGGCGTGGTAGTCCTCGGCGTCGAAGCCCAGCCGGCCATTGTTGGCGACGAAGCTGGGATGGCCTTCGATCATGGCGGTTTCGATGGTCTGGTAGTCGGCCAGCGCCAGCTCGGCAGCGGGCAGCGCATCGCGGGTGTGCTTGTAGGCGCTGCCGTGCAGCGTGCTGGTGATTTCGTCCAGGTAGATGGGCAGACGGTCTTCGGGCAGGCCCAGTTTGTCGCGGATTTCGATCACGAATTGCAGCGCGTCCAGCGGCGCGGGCGTGCCGGCGACGGTCTTGGAGATGGACTCGGGCGGGATGCGCCAGTGGCGCATGGCCATCATCTGGGCGTCGAAATGGTAGACGGCGTGGCCGTCGGCCAGCGCCAGCCGGTAGCGGTCGAAGCCGGGGGCCTCGGCCGGGCCCAGGCGCTCGGGTTCCAGCAGCCATTCGTGGGCGTATTCGGAGATGGCTTTCCTGAGTAGCAGGCGGTTGACCTTCTGCCAGACGTCGGGCGCGAGGTGGTCGGCGATCCGGGCGGGATGGGGCTGGGTGCTCATAGGGACGACTCCTGGAGTTGGGCCTGTTCAAACTGCCGCCGGGTGCAGAAGGCGATGCTGGCGGTCTTTTCGCGAAAGCGCGCCTGGCCGGCGTAGGTAAAACCCATGGCCAGGTTGAGCGCATGGATCTTGATGTTGTTGCTGTCGGGCTCGACCACCACGCGCCGGGCGTGCAGCCGGTCGAACAGAAAGCGCATGACGAAGGCGAACACCCGGCGGCTGAAGTGAGGGATGCGCACCTCGGGCGGCCCGATAAAGATGTGCATGCCCAGGTCGCCGTGGCATACGGGATAGTGCTCGCCGACCTGGTCGTGGGCGGGGTCGTAGCACTCCAGCAGGAAGGCCGGGCGGTCCTGGTAGCTGCCGAGCCAGGCGGCGGCGTGGCCGCTGTCGGCCAGCGCTTCGTAGAATTCGCGCACCTGCGCCTCGGTGTGCTCCTGCATGGACCAGAAACGGGCATAGTCCATCGAGAACCACTGGCGCAGCAGGGCGGCGTCGGCGGCCGGGTCCAGCGGGCGCAGCGCCAGGCCGGCGCCGTCGTCATAGCGGTTGCGCGCCTGGCGGTCGATGGCGCTGAGGAAGGTGGCGGTCATGATCATCATCGCGGCTCCTTGCGGACTCGGGTCAGACCGAGGCCGCCCGGTGCCCGTCGAGCAGCGGCATCGGGTCGAGCGCCGCCACGCGGTGGCGCAGCATGCCGCCGGCAGGCGGACGGAAGTCCTGCAGCGCGGTGCGGGGCTCGATGGCGTAGTGCTCGTGGCCGGTGAGGTCGCGCAGGATCTGCGAGTTGCGGTAGCAGCAGAAGCCCAGGTCGGGATTGGTGACGCCGTGGCTGAGCAGGCCGCTGTTCTGCACGAAGATTTCGTTGCCGCCGTGGTCGATGGTGTAGTTGCGCGCGACGCGGTAGCCGCCGTGTTCGGTCCAGGCGATGCGGTCGTGGATGGGGTTGACGCACGCGGGGATGCTGCGCGCGTAGCCGGTGGCCAGCACCAGCCCGTCGGTGGCGTGCGAGAACGGCTGCGCGGTATCGACGTGGCGGAATTCCAGCTGGTAGCGCTCGGCGGACCGGTCGTAGCGGCTGGCGCGCAGTTCCGCGTTGGTGAGCAGCGTGTAGCGGCGGTCGCCGTTGTGGATTTTTTCGTCGAGCAGGTCATAGATCTGGTTGATGAGCGAGGCGTTGATGCCCTTGTACAGGCTGCTTTGCTCGGCCAGGATCTGCCGCCGGCGGGCTTCGGGCAGGTCGTGGAAGTAGTCGGTGTAGTCCGGCGAGATCAGTTCCAGCGTGAGCTTGGTGTTTTCCATCTGGAAGAAGCGCGGCGAGCGCGTGATCCAGGCCAGGCTGTAGCCGTGCGCGTCGCTGTCGCGCAGCAGGTCGTGGAAGACCTCGGCGGCGCTCTGGCCGCTGCCGATCACCGTGATGGAATCCCGGCGTTGCAGCGCGGGCTTGTGGCGCAGATAGTCGGCGCTGTGGATGTAGGGCGCCTCGCGCCGGTCGCAGCACGCCGGCAGCGCCGGCTGCGAGCCCAGCCCCAGCACCAGCTTGCGGCAGCGGAACATGAAGCGTTCGCCGGTGGCGCTGTGCTGGCCGGTGACGAGATAGGTGTTCGTCGCGGGATCGTGCAGGACGCTTTGCACGTCGCTGTTGAAGCGCAGGTTGGGCAGGCGGGCGGCCACCCATTTGCAATAGCGGTTGTACTCGGCGCGCGTCAGGTAGTGGTTTTCGCGCATGTAGTACGAGTAGATGCGGCCGGTCTGCTTGCAGTAGTTGAGATAGCTGTATTCGCTGCGCGGATCGGCCAGGCTGACGAGGTCCGCCAGAAACGGATTCTGCAACGTGGAGGCCTCGATCAGCAGGCCGGGATGCCAGTCGAAGCCCGGCTTTTTGTCGAGGAACAGGGCGCGCACGCCGGGCAGCGGAGCAGACAGGCAGGCCAGGCTGAGATTGAACGGGCCTAGGCCGATGGCGACGAAGTCATAGAGTTCACGGGTCATGTTGGTGCCACCTCTGGGTCTGTGATTCACGGGCGGCGTTCTGCAACGAGCGCCGCGGGACAAGGCCGGGCGCGGCGTCTAATCGGTGGGAACGGGGCGCGGCTGGCGGGGTTGCCGGCCTGTCCACCGCATCGGCGAAGGATTGTCTGCACCGCTGTTGCACGACTCAAGCATCTGCATGGGTATGATTCGCATTTGCAATATATGTACTCTAGCAAATCGTTTTTTGCAGCGTTGGATTGCAAAGAACACATAGGCGGCATCCATATGCAGGGTGGCGAAACGCATAGGGCCGTGTCACGGGTTATGCTTGCCGCCATGTCAGACGAAGCTCCCTTGCTCAGGCTGCGCGGCCTCTACAGCCGCCGCCTGGCGCCCGTCAGCCTGGATCTCGCGGCGGGCGAATGCGCCGCCGTGCTCGGCCCTTCGGGGGCCGGAAAATCATTGCTGTTGCGGCAGATCGCCGATCTGGACCCGGGCCACGGCGAGGCCGAGCTGGGCGGGCGGCGCCGTTCGGGCATGCGTGGCCATGAATGGCGCCGGCAGGTCATGTACTGCCAGGCCGAGGCGGGCTGGTGGGAAGACCGCGTGGCGCCGCATTTCAAGGACCGCGCCCGCGCCGTCGCGATCATGGGCCGGCTTGGCCTGTCCGAGGACAAGCTGGATGCGCTGGTCAACGAGTTGTCCAGCGGCGAACGCCAGCGCCTAGGATTGGTGCGCGCGCTGGCGCTGGACCCGCGCGTGCTGCTGCTGGATGAGCCGACCGCTGCGCTGGACCAGGCCGCTACCGGACGGGTGGAAGAGGAGCTGCGGCGCTACCTGGACGGCGGTGCGGCGATCCTGATGGTCACGCACAGCGCCGAGCAGGCGCGTCGCATGGCGCGCCGCGCCTGGCGCATGGAGCAGGGGAGGCTGGAGGCGCTATGGACGTGATCAAACTGGATACGCTGGATCTGGTCGTCGCGTCTTTGCTGGTGGTGCTGAGCGCCGGGATCTCGTTCGCGCTGCGCGTGAACGTGCAGCGACAGCTGCTGTGGGCGGCGCTGCGCACGGTGGTGCAGCTGCTGCTGGTCGGCCATATTCTGCGCATCGTGTTCGCGCATGCGGCGCCCTGGCTGACCGCGCTGGTGGTGGCGGTGATGATGGCGCTGGCGGCGCGCGAGGTGGCCGCGCGCCCCAAGGCCCGGCTGGTCGGGCATGGCAACGGCTGGGTGGGCGCGGCGGCGGTGGCGGCGACGACCCTCATCACCGTGATGTTCATCCTCAACACCGCGCTGCACCCGGAGCCCTGGTACGACCCGCGCTATGCGATCGCGCTGATCGGCATCGTGCTGGGCAGCGTGCTCAACGCCGCCAGCCTGGCGCTGGATGGAATGCTGTCGGGCGTGCGGCGCGAAAAGCTGGCGATCGAGGCCCGGCTGTCGCTGGGCGCGCCGGCGCGCCAGGCCTTCTCGGCGCTGTTGCGCGAATCGGTGCGGCGCGGCATCGTGCCCAGCATCAACCAGATGTCGGCGGCGGGCATCATCACGCTGCCGGGCATCATGACCGGCCAGATCATCGCCGGCATGGACCCGATAGAGGCCGCGAAGTACCAGATCCTGCTGATGTTCCTGCTGTGCGGCGCCAGCGGCATGGCCGCCATGGGCGCGGCGTATGGAGCCATGCGGCGTCTTACGGACGAGCGCGGACGGCTGCGGCTGGATCGGCTGCAGGCCTGAGGCGCGAAAAAAAAACCGGCAGCCCCGCAAGGCTGCCGGTTTTTTTGCGTCGCGTCGCGCCGTTTAGGCGATGGCGGCGAGCGCCTGGTTCAGCGTGGCGCTGGGGCGCATGGCCTGGCTGGCCTTGGCCTGGTCGGGCTGGTAGTAGCCGCCGATGTCCACCGGCTTGCCTTGGGCGGCCTTCAGTTCGGCCAGGATCGTGTCCTCGCCGTCGGCCAGGGCGCGGGCGACGGGGGCGAACTGGCCGGCCAGTTCGCGGTCGTCGGTCTGCGCGGCCAGGGCCTGGGCCCAGTACATGGCCAGGTAGTAGTGGCTGCCACGGTTGTCCAGGCCGCCGACCTTGCGCTCGGGCGACTTGTTCTCGTCCAGGAACTTGGCGGTGGCCAGGTCCAGCGTCTTGGCCAGCACCAGGGCGCGGGCGTTGTCATAGGCGCGGCCCAGGTGGTCCAGCGAGGCGGCCAGCGCCATGAATTCGCCCAGCGAATCCCAGCGCAGGAAGCCTTCTTCCAGGAACTGCTGCACGTGCTTGGGCGCCGAACCGCCGGCGCCGGTTTCGAACAGGCCGCCGCCGGCGACCAGCGGCACGATGGACAGCATCTTGGCGCTGGTGCCCAGTTCCATGATGGGGAACAGGTCGGTCAGGTAGTCGCGCAGCACGTTGCCGGTCACCGAGATGGTGTCCTGGCCCGCGCGGATGCGCTTGAGCGAGAACTTGGTGGCTTCGACCGGGCTGAGGATGCGCAGGTCCAGGCCGCTGGTGTCGTGGTCGTTCAGGTACTGCTTGACCTTGGCGATGACCTGCGCGTCGTGGGCGCGGTTCTCGTCCAGCCAGAACACGGCCGGCGTCTTGCTGACGCGGGCGCGGGTGACGGCCAGCTTGACCCAATCCTGGATCGCGGCGTCCTTGGTCTGGCACATGCGCCACAGGTCACCGGCCTCGACGGCCTGTTCCAGCAGCACGGCGCCGGCGGCGTCGGTCACGCGGACGGTGCCGGCGGCCGGGATCACGAAGGTCTTGTTGTGCGAACCGTATTCCTCGGCGGCCTGGGCCATCAGGCCGACGTTGGGCACGCTGCCCATGGTGACCGGGTTGAAGGCGCCGTTGGCCTTGCAGTCGTCGATCACGGCCTGATAGACGCCGGCGTAGCTGCGGTCGGGGATCACGGCCTTGGCGTCCTGCAGTTCGCCGGCGGCGTTCCACATCTTGCCCGAGTCGCGGATCATGGCGGGCATGGAGGCGTCGACGATGACGTCGCTGGGCACGTGCAGATTGGTGATGCCGCGGTCGGAGTTGACCATGGCCAGGGCCGGCAGCGTCTTGTAGGCGGCGTCGATGTCGGCGGTGATGGCGGCCTGCTGGTCGGCCGGCAGCGACTGGATCTTGGCGTAGAGGTCGCCGATGCCGTTGTTCGGGTCGAAGCCGGCCTGGGCCAGCGCGTCGGCGTGCTTGGCCAGCACGTCCTTGTAGAACACGGACACCACGTGGCCGAAGATGACGGGGTCGGAGACCTTCATCATGGTGGCCTTCAGGTGCACCGAGAACAGCACGCCCTGGGCGCGCGCGTCGTCGACCTGGGCCTGCAGGAAGGACTTGAGCTTGGCGGCGGACATGACGGCGGCGTCGATGATCTCGCCGGCCTTGACCGGGGTCTTGTCCTTCAGGACGGTGACGGCGCCGTCAGCGGCGACCAGTTCGATTTTCACGTCGCCGGCGGCGGCGATCAGCGCCGACTTCTCGGTGCCGTAGAAATCGCCTTCGCTCATGTGCGACACGTGCGACTTGGAGTCGGACGACCAGGCGCCCATCTTGTGCGGGTGCTTGCGCGCGTAGTTCTTGACCGACAGCGGGGCGCGGCGGTCGGAGTTGCCTTCGCGCAGGACCGGGTTGACGGCGCTGCCCTTGACCCTGTCGTAGCGGGCCTTGATGTCGCGCTCGGTGTCGTTGGCCGGGGCGTCGGGGTAGTCGGGCAGTTTGTAGCCCTGTTGCTGCAGTTCCTTGATGGCGGCCTTCAGCTGCGGCATGGAGGCGCTGATGTTGGGCAGCTTGATGATGTTGGCTTCCGGCTGCACGGCCAGCGCGCCCAGCTCGGCCAGGGCGTCGCCCAGCTTCTGGCTGTCGTCGAGGTAGTCCGGGAACACGGCGATGATGCGGCCGGCCAGGGAGATGTCGCGGGTCTCGACGGTGATGCCGGCGGGTTTGGTGTAGGCCTGGACGATGGGCAGCAGCGAACGGGTTGCGAGCGCCGGCGCTTCGTCGGTGAGGGTATAGATAATCTTCGGAGTAAGAGACATGATCCTTGAATCTGTTCGGCAGGCGCTAGGCGCAAACCCGAACATGCTATGCGGCGCGAAGCCGGTAGATGTTGTCGAGAGTGGGTTCGTCCGGGCAGGCGCGCAGGCCGTGAGCGTCTGCCCAGCATGGCCGGCGCCCGCCCTTTTTTGTTTGGCCGGCCGGGGAGGGCCGGTTGTACCGGCCGGACCCAGGTCCGCCTCCAGGGAGGTGCGACTGCCACGAACCTTACATTGTAATACCGCGGCCCGTCTGGCGCGCAGGAAAAACGGCGGTGTCGGGCGCGGGATACGCGCAGGCGCAGGCGATAAAACGGGGACGCATTATTTCGGGCAGGCCCGCCGCGGGTCTCGTTTGACAAAGCGCGGCGCTTGGAGGAAGCTACGGCCCATGAATTTCCGCGCCGTTCGCATTTCGCTGATTATTACCATCATTCCTGGAATGGTGGGTTAGCGCGCGACCGCAACAGTCACAGCCACCCGCCCCACGAGGCGGGTTTTTTGTGGCCGCCTCTGCCGGGCAAAGCCAACCCCCAAAGCAGAGAACCGCATGTCCGCAACTCCTTCCGCCAGTTCAGAAGCCGCTAACCCCGCCGCATTCCAGCACGGCAACGCCTCGCCGATGGAATACCTGAGGCAGATCCTCACGGCCCGCGTCTACGACATCGCCCGCGAGACCGAACTGGACCCCGCCCGCGGCCTGTCCGCGCGCCTGGGCAACACCGTGCTGCTCAAGCGCGAGGACAACCAGCCGGTGTTTTCCTTCAAGGTGCGCGGCGCCTACAACAAGATGCGCAACACCCCGCAGGCCGCGCTGGACCGCGGCGTGATCACGGCCTCGGCCGGCAATCATGCGCAAGGCGTGGCGATCTCGGCCGCCAAGCTCGGCGTGCGCGCCACCATCGTGGTGCCGCAGACCGCGCCGCAGGTAAAGGTGGACGCGGTCCGCGCCCACGGCGGGCCGACGGTGACGGTGGTGCAGGCGGGCGATTCGTACAGCGACGCCTATGCCCACGCCCAGACGCTGGCCGCGCAGCATGCGCTGACTTTCATCCCGGCGTTCGACGATCCCTACGTGATCGCCGGCCAGGGCACGGTGGGCATGGAGATCCTGCGCCAGCATGCGGGCGCGCCGCACGCGATCTTCGTGCCGATCGGCGGCGGCAGCCTGGCGGCCGGCGTGTCGGCCTACGTCAAGGCGGTGGCGCCCGAGGTCAAGGTGATCGGCGTGCAGACCCAGGATTCCTGCGCCATGGCGCAGTCGTTGCGCGCCGGCGAACGGGTCAGCCTGGCCGAAGTGGGGCTGTTCTCGGACGGCACGGCGGTCAAGCTGGTGGGCGAGGAAACCTTCCGCCTGTGCCGCGCGCACCTGGACGAGGTGCTCCTGGTGGACACGGACGCGGTCTGCGCGGCGATCAAGGACGTATTCCTGGACACGCGCAGCGTGCTGGAGCCGGCCGGCGCGCTGGCGGTGGCGGGCCTGAAGCAGTATGTGGAACGCGAAGGCGTGCAGGGCTGTTCGCTGGTCGCCATCACGTCGGGCGCCAACATGAACTTCGACCGCATGCGTTTCGTGGCCGACCGCGCCGAGGTGGGCGAGGCGCGCGAAGCGGTGTTCGCCGTGACCGTGCCCGAGGAGCGCGGCAGTTTCCGGCGCTTTTGCCGCGTGATCGGCCAGCGCAGCGTGACGGAGTTCAACTACCGCATCGCCGATGCCCATACCGCGCACATTTTCGTCGGCGTGCAGATCGCGCGGCGCGGCGACGCCGCCGAGATCATGGCGGCGCTGCAGGAACAGGGCTTTTCCGTGGGAGACCTGACCAATAACGAGCTGTCGCGCCAGCACATCCGCTACATGGTGGGCGGGCGCTCGCCGCTGGCCGGCGGTGAACGCCTGTTCCGCTTCGAGTTCCCGGAGCGCCCGGGCGCGCTGATGAAGTTCCTGTCGGAGATGGCGCCCAACTGGAACATCAGCCTGTTCCATTACCGCAACCAGGGCGCGGACTTCAGTTCGGCGCTGGTCGGCATCCAGGCGCCGCTGGCCGACAGCGGCGCGCTCGACGCCTTTCTGCGCGAGCTGGGCTACGCCCATTTCGAGGAAACCGACAACGAGGCGTATCGCCAGTTCCTGGTTTGAACCGGGTTTATCCGGGCTTGTAGCCCGGCTTGTTATTGCGGGCCGAGCTTGCGTATCAGCGCGTCCAGCGCCTCCATCTCATCGGGCAGCAGGTCCGTCAGCGGCGCGCGCACCGGGCCGGCGTCGTGCCCGACCAGCCGGGCGCCGGCCTTGACGATGCTGACCGCATAGCCCGGCACGCGGTTGCGGATGTCCAGGTAGGGCAGGAAGAACGTGTCCAGCAACTGGTTGGCCGTGTCGTGGTCGCCGGCCGCGATGGCGCGATAGAACGCCATGGCCGTGCGCGGCACGAAGTTGAACACCGCCGAGGAATACACGGGCACGCCCAGCGCGCGGTAGGCGGCGGCGTAGACCTCGGCCGTGGGCAGCCCGCCCAGATACGAAAAGCGGTCGCCCAGCTTGCGGCGGATGCGCACCATGGCCTCGATGTCGCCCACGCCGTCCTTGAAGCCGATCAGGTTGGGGCAGCGTTCGGCCAGCTGGGCCAGGCTGTCGGCCGACAGGCGCGATTGCGCGCGGTTGTAGACGATGACACCGATCTTCACCGACTTGCAGACCTGTTCGACGTGGGCCGCGATGCCTTGCTGCGAGGCTTCCGTCAGGTAGTGAGGCAGCAGCAGGATGCCCTTGGCGCCCAGGCGTTCGGCCTCCTGGGCATAGGCGATGGCGCTGCGCGTAGGCCCGCCCGCGCCGGCCAGGATAGGCACCTTGCCGGCGCAGGTCTGCACCGCGGTCCGGATGACGTCGGCATATTCCTGCGGCGCCAGCGAGAAGAATTCACCCGTGCCGCCCGCGGCGAACAGCGCGGTGGCGCCATAGGGCGCCAGCCATTCCAGGCGCTGCGCATAGCCCCTGGCGTTGAAGTCTCCGTTCTGGTCGAAGTCCGTCACGGGGAAGGACAGCAAGCCGTCCGAAACAATGTTCTTGAGTTCCTGCGGAGTCGTCATGGGGGCGCTCGTCCTGGGTGGTTTTTTTGATTCAAGAGGTAGGTCATCGTACAACATGAAAATCGGAATCACAAGGAAAGGGCCTAGCTAAATATGCGGCATTAAAGGGGAAACCCGAAATGTATTTTTGATGTCGTTTGGAATTATTCTTGTAGTTGTACGATAACTAGCCTGCCGAGCGGACGCGGCGCATATCCTGGAGAGGAGACAGCATGAACCCGAGCAAGAGACAGTTTCTGGGCGGCGCCGCGGCGCTGTGCCTGGCGCCATGGTTGCCCGCGGGGGCGCAGCCGTCCGGCTGGCCGACCCGGCCGGTGCGCATCATCGTGCCGTATCCGCCGGGCGGATCATCCGACATCATCGCCCGCCTGCTGGCGCCGCGGCTGAGCGAAGCCTTGTCGCAGACGGTGGTGGTCGAGAACAAGCCCGGGGCCAACGGCAACCTGGGCGCCGGGCTGGTGGTGCAGGCCGCGGGCGAAGGCCATACCGTGCTGCTGTGCGACCTGGGCGCGCTGGCCATCAGTCCGTCGGTCTATACCAAGCTGTCTTTCGACCCCTCCAAGGACTTGCGCGCCGTCGGCATGCTGGCCTATTCGCCGCACGTGCTGGCCGTGCATCCGGACGTGCCGGCGCGCACCGTGCCCGAACTGGTCGCGCTGTCCAGGAAGCAGCGCCTGAATTTCGCCGTGACGGCCATCGGCAGCGCGCCGCACCTGGCCGCAGTGGCGGTGCAGCAGGCCACCGGCGCGCAATGGGAGTACGTGCCGTACAAGGGCGGCTCGCAGGCGGTGACCGACACGATCGGCGGGCAGACCCAGATCATCATGAACGGCCTGCTGGCCACGCTGCCCCACATCCGCGCCGGCAAGCTGCGTCCGATCGCGATCTCCAAGCGCGAACGCATGCAGCTGGTGCCCGACCTGCCGACCATTTCCGAGCAGGGCGTGGCCGGCTTCGAATCCGGCACCTGGCAGGGCGTGATGGCGCCGGCGACCTTCGCCGATCCGGTGGCCGAGCGCCTGTCCACGCTGATGGCGCAGATCGTCAACCAGCCCGAGGTCAAGGCCCAGCTCAATGAGCAGGGCGCAGAAATCGTCACGCGCAATCCCGCCGAGCTGGCGCAGTTCTTCGCCGGCGAACGCGCGCGTTGGGCCTCGGTGGTCAAGAGCACCGACATCCGCCTGGATTGACGCCGGGCGCGCCGGCATGGAATCCTGGCGGCAGGCCCCGGCGCGCGGGGCGGAGCATGCAGCCATGAAAATGCGTGAAACAGCGGTATTGGCGGCCGGCCTGGCGGCGCTGTCCGCCGTTGCCGGCGCCCAGGGCGCGACGCCCGCCGTGCCGCAGCCGCCGCCTTCGGCCCGAGTCATTCCCGACACTTGTGTGGGCGCCGCCTGCCCACGGCTCTTCAATCCCGAGCCGGCGCCCGAGCCGTGCCTGGGCACGGGCTGCGCCAATGCCGGCAGGCCGCCGGGTCCGCCTCCGGTGCCCGGCAGCAGCCCGGGCCGCCAGCCGGGATGGGTCAGCCCGGCGCCGTCGCGCCTGCCGCCCATGCCTGCGCCGCGGGGCCAGCCCAGCGGGCCGCTGACGCCCGCGCCGCCGTTGCCGGTGCCGCGTTGATATATACAAATTTAATAATCGGAATTCAGACGGGCGAAATGTACGACGCTTTGCAGCAGTTCATGCCTTTATCGCCGGGCGAGCATGTATTGGCTTCCTTGCTTGAGCGGTCGGCGGCCGTGGTCAACCGAGCGGCCGAACTTGGAGGTGTAGCTCATCCGAGCACTCGGGCCGCGTTGCACGCACTGTTGCGCAGCATGAATTCCTATTACAGCAACGGGATCGAAGGCCAAAGCACAACCCCCAGGAACATCGACGCAGCTTTACATGGCAAGTACTCGAACAAGCCCGAAATTGCACAATTGCAGCGTGTTGCCGTGGCTCATATCGAGGCGGAACGGGAACTGGAAGGTCTGGCCGAGAGCCATTCGCCGCTGAGCGCCGATTTCGCTAGGCTCGCTCATCGAGCCATGTATGGCCGCCTTGCTCCGGCGGACAGAATCAGCAAGGACGGCCTATCCGTCGAACCGGGAGAGCTGCGGGAGGTTGATGTCGTCGTCGGTCGCCACCATCCGCCCGTCTGGCGCGCTTTGCCACGGTTCATGGAGTCGTTCACCGCGCACTATGACCGGCAACGGGCCGGTGATGCACAGCTTATCGCCATCGCCTGCGCGCATCATCGGATGGCCTGGATGCATCCTTTCTCCGACGGCAATGGTCGCTCCGCGCGATTGCAGACTCACGCTGCCATGTTGCCAATTACCCGGGGCCTATGGTCGGTCAATCGTGGCCTGGCTCGAAATGTCGCGGACTACTACGGCTATCTGGCCGGCGCGGACGCGCCGCGGCAAGGCGATCTGGATGGGCGCGGCAACCTCACTCAAAAGGGCCTGTTGCAATGGATCGAATATTTCCTGGGGGTATGTGAAGACCAGGTTTCCTACATGAGGGAAATGTTGGCGCTGGACTCGATGAAAGAAAAAATCAAGGCGTCGGTCCTGGTGGAAACGGCGAAGGGACGGTTGCGGCCCGAGGCCGCGTTGCCCATTTACCATCTGTTTGCCGCAGGTCCCACCACGCGCGGAGAGTTCATTCAGATGACCGGCCTGGGCGAACGCACGGGGCGCGCTCTATTGGCGGCGGCCCTGAAGTCCGGCCTGGTCGCTTCCGATACGTCCCATGCCCCGGTCAGGTTCGCTTTTCCACTCGAGTCCTTGCCGATTCTGCTTCCTGCCTTGTATGGCGTGGAGCAATAGCGCCTGAAGCGCGTGCCGGGAAAGTGGCCAGCGTGGCCCCTTCACCCCGGACTGCCCGACAACGCCAACACCAGCGCCAGGCACAGCAGCACCCCGCAAGCGGCCAGCGCGTAAGGCAGCAGCCCGGCGTAGACGGCGCGTTCCTGGCCGCGGCCGTGCGCAAGTCCGGCGGCGATGGACATCCGCACCGGCGAAAAAATGCCCAGCGAGGTCCCCGACACGTGCAGCAATGCGGCTGCGGCGGGCACGTTCAGGCCGGCTTGCAGCGCCAGCGATAGCTGGGACGGCATGAACAGGCTGTTCGGCGCGTTGCCGCTGTTGGCCAGGATGCCGAAGGCGCCGGCCAGCACGGGCGTGATCAGCACGGTCCAGTCGCGCAGGCTGGAGAAAAGGCCGTCGGCGTAGGCCTGCGAGATGCCGGCGCCGGCCAGCACCTCGGCCATCATGGCGAACAGGAACACCGAGTACACGGCGTGGCGGCCGGTGGTCCAGGCGGCGCGCGCCTGCGCGGCCAGGACTTGCGGCTGGCGTCGCAGCGCGGCCAGCGCCAGCGCGCCGGCGATGAGCCAGCTGCCCGCATGCAGCAAGGGCTGCCAGCCCGGCAGGTCGGCGTACGGGCGGAAGTCGGCCGGCGCCGAGAGCGCATGGTTCAGGCCAGGCAGCAGCCGGGTCGCCACCAGCCAGGCGATCATGACGATGTAGGGCAGGGCGCCGCCGGCGGCGGCCTGCAGCTGCGCGCGGCCGGGGCGGCGGTCGAGCAGGAAGCGCGCGACGATGAGCGGGCCGTAGGCCGCCAGCAGCGCGGTCTCGGGACCGAGCAGCGCGGTGGCCGCGGCCAGCGCCGCCAGGCTCACGGTCATCCAGCCGGCTTCGCGCCAGTGTTCGGATGCGGCGGCGCGCAGCCCCGCGCGCGCGGCGGTGCGCCAGTACAGCGCCATCCATAGCGCCGTCAGCAACGCCACGGGCACCAGGCTGTAGAGCGCCAGCTGCGAGGCCGGCACGCGCGCATAGGCCGAGGCCAGCAGCGTGCCGCTGCCCATCGCGCCCCACGGAATCAGGGTCTGGCTGAGCAGCGCGAACACCATGGTTTCGCGCGGTTGCAGCTTGAGCGGACGGATCAGCAGCACCGTGCCCAGCATGCCCACGCCGAAGCCGGTGGCCGCTTCGGCGAACGGACCCACCAGGAAGCAGGCGAAGTACAGCCGCCTGCGCCGCGCCAACGTATCGCCCGGGCCGTCGGCGCCGGCCGCCTTGCCGGCGGGATGCTGGGCGGCCATGTGCCAGAACAGCAGTCCGCCGAGGATATAGGGCGTGATGATCGCGCCGATCCACAGGCCGCGCGTGAGCGCCTGCCCCAGTTGCCCGCCGTCGAATGGCGCGGGCGCGGCCCCCAGCGCCACGGCCAGCGCGGCCGCCAGCCCCAGGATGGCCGCGACCGTGGTGTTCACGCGTCCGCTGGCGATGGCGGCAATGACGATGAGGGCGGGCAGGGACCAGAGCAGATACGTCATGAGGGAGTCGTGCGCAGGCAGGGGCCGGGCGTTGCAGTGTATGCCGGTTGCGCCGGGCGGGCCGTGGTGGGCCGGCGCGTCATGGGGGATTGCCTGCCGTACGCCAGCCTTGCGGCCCGATGTAAATAATGCAGGGACGATGATGTGGCTGAATGGCAAAATTACGCGATAACGTTCTACAAGAGGAACGCTGAATCAGGTGGACCATGCAAGATCTCAACGATCTCTATTACTACTCCCAGGTCGTGGACCACGGAGGCTTCGCCCGCGCCGAACGGGCCCTGGGCGTGCCGAAATCCAAACTGAGCCGGCGCGTCGCCATGTTGGAAGAACGGTTGGGCGTGCGCCTGATCCAGCGCTCGACACGGCATTTCTCGGTGACCGAAATCGGCCAGACCTTCCACGCGCATTGCAAAGCCATGCTGGTCGAGGCCGAGTCGGCGTTCAACGCCATCGAATTCACCCGTAGCGAGCCGCGCGGCATCGTCAGGCTGGCCTGCCCGGTGACGCTGCTGGACACGCGCGTGGGCGAAATGATCGCCGGCTTCATGGTCCAGTATCCCGGCGTGGCCGTGCATCTGGAGGCCACCAACCGCCGCGTCGACCTCGTGGCCGAGAACATCGACGTGGCCATACGCGTGCGACCGCCGCCATTGGAGGACTCGGATCTGGTGATGCGGGTGCTGGCCGAAAGGCACCAGTGCCTGGTCGCCAGCCCCGGACTGCTGCAGCGCCACGGGATGCCGCAGAGTCCCGAGGAGCTGCCGCGCCTGCCCAGCCTGGAACTGGGCACGCCGCAGAACGAATACCTGTGGACGCTGCTGGGACCCGACGAAGCGAAAGTGGAGATCGCGCATCGCCCGCGTCTGGTCACGCGCGGCATGCTGACCCTGCGTTCAGCCGCGCTGCAAGGGGTGGGCGTGGTGCAGCTGCCCAAGATGATGGTGCGCGACTACCTGCGCGACGGCTCGCTGGTGCACGTGCTGCCCGACTGGGCGCCGCGCCGCGAGATCATCCACGCCGTATTCCCGTCGCGCCGCGGCCTGCTGCCGTCGGTGCGCAGCCTGATCGACTACATGGTCGAGCGTTTTCGCGAGATCGCGGAGGAGTAGGGCAGCGGCCGATCCGTAGCGAACCCAGGTGGCGATCAAGCCGGGCTTATTTTTCTAAATATAGAACGTTGATGCTTATTTATGCGGACTAGTGCATATATCGTTCTGTTTTTAATATGAGCACAGCCATCAAGGCTTACCCATCCGGCCCAGCGCCATCGGTTATCAATCAAGGAGAGTTCCATGTCCGCACCCGCCAACTTCAACGGCCAACGTCCCGTCATCGATCCTGCCGACGCCGTCATGCTGCTGATCGACCACCAGAGCGGCCTGTTCCAGACCGTGGGCGACATGCCCATGCCCGAGCTGCGCGCCCGCGCCGCGGCGCTGGCCTCGATGGCCACGCTGACCAAGATGCCGGTCATCACCACGGCGTCCGTGCCGCAAGGCCCCAACGGCCCGCTGATTCCGGAGATCCACGCCAACGCCCCGCATGCCAAGTACGTCGCGCGCAAGGGCGAGATCAACGCCTGGGACAACCCCGAGTTCGTCGAAGCCGTGAAGGCCACGGGCCGCAAGACCCTCATCATCGCCGGCACCATCACCAGCGTCTGCATGGCTTTCCCCGCCATCAGCGCCGTGGCCGACGGCTACAAAGTGTTCGCCGTCATCGACGCGTCGGGCACCTATAGCAAGATGGCCCAGGAAATCACGCTGGCGCGCGTGGTGCAGGCCGGCGTGGTGCCGATGGACACCGCCGCCGTCGCCTCCGAACTGCAAAAGACCTGGAACCGCGAAGACGCGGCCCAGTGGGCCGAGGTCTACACCAAGGTGTTCCCGGCATACCAGCTGCTGATCGAAAGCTACGCCAAGGCGCAGGAAGTGGTGAAGAACAACGAAGTGCTGGATTCGCAGCGCTGATGTTCTTGCGCTAAATGTCTCGCGCAGCTCCCATCCTACGTGTTGTCGTCCAGCGTAGGATGGGTGCAGCGCGAGAATCCTTGGACAAGAACTCGAATATCAAGCGCGCGTAACCCATCGGGCCGGCGAACGCCGGCCTTCAACCGCTTGTCATTTCCGCGGGCCATCCATTCACTGCCCGCCGTAAATATTCCCCGCAATGCCGCCGGCCACGCCGCCGATGGCCGCGCCCGTCCAGCCGCTGCCGCCGGCGATGGCGGCGATACCGGCGCCGGCCGCGGCGCCGATGGCCGCGCCCGACAGGGTGCCTTGCTGTTTGGAACTCATGTTGGTGCAGCCGGCCAGCGACACCATCGCCAGGCCGATGACGATCGAGCTAACTGTTTTCATGGCGGTCTCCTAGCGCGCGCGTTTCGTGCCGGGCACGACGATTTCGAACCAGAGCGTTTCGACCACCGGGCGGTCCATCCTCGTCGGGTTCGCCGCATACCAGTTGTCCAGGCTTTCACGCACCGAGTCCAGGGTCTGCGTCTGCAGTCCCTTGGCGAAGCGCGGGACCAGGCTCTGGGCGTCGGTGGGGGCGTGGCGCCGCTGGTAGGCCTGTTCCACCTGCAGCAGGTTGGCCATGCCCAGCAGGTAGGCTTTTTTCAGGTTGGGGTCGGACTGCGACCATTGCTGGCCGGTGAGGATGGGGGCTCCCTCGGAGGCGGCCGCGGCGCCGGTGGCGGGGGCCAGCAAGGCGAGGGCTAGAACTGCGGGACCGAACAGGTGTTTCACTTTCATCGCATCGCTCCTCAAGGGAACAGGGATAGAAAAACAACCTTCTGACGCCGTGCGCGCAGTTCGCTCGCGACGCAAGCGATATGCGGTATCGAAGAATTTATGCTTGAAAACTTGCTTGCGCAAGAGGGGGGACACATGGTTTAGTTGTACGGCATTGCGAGCGGCAGCGTCGGCAAGCATGGCGCCTCGAGACCGGCAGCGATGGCAGTCCAATCATCGGAGGAGGAGTCATGCGTACGTTCAATCGCAGGGCCGCTGCATTGCTGGCGGGCGGATTGGTGGCGGTGCTGGCGGGCTGTGCCGCGCCGGGAAGCAAGAAAGACACCATCGATATGGCCGGGCTGTCGCAGCCGGTGGAGATCGTGCGCGATCGCCACGGGGTGTCGCACATCTACGCGCAGAACCAGGCGGACCTGTTCTTCGCGCAGGGCTTCAGCGCCGCGCGCGACCGGCTGTGGCAGCTGGATCTGTGGCGCCGCCAGGGCGAGGGCAAGATGGCCGAACAGTTCGGCCCGCGCTTCATCGAGCAGGACCGCGCCGCGCGCCTGTTCCTGTTCCGCGGCGACATGCAGGCCGAATACGCCAGCTACCATCCGCAGGGCCAGGCGATCCTGACCGCGTTCGCGGCGGGCATCAACGCCTACGTCGACTGGGTCAAGGCGCATCCCGACCAGATGCCGCCGGAATTCAAGCTGACCGGCACCGAGCCCGGCTACTGGAGTCCGCAGACCTCGCTCATCCGCATCTACGGCCTGACGCGCAACCTCAACGAAGAAGTCAGAATGGCGCAGCGGGTGGCCGCGCTGGGCTTGAACACGGTCCAGGGCCTGAGCACTTTCGAGCCGCCGCTGGCGCTGCAGGTGCCGGCCGGGCTGGACGTGAAGCAGGTGGACAGCAAGGTGCTCGCCAATTACAGCCTGGCGCGCACCGGCCAGAAGTTCGTGGCGGCGGATTTTCCGCGCAGCCCGCTGGCCGAAGACCAGCGCGCGGCGCTGGCAAGCCGCCTGTCGGCGGGCATGATGGCCGCGCTGGACCCCGCGTTCGATCCCATGGCGACCCGCTACGAGAGCAACAACTGGACCATAGGCGGACAGCACACGGCCACCGGCAAGCCCATACTGGCGGGCGATCCGCACCGTTCGATCACGATGCCGTCGCTGCGCTACATGGTGCATCTGAACGCGCCGGGCTGGAACGTGATCGGCGCCGGCGAGCCGGCGCTGCCCGGCGTTTCCATGGGGCACAACGACCGCATCGCATTCGGGCTGACGATCTTCGCCTTCGGCGACGAGGAAGACCTCTACGTCTACGATACCAATCCGTCCAATCCCAATGAGTACCGCTACCGCGGCGGCTGGGAGAAGATGCGCCAGGTGGAGGAGTCGATTCCGGTGCGCGGCCAGCCGGCGGCGACGCGGCAGCTGAAGTTCACGCGCCACGGTCCGGTGATTTATGAAGATCCGGTGCGGCGCAAGGCTTATGCGCTGCGCGCGGCCTATCTGGAATATCCGGGCACGGCCGCCTATCTGGCCAGCCTGCGGCTGAACCAGGCGCAGAACTGGAACGAGTTCGTGGCCGGCATGGAAAAGCACTACACGCCCAGCGAGAACATGGTGTACGCCGACGTGGACGGCAATATCGGCTGGTTCGGCGGCAGCATCGCGCCGATCCGTCCGCGCGCCGACTGGTCGGGCATGCTGCCCGTGCCCGGCAACGGCGACTTCGAATGGCGCGGCGTGCTGCCCGGCAGCGCGCTGCCGCGCGTCTACAACCCGCCCGAGGGCTACTTCGCCACGGCCAACGAGTTCAACCTGCCGGCCGATTACCGCTACCGGGACATGTCGGCGCGCACCTGGGCCGAACCCTACCGCGTGCAGCGCATCCGCGAAGTACTGGCCGACGGCAAGGGGCTGACGGTGCAGAACTCGCAGGCCCTGCAGTTCGACAACCTGTCGATTCCGGCGCGCACGCTAGCCGGCTACGCCAAGTCGCTGAACTCCGCCGATCCGCAGTTGAGCCGGGCCTTGAGCCTGCTGAAGGACTGGGACTACAAGACGGGCACCGACAGCCGCGCCGCCACGGTCTATGAGTTCTGGCTGCCCGAAGTGGTCAAGCGCGTGTCCGACCTGTATGTGCCCGCCGCGGGCCGCAGCGTCTTTGGCGAGCTGTCCACGCGCAAGACGCTGGAGAAGCTGGCCGCGCCGGATGCCGCCTTCGGCCAGCGGCCGGAGCAGGGCCGCGACGCGCTGCTGCTGGCCGCGCTGGGCGACGGCGTGCAGAAGCTGCAGGCCAAGCTCGGCTCGGACCCGGCCCAGTGGCAATGGGGCAAGCTGCACCACATCCAGTTCGAGCACAGCCTGGCCGGCCTGCTGCCCGAGGCCACCGCCAAGGCCTACGGCACGCCGCGCTATCCGGTGGGCGGCGACAACGACACGGTGCATCGCGCCACGTTCCGCAAGTCGGACTTCCGCCAGATCAGCGGCGCCTCGTACCGCCAGGTGATCGACGTGTCCAACTGGGACAATTCGCGTGTGCAGAACGTGCCCGGCCAGTCCGCCGATCCGCGCAGCCCGTACTACCAGAACCTGCTCAAGGGCTGGGCCACTGGCGAGTACTTCCCCATGGCGTTCAGCCGCGCCAAGGTGGATAGCGAGCGGGCCGATACGCTGACGCTGCGGCCGGCGGGCAAGTAGGGGGGCGCTTGTCAGATTGACAAGGGTGCTTACGCACGGTTTCGTGCCTGAACCGTCGATGCCAGTTAAGGTCTGGATAGCAGCGCGCGCCGCCCGCCCGGCGGCGCGTTCAAGCTGAATCTCCGCGCGCAAAAGCGCGCGGAGGTTTTCGTACCTGGAGTCAGAAACGACCGATGCATTCGCCTTTCCACTTCACCGCAGCGCATAAGTCCCCGTCCCGAACATCCATGAGCTGGCTGCAGGAGCGCAAGCAGTTCGTCAAGGCGTTACTTTCCAATCCCGCGGCCATCGGCGCCGTGGCGCCGTCCGGCCCGGCCCTGGCCGCGGCCATCACCTCGGCCATTCCGCCCAATGCAGGCAAAGTGCTGGAGCTCGGCTGCGGCACCGGCGTGTTCACCCGGGAAATGCTGCGCCGGGGCGTGGACCCGGCGCGCATGGTGCTGGTGGAGCAGGACGCGGCCATGAGCTCCAGCCTGCGTACGCAGTTTCCCCAGGCCGCCGTGTTGCAGGTCTGCGCGCTGGAGCTGTCGCGCCACAGCCACCCCGAGCTGGAAGGCATAGGCGCGGCGATCTGCGGACTGCCATTGCGCAACATGAGCGGCGCGCTTCATCACCGGCTGCTGACCGCGGTGTTCGACGCCATGTCGGAGGGCGGCTCGATGCAGCTGTTTACCTACGGCATGCGTTGCCCGGTGTCGCCCGGCGTGCTGGACGCCTGCGGCCTGTCGGCCCGCAGGATCGGGTTCGTGCCGCTCAATCTGCCGCCGGCCTCGGTCTTCAGCCTGGCCAGACGGGCGTAGCCAGCGCGGATTTTGAAACTTTTGCCTTCAGCGCCGAGCGTCGGCGCCTAGCCGCGGCCGTACAAGGCGCCGCGCATTTCGGCCGACGCGCCGAGCCGCCTGGACAGTTCGTCGGCGCGCTCGAGTATCAGCGCCTCGAACCGGGCCGCGTCCACCGTCTTCAGGCGCTCGGACGGCCCGGCGATGGTGAGCGCGCCGACGAACATATCGTCCTGGCCGATCACCGGCACGGACCACGACGAGGTGTAGGGGTCGCGCGCGCCGCAGGAAAAGATGGGCAGGGCGGTGTCGCCGCGCTGCTGGATGCCTTGCGCCCAGATCGCGAACACCTGGCCTGTGGAGGACTTGTCGGGCGGCATCACGCTGCCGGCGATGACCTGGCTGTGCAGCCCTTCGTGCGGCTGATGGCGGAACAGGCATAGCCGCTGCCCCGGCTCGCCGCCCTCGACGTAATAGGCCGCGCTTTCTCCGGTATCGGCCGAGAGGTTTTCCAGTATGGGCATCACCACGGCCGACAGGTCGAAGCCGCGCTCGTACACCCGCGCCAGAAATAGCACGCGCGGCCCCAGCCCATAGCGCCCGTCGGCTTCGCGCACCACGTAGCCGCAGCGCGCCAGCGAATTGAGCAGGCGGAAGATCGTGGTCTTGTGCAGCGGCAGGCGCTGCGCGAAATCGGCCAGCGACAGGTGTTCGGCCCCGGGCCGGAAACAATCCAGCACGCTCAGCGCCCGTTCCACCGCCACCACGCCGTCGTTACTCATCGAGTGCTCCAAGTATGTTGAATTTGCTGGTTGATTGTACTGGATACAACATCATTTCATAAAAATACAATGAAGCCATTCCCAATCCGGAGAAAGAGATGGCGAGTTCGATGCTGGTGGTCACCGCGCACGTGGGCGACTTCGTCTGGCGTTGCGGCGGCGCGATGGCGCTGCATGCGCAGCGTGGCGTGGACGTGCACCTGGTGTGCCTGAGTTATGGCGAAAACGGCGAGTCCAATTCGGCGTGGGGGGATGACACCGCGCGCGGTGACGTGAAGGCGCAGCGCCGCGCCGAAGCCGAGGCCGCGGCCGACATCCTGGGCGTGAGTTCGCTGGATTTTCATGACCTGGGCGACTACCCGATGCCGGAATCGGCGGACTCCGTGCGCCGCATTTCCGAAACCCTGCGCCGTACGCGGGCGTCGGTGGTGCTGACGCATCCGGAGCACGATCCCTCCAATCTGGACCATTGCCGCACGTTCGAAATGACGCTGCGCGCGCGCATGCAGGCCATGGCGCCCGGACATGGCGCCGACTTCGTGGTGCCGCCGCAGGTGCTGTGTTTCGAACCGCACCAGACCGAGCTTTGCGGCTTCAGGCCCAATGTGCTGCTGGATATCACGCAAGTGTGGGATCGCAAGTGGGCGGCCATGCAGGCCATGCCGACGCAGCGCAATCTGTGGGCCTATTACGAACGCGTGGCGCTGCAGCGCGGCGCGCAGGCCGGCCGCCGCGGCAAGACCGGGGGCGCGCGCTACGGCGAGGCCTTCCAGAGCATTTTCCCGGCCGTCGTGTCGGCCCTGATGGAGTGAACGTGATGTCCGATGTGTTTACCGAAGGTCTTTGCAGCACCTTGCTGGCCGACGTGGGCGCGCGCGCGATGCACGCGCCGATCAAGCCGCTGCGGGCGGGGTGGCTGTTGCGTGGCCGCGCGCTCACCGTGTCGGTGCCGGCCGGCGACAACCTGGCGATTCATGCCGCGCTGGCCGCCGCGCGGCCGGGCGACGTGCTGGTGGTCGACGCCCAGGGCTACGCGGACCGCGCCGTGATGGGCGGAATCATGTGCGCCCAGGCGGCGGCGGCCGGCCTCAGCGGCGTCGTGGTCGACGGCGCCATGCGCGACGCCGCCGAGCTGCGCGCCGGCGCGCTGCCGGTGTTCGCCGCGGCGCTGTCGCCGGCGGGGCCGACCAAGACCGGCGGCGGCAGCGTCGGCCGCCCGATCCGGTGCGGCGGCGTGGCCGTCAATCCGGGCGACTGGGTGCTGGGCGACGACGACGGCCTGGTCGTGTTCAGCCCCGACGAAAGCGAGGCCTTGATCGCCGCGGCGCTGGCCAAGGGCCGCGCCGAAGCGTTGCGCATGGCAGCCATCGCCCGCGGCGAACTCAGGCCGGCCTGGCTCGACGAGGCGTTGGCGCGCGCCACGCTGGACATCGCGCCGGCGCGCTAGTCGGGCCCCGCACAAGAAGATTCCCGCATTACCTACAGGAGGAAGACAATGTTGCTCAAACAAACGCTGGGCGCCATCGCCCTGGTCGCAGCGCTTGCGCCCATGTCCCAGGCCCAGGCCGAATATCCGGAACGTCCCATCCGCATGGTCGTGCCGTTCGCGGCCGGCGGCCCGGCCGACATGGTCGGGCGCGAATTCGCCAAACTGTTCGGCGACCGCCTCGGGCAGCCGGTGGTGGTGGTGAACGCCGGCGGCGGTCACGGCGTGCCGGCCCTGAACCAGGTACTGGGCGCCGAAGCGGACGGCTATACGCTGCTGATGCCGGCCTCCGGCAACATGACGGTGCCGTCCAAGGCCATGCAAGGCAAGAACGTGCTGGAACTGCTGGCGCCGATCAGCCTGCTGACCGAGAGCCCGCACGTGCTGGTGGTCAACGCCAAGCTGCCGGTGGATTCGGTGCAGGGCCTGGTCGATTACGCCCGCGCCCATCCCGGCAAGGTCAATTTCGGCTCGGCGGGCGTGGGCGGCGTGGCCCACCTGGGCATGGAGCTTTTCAAGAGCAACGCCAAGATCGACGTGGTGCACGTGCCGTATCGGGGCACCTCGCAGGTGCTGACGGACCTGGCCTCGGGCCAGGTGCAGGCGCTGTTCAGCAGCATGCCTTCGCTCAAGCCCATGATCGACAAGGGTTCGATCAGGGCGCTGGCCATGAGCGCGCCCAGCAAGGGCGCCGACACGGCCACGCTGCCGCTGGTTTCGCAGACCGTGCCGGGCGTGTCGTACACGACCTGGTATGGCTTGTTCGCCAAGGCGGGCACGCCGCCCGAGGTGCTGGCGAAGCTGAACCAGGCCGTGATCGAAACGCTGAAGAATCCCGAGCTGAACCAGAAGTTCGAATCCCAGGGCGTGGAGTTCGTGTCCAGCTCGCCGCAAGGGCTGGCCGACATCGTGCGGCGCGACACGAAGCAATGGACGGCGCTGATCGAGCAGGCGGGCATCGAGATCGAATGAAGGCGCGCGCCTGGCCGGGCGCGTATAGTGGCAGCATGAAGATCCGTCATTCAGCCCTCAAGCCAGTTCTTGCCGCGCTCGCCTGCGCGGCGGTCGCCGCCTGCGCCGATAGTCCGCCCCGGCAAACGGATATGGACTATCGGAGCCGGCCGCCTTCGGCCGCGCACGGAAGCCAGAGCGCGCCGGGCCAGCGCCTGACCATCCAGTCCGGAGAAGGCGAAAAACTGAATCTTCCCTGGTTCATCCAGGACACCCAGGACTGGATCAACAGCAACTGAACCGGCCGCTCAGCGCGAGCCGGGCCTGGCCAGCGCCAGGCCGGGATGGGGCGCCCGCGCGCACAGGATCGAGCCGGACACCGATTCGGTGCAGAACAGCTTGCGGCGGTCATCCATGCCGAATGCGATGTTGGTGGTGGACGCGCCCGCCGGACTGCGCCACACGATGAGCGGTTCGGCGCGGTGGTTGAGCAGCCAGACATACCCCAGGCCGGGATTGCAGACCAGCAGATTGCCTGCCTCGTCCACCGCCAGGCCGTCCGGCCCGCTGGGGCCGTACGAGGTGAAGAACTGGCTTGCCTTGCTGACGCTGCCGTCGGCCATCAGCGGCACGCGCCACACGCAGTTGCCGCGCGTGACCGCCAGGTACAGCACCTTGCCGTCGGGCGACAGCGCCACGCCGTTGGGGCTGGGCACGTTGTCCAGCAGGCAGTCCAGGCCGCCATCGGGGCGCAGGCGGTACAGCCGGCCGGTGGGGTCGTGCAGGCCGCTCTGGCCCTGGTCGGTGAAGTACAGATTGCCCCGGGCGTCGAAGATCAGGTCGTTCACGCCCTTGAAGCGCTCGCTGTTGCGGCGCGCCAGATAGGGCGCGACCTGGCCGCTCGCGATGTCCAGCGTCATCAGGCCATTCTTGTAGTCGGTGATCAGCAGGCGGCCGTCGTCCAGGAACTTCATGCCGTTGGGCTCGCCGTCGTACTCCGCCACGAGCGACCACTCGCGGTCCGGCCCGATACGGAACACGCGGCCCCACGGAATGTCGGCCACATACAGATTGCCGTGGCGGTCGAACACGGGGCCTTCCAGAAAGGAGTCGACGGGCGCGCCGCCGCGGTTGGCGTCCGCCCAGTCACTGCGTTCGGGACGGCGCCAGCGCTCGGGCATGGACGTCCAGACTGCGAATTGCGCCAACTCGGGCGCTTGCGCGTAAAACATGGCGTCTCCCCGGGGCCTACTTGGCGTCGTAGCCGATGCTGCGCGCCACCTTGCCCCACATCGCGTTGCTGTCGGCCAGGATGCGGCCGAACTCGGCGGCGTCGGCCGCGCGCGGTTCGGCGCCCATCTTGATCGCGAAAGTCTGCATTTCTTCCGAGGCCATGGCCTTGGCGACCTCGCGCTGCAGGCGTTCGGTGACCTCGGGCGGCGTGCCCTTGGGCGCCCACAGGCCGGTCCAGTTGACCACGCCGAAATCCTTCACGCCGGCTTCCGAGAAGGTCGGCACCTCGGGCAGCACGGCCAGCCGCTGCGCGCCGCTGACGGCCAGCAGCCGCAATTGTCCGCCTTGCACCGGGCCCATGACGCCGGTGGTGGAGGCGAACTGGAAGTCGATCACTTTGCCCAGCACCGCCTGGGTGGCTTCGGCCGCGCCCTTGAAAGGCACGTGCATGAACTTTACGCCGGTCGCCAGCGCCAGGCCTTCGGCGGCGAAGTGCGGCGTGGTGCCCGGGCCGCCCGAGCCATAGGTGACCGTGTCGGGCTTGGCGCGCGCCTGCGCGATGAGGTCATCGAGCTTACGGTACGGGCTGTCGGCCGACACCGCCAGCGCCATCGGCGCGAACACGAAAGCCGAGATCGGCTGCAGGTCTTTGGCGGGATCGAAGGGCAGCTGCTTGAAGATATGGGGCAGCAGCGAGTAGGTCGTGTCGTTGGCCAGCAGCGTGTAGCCGTCCGGCGCGGCGCGGGCCACCTGGCTCACGCCGATGGTGCCGGTGGCGCCGGGCTTGTTCTCCACGATGAAGCTCTGGCCGGTCTGCGTCGACAGCATCTGCGCCATCTTGCGCGTGGCCACGTCGACCGCGCCGCCGGGGCCGTAGGGCACCACCACCCGCACCGGGCGGCTGGGCCAGGCGTCGGCGGCTTGCGCCGCCCCGCAGGCCAGGAGCGGCAGGGCGGCGGCAAGCATGAATGCGCGGGCTTGGATACGGTAGGTCATTTGTCTTCCTCCTGTTTTTCGTCGTGCGTCAGGCCCGCGGGCGGGCCAGCACGTCCAGCGCGTTGCGGGCGGCGGCCACGCCCATGTTGACGTAGGCCGCGCTGGTCACGCCGCCGATGTGCGGGCTGAGAATGATGCGGGGTTCCTGCTGGAACGGATGGCCGGGCGTCATGGGTTCGACCGCGAAGCTGTCCAGGCCGGCGGCCCGGACGTGGCCCGAGCGCACCGCCTGCAGCAGCGCGTCCTCGTCGACCAGGCCGCCGCGCGCGGTGTTCACCAGGATCACGCCGGGCCGGCACTGCGCCAGCGTCTGCGCATTGACCATGCCGCGGTTCTCGTCGGTGAGCGGGCAATGCAGCGACACCACGTCGGACTCGCGCCAGATCGTGTCCAGCGGCACGCTGGCGAGGTAGTCCGGCAGGTTCGCGGCGTAGGGGTCGAAGCCGATCACGCGCATGCCCAGCCCGTGCGCCATGGCCGCCATGCGCCGGCCGATGGCGCCCAGGCCGACCAGGCCGATGGTCTTGCCGCCCAGCTCCAGGCTTTTGTGGGTGGACTTGTCCCAGTGGCCCGCGCGCATGCGCTGGTCCAGCCCCACGACGGACTTGGCGCAGGCCAGCAGCAGCGCCAGCGCCTGTTCGGCCACGGCGGCGGCGTTCACGCCCACCGCCGCGACGACCTCGATGCCGCGCTGGGCGGCGGCCGCCTTGTCGATGGTGTCGGTGCCGCTGCCGTGCTTGGAAATCACCCGCAGCGCCGGGGCCGCGTCCATCGCGGCCGCGCCCACGCGGTTGTAGCGCACGATGATGGCCACCGGATTGTGCTCGCGGCACAGTGCGACGATGCCTTCTTCGGTGGGAGTCTGGCCGGCGTAGACCAGTTCGAAATCCTGCAGCAGCGCCTGCGCCTCGGGCGCCAGGTCGGCCGCGGTCACGACGATGGCGGGCTTGCCCGCAGCGGCGGCGCTCACAGCGATTCTCCTTCCTTCAGGACGCCGGCGGCGCGCAGCGCGGCGGCGAGCCACTTGGCTTCGGTGTCGCCGGCCTGGATCGCGGCGATGCGCGCGGCTTCGTCGCGCACCTTCTTCTCGGCCGCGGGCAGCAGGCCTTCGATCTTTTCGCGTTCGACCACCACCACGCCGTCGGCGTCGCCGATGA